>Ga0247610_10005185_pt1 | contig 13766 bp, 5 predicted proteins | sample 174DNAGHGhighgp2_FD_193483 | JGI IMG/M metagenome (GOLD analysis project Ga0247610, IMG submission 193483) | Sheep rumen microbial communities from Palmerston North, Manawatu-Wanganui, New Zealand - 1742 DNA GHGhigh gp2 | ecosystem: Host-associated > Mammals > Digestive system > Stomach > Rumen ...
AGTATTGGAAATCACAGATTGTGATATCTCCAATTCTGCAAAAAAGGGATTAAGAAGCCTTTCAGCCATAGCGTTGGAAGGTTTTTTTGCCTCTCTGCATATTTTTTCTTTAATTTTTCTCTTTTCTTTTCTTCTCTTTTAAATATTAATTGTACTTTTGTGGCGTGAAACCTCATAGAAGATTTCTTTTGATAGCAAAAAGAAGCTACTGAATGCCTAAGATACTCCTATACATATCAGCCAAAATAATATGGAACTTTCTGTTCTATAACACAGACTTTAATGAGAATCGCGCTCATGTACATGTGGGTAAACGAGGAATGGAAAAGCTGTGTAAAATATGGTTGGAACCTAACGTAGAAGTTGAAAAACAAGGCGATCTTACAGATGCTCAGGCTCGCGAAGTGCTGAAAATAGCCACAGATTATCGTAAGCAATTGCTACATCAGTGGGAGCAGTTCAAGAGCGGCAAGACCATAAGAATCATAAAAGTAAAGAAATAAGACTATGTACACGCAAGAAGGATATTGGAATGTGACACCACGCATTAAGTCGTTGTCCTTCCCCAAACGAGGCAAGTTCCAAGTGGACTTGCAGGATGGGCGTTCCATCGTTATGCCCATTTCAGCCTTCCCTAGCATGAAGAAGGTGCCGTTGAAAGAACGCCCCAACTGGTATCTCATGGGTGGCGGCGTGACTTGGGACTCTTGTTCCGAAGTCATTCACATCGAGCAGATTCTTGGTAATTACCAGAACTATGCTCACGAAATAGCGTAAGTTCCGCCACAGGACAAATAACCCTTACCCCTTAATCCTTAACCATTAACCATTATTCACCCCTTAAACTGTTTATGAAATAAACCATAATAGATAGACATATAGAAGAAGCGTCCGCTTAAGTTCTTGTTCTACAAATTTCGCCAAAATCAAAGAACATGCAAGAGTACAGCTCGGATGCTCACGCCAGGCGTGGGCTTTTACTCGGATATAGCATGTTAGGTGTTTGGCGATACCTGTAGAACGTAGACGAAGTAACAAGTCCACGTTTCTTTTCCATATAAGAAACAAAACAAACAAAATAATAAAAACAATGGAACACAATTACCTATCCCAGTTCGTGTGCAAAGCACAATTTTATGTCCGAACTTCATTGTTCACACTTTTCATTACAACTATTTCCATCAACACATTAGCTCAAAATGACTCAACAAATGTAGATCTGTCGGGAACATATTTTTTATATAATGTTGATGCAGGACTTTTCCTCTATAGCCCTTCCTCTGATGGTAATACAAATTTAACAGAACCTTGGAACCATACAGGTAATTTTTTGTTTACTTTCCTGCTTCAGAGTGACGGCACATATACTATTCAAGGAGCTAATAACAATTTTTATCTTTGGGATTGGAGCCCTGAGCTCCGTAGTTCACAGAATCCCAGTAACAAGAACTTTGTTATCAACAAATTGCCAGATGGTAATTATACACTATCAAACACAAGACATTCATCAAACTATTTAGGTTGGACTTCTGGTGAAGGATATGTTTCTTGTTCGAAAAATACAGAGAATATCAATTGGCAGATGCTTGATGTAAATAATATTGAATCAGACAGGTTTCTTCTACGCAAGTCGCTTGAAGGAGTAGATAGTTTAAATTTTATTGATTACTATACTCTTCTTAATGATTCTGCTGCCACTAAACAATCTTTAACAAAAGCTATATCAGAAATAGCTAATGTGTGTTCTAACCAAAGAACAGATGCCCCGGTAGCAAGTTGGAACGAAGTTGCAATGACGTTCTATACCGATGACAAATGGTGGAAGAGTACAAGTGATAATGTTGCATATTATTATAGCTTGTGTTCTAGTAGTTGGAACCCTGACGGCGAAGCTACATTATCAGCTCGCGTCAATGTTCCCGAAGCTGCAAAGTTAGGATTTGAGACATACGCCGATGGTGGTTGGTCAACTAATTTAGACATCTATATTGATGGAGTGAAAATAAAGACCATAGAAAAGCCAGCTTTGTATAATCAGTATTACTACCGAAATAATGAAGCGAGGGAAGAAATGAGCGGCTATTCATCAATGAGCAGTAGTAATCAGACATATAATCGTTATTTTGTGGATATTTCATCAGGCTTGCATACTATAGAATGGAGATATGTTAATAGCTCAAAAGATGGAAAATATTTCAATTTACGTAATATAGGCATTCTACCGGCTCCGACAACCATCAGTGTCAGTTATGCAGATGCCGGAAGTCTTGGAGCGGAAGTCCTCCGACAGGTAAACAACGTTAATGACGTTCGCCGTCTAAAGATAAGCGGACCGTTGAATGACGATGACTGGGGGCGAATTGCAATGATGACTCGCCTTGTGGCATTAGACTTGAGCGATGCACAGATTACAAGCCTACCCGCTAAGAAATTTGATAATTATACCGCTCTGAACTGGCCGTTTTTAAATGAGCTGAAACTACCCCAAATATTAGAAAGTATAGGAGATTACTGCTTTCGATTCTCTTACGTTGACTCTATCGACATTCCCCAGAGTGTCAAAAGCATAGGAGAATATGCATTTTACAAGTCTCAGATACATGAGGCAAATGTATCCTCCAACGTTACAACTATTGGCAAAGGAGCCTTTGCCAGATGTTTCTTCCTGCATAATGTTGTTTACGAACCCAACATGACGTATGTTCCTGCTTATTGTTTCAACCACAGCAATTTTATTTTGCCATTTGACTTGCCATCTCAGATAGAAAAAGTCAATGAATACGCATTCCAATCTTGTTGGTATTTTGATACCACATTACCCACATCCTTAACGACTGTGGCAAACCACGGATTCAGTTCTTGTTCATCATTAAACACAGAATTGCCCAATACGATTGTTTCAATAGGTGTGGAAGGCTTTGGGTATAATTACAAGCTGAATAGCCGGCTTCCAGAATCTCTTAAAACTATCGGCAGTTATGCTTTTGTAGCATGCGCTCTTGACAGCATAGATGTTCCAGAAGGTGTCACTTCAATAGGAGAGTACGCTTTCAACAATTGTGACAGTGCCAGATATGTTCGTGTTCCAGAAGCGACATCAAGTATTGGCCAGTATGCATTTGCCGATTGCAACAGGTTACAATATGCAGAGCTGCCAGCTACATACGCAAATATCGTTAACGGATATATATTTAGTGGCTCGACGGCATTGAAGACTTTAAAGCTTAAATCCCCGACGCTTCTTAGAGGAACGACTTCTACTTTCGTCAATGGTGTAAACAAAAGTCAGATAACTCTTCAAGTTCCAGATTACTTAGTCACGGCCTACAAACTGGACGATTACTGGTACAACTTCGGCGGCTTCGAAGGCTTCTCTACCGATGAGGTCAAGGACTGGATTATAAAGTACCCCCTAACACTTTCCCAACATGACCGTTTACAAGGAACTCCAAATGTGTCAGTTGAGTGCGTGAACTTCATTATTCAAGGCGAAACGGGTATGGAACTCAACAAATTCAACATGGATTCGGGTAATAACACAAGTGGTTATCTTGAGAGCACACAGATTATGAGCAGCTCTAATGAAGTTACCATCAACGGCGAACTGAGCCTTGACTACTACACCACGTCGAAGCGTTGGTTCTTCATCTCCCTGCCGTTTGACATCCGTGTTGGTGACTTGGAGACCACTGCACAATATGCCATCGCTTACTATGATGGTGCGCAGCGAGCCGCAAACGGAAGTGCGTCGGGCAACTGGAAGGACTACACGGCAGATGACATTATCGCAGCCGGAACAGGCTTTATCTATCAGACTAACGTCGATGCGTGGACACGTTTCAAGGCACTTGAAACCGCTACCAAGAATCAGTCGTTTGCCGCCCGCGACATCACTGTGGGTCTGACGGAATATCCCGCCGAACAGTCGGCTCACACAGGCTGGAATCTCGTGGGCAACCCGTGGATGACCTACTTCAACAACCACAGCATTGGCTTCACCGCCCCATTCACCATTTGGAATCCATCTAACAGCACCTACACGGCATACTCGCTCATAGATGACGATTACGCCCTGCGCCCAAATCAGGCAATCTTTGTTCAGTGTCCAGAAGGAACAACAGGAATAACCTTCCCAGCCCGTGGTCGCCAACTTACCAGCGTAATTGAGAACCAGAACGGTGTGAAGGCACAGATAGCCCCGCACAGCGAACGCCGCATCATCGACCTGACCATCAACGCAGATGGTAAGACTGACCAAACCCGTGTTGTCCTGAACCCGTTGGCAAAAGATGGCTATGAGATGGAATGTGATGCCAGCAAGTTCTTCAGCATTGAGCGTGCCGCTCAGTTATACAGCCTCGGAACCGACGGCACGGCCTACGCCATAAACGAGCGCCCCGAAGCCGACGGTAAGGTTCGTTTGGCTTACGTGGCACCTGAATCTGGACTCTATTCTATCTCGATGCCACGTTGTCAGACACCGCGTGCCACACTTATCGACAATGAAACTGGCACGCGCTTCGACCTCAGTCGTGGAGATTATGAGTTCCAGACTGAAGGTGGCACATTCACGAACCGCTTTGAACTTTCAGTTAAGGATATTGAAACCGACATCGCAACAACAACATCTCATGCAGCTTTGCATATCGCTGATGGTGGCATCCGTGCTGATGTAAAGGCTGATATTTATGGATTGGATGGTCGCCTCGTTGCGTCCGGCAAGGGCTTCATAGCCCTGCCTCGCGGCACATACGTAGTCTGCGCAGATGCCTGCAAAGTGAAGATGGTAGTCAAGTAAAAACCGCCAACACCTATGAGAACGAGAATTAGATACTTCTTGGTGTGCTCTGGGCTTATGGCGGCTATGGCCGTCCGCAGTCAGGACTTCCATCCTGACTACCCGGCAGAGCCTTCCGCACCCGTAATATATCACACGCTGACAGTAGTTTCGGCGGGTGGAGGCTCGGTTACGGGCGGAGGCCGCTACGCCGAAGGCTCTTCGCAGACCGTAAAGGCAACAGCCGCTACCGACTACGCTTTCACCTGCTGGACAAACGCCGCAGGCGATACCGTAAGCACTGCGGCTACTTACGCCTACACCATAGGGACGACAGACGCGACGCTGACCGCTCATTTCCGTGGCACGTTTAATCCGACAAAGCCTGGTGAACCCAGCGAGCCTGTTATCACCCCGCCTGCTCCGCCTGTGGTCTATTACGACCTCGTGGTGACAGCCACGGGAGGCGGCACCGCAACCGGAGGCGGCAGTTATGAGGCTGGCACCAGCGTGTCACTGAAGGCAACTCCCGCTACAGACTATGCCTTCACCTGCTGGACGAACGCCGCAGGCGATACCCTCAGTACTTCAGCCACATACACCTACACGATGGGCGAAACGGCAGAAACCATCACCGCCCACTTCCGAGGCACGTTCAACCCGACGAAGCCAGGCGAGCCAGATGAACCAGCAATAACTCCGCCAGTCATATACTATGATGTCGTGACATTGACCACCACTGGTGGTACAGTCACAGGTGGCGGAAACTTTGCAGAGGGTACATCTGTAACTGTTAAGGCAACAGCCTCAACGGACTATGCATTTACATGCTGGACAAGCGACTCAGGAGATACTATCAGCACGAGTGCCTCTTATACATTTACGGTAACTAAGACTGAGACGCTGACTGCCCACTTCATAGGTTCTTTCAGTCCGATTAAACCATCAGAGCCAAGTGAGCCTCAGGTAACCCGTCACTCGCTCTACCTCAGTACAGTTCCTGCAAAGCAGGGCGATGTAGTAGAGTGTCCTGTGTATATTCACGCGATGGATGCTGTAACGAACATCCGTTTTTGGATTACTATTCCGAGTGGCATTACACCTGATTTTTCGGCAATGACCATTTCCGATAAAGCCATAGGTTATACTACGACCTTTGAACAGGTAGGAGACAGTACATACTCTATAAGCCTTTCAGGCGGAACGCTGAGTTCTGGTACGACAAAACTGGTTGGGATACCGCTTCAAGTGCCTACTGACTATCTCATAGGAAAGAACTATCCTATTTACCTTAATCAGGTGTCTGTCGGAGTGGACGACTCCACCACCGTCAGCGCCACTATTCGCAATGGACATCTTGAGGTGTATCTTCAAGGTGACGTGAACGGTAGTGGTGTAATAGACTTACAGGACTTGGTGATGGTAAGAATGTATCTTGACGGCTCTACTTTCGATAACTTTGTACCAGTTGCAGCTGATGTTAACCGAGACGGGAAAGTTGATGAAGCTGATGTTGATATAATGAAACTGATGCTGCTGGACGAACCTTCTGTAAGTACGGCTACAGTTGTATTGAGTGATAACACTTCTTTTGGACTGCCAATAGAGTCGCCTCGTCTAAAGGTCGGTGAGACTGGACGTATAGCCATCAAACTTGACTATAACACCACTAAAATAGGATTTTTACAGGCATTCCTCTGTGACATTACTATTCCGTCCACATTGCAGTTTGCTGTAAATGATACTATGGCTATAGAGAGCCATTTCCCTAATTACTATGACGTGGCTTACAAGCAGCTGTCAGACTCCGTTATGCGTGTGATATTCTCACCATACAAATATCTCTATTTTCACGGTGACACAGCATTTACTATTCCAGTGAAAGCTGTAGGACTTTATTCGTCAGACAACTATGTTAAGGCTGAGAATGCTTTTTTAGTAGCGAATAGTGAACGCACAGCCCGTAGTACAGTAACCTTTACTGGGCAGGCGGAAACATACGATGAATATGCTATAACGCTTTCTTCCGGAACGGGTGGTACGGTTAGTGGTAGTGGTATCATAATCTCCGGGAATAAAGCCAAGTTGACAGCTACTGCTGACACAGGCTATCATTTCACGGGCTGGGTATCTCAGGGAGACACATTGTCAGTTGATACTCTCTATGAGTTCGAACCTACAAGTAGTATGAACATAATGGGCTCGTTTGCCATAAATACATATATATTAATGTATATAGTAGATGGAGATACATTACATAGCCAAGACGTGACTTATGAAACTGAAATAACGCCGCTTCCTGAACCTATCCGCGAAGGCCACACCTTTAGCGGGTGGAGCGCGATACCTGCAACTATGCCTGCTCACGACGTGACCGTTGAAGGATCTTTTGCAATCAACAGCTATAAGCTCACTTATATTGTTGATGAGGAAGAGTATAAGAGCGACAGTGTGGCATTTGCTACCCAACTGACTCCACTTGATGAGCCAACAAAAGAAGGCTACACCTTTAGCGGTTGGAGCGAAATGCCAGACTCGATGCCAGCACACGATGTGACTATTAAAGGCTCATTTGCGGTCAACAGTTACTCTATGCGCTATTTTGTAGATGGCATACTATACGATAGCACAACCGTTGCTTATGGTCAGCCTATTACGGCTATTACCGAACCAATACAGGAAGGACATACCTTTAGCGGATGGATTGGAGTTCCTGAAACAATGCCTGCTCACGATGTGACCATTGCCGGAACGTTCGCCACGGACAAGTATCTGCTCTCTTTCGTGATTGACGGAGAGACCATTCAAGAAGACTCACTCACCTTCGGTTTCCCAATTGAATCCCCAACGCTCGAACGCAAAGGCTATACTTTCAGCGGATGGGGCGATGTGCCTGCGACAATGCCTGCTCATGACTTGACATTAACAGGTTCGTACACTATTAACATATATAAGCTTACTTATATTGTTGATGGGGAAGAATATAAGACAGACAGCGTTGCATTTGCTACTCCTTTGACACCTCTTGAAGAGCCGACTAAAGAAGGCAATACCTTCAGCGGGTGGAGTGAGATTCCCGACACCATGCCTGAAATGGATGTGACCGTAACAGGCTCATTCGCTATCAATAGCTATGTGCTGGAATACATTGTAGATGGTGAAACCGTCCAAAGCGACAGCGTTGCATTCGCTACTCCTTTGACACCTCGTGAAGAACCGACTAAGGAAGGCTACACCTTCAGCGGATGGAGTGAAATACCAGATTCGATGCCTGCGAAGGATGTGATTGTTACGGGGTCATTCGCTATCAACAGCTATGTCCTGACATATATTGTAGATAGTGAAACTGTTCAAAGCGACAGCGTTGCATTTGCTACTCCCTTGAACCCTCTTGAAGAGCCGACGAAAGAAGGCTACACCTTCAGCGGGTGGAGCGAAATACCAGATTCTATGCCGGCTCAAGATGTGATTGTTACAGGGTCATTCGCTATCAATAGCTATGTGTTGGAATACGTTGTAGATGGTGAAACAGTACAACGTGACAGCGTGACATTCGCAACTCCTTTGACACCCCGTGAAGAGCCTAAGATGGTAGGTTATACTTTCAGCGGTTGGAGTGAGATTCCAGACTCAATGCCAGCCCATGATGTGACCGTTATTGGCTCTTTTGCCATCAATTCATATATGTTGCGCTACTTCGTTGAAGGCGAACTATATGACAGCCTGATGGTATCATACGGGCAAAGCATTATTCCAATTGCAGAGCCGACCCGCGAAGGTCAAACATTCAGTGGATGGATAGGACTGCCGGAAACGATGCCTGCAGAGGAAGTTATTGTTTCCGGAACATTTGCCACAGACCAGTATCGATTGACGTTTATTTTAGATGGTGAAACTATTCAAGAGGACTCTATGCTTTATGGCCTTCAAATAATACCGCCTACTATTAGTGAACGCGAAGGTTATTCCTTTAGTGGGTGGGGTGACGTGCCAAATACGATGCCAGCTTCAGACTTGACAATTACAAGTTCATTCACCATAATGGAAGGATACATAGATTCAGCTATTCCTCTGACTGCTGGTTGGAACTGGGTATCTGCGGCATTGGCTGACTCGACGCTCCGCCGTACTCTGGTTCTACTTGACCCAATTAAGGATGACTTGCAGCGATTCCTCAGTTTCAACGGGGAAATAGTAAACGATCCTGTTTATGGCTTCGTGGGAAATATAGATGAGGTTTTGCCAGGAGAGGGCTATCGAATAGTTGTAGATAAGGACACGTCCGTGCCTCTCAAAGGCTTCGGACCAAATGCAGACTCTACGCTTGTGACCTTGCATCGCGGATGGAACTGGCTTGGGTATGTGCCTGTTCACGCATCCACAATTCAGGAAGCTCTTGGAGACTTACAACCAGAGGAATCGGACGTGCTGGTAAGTAAGACAGCTTTTTCTGTTTTTGATGGCAACGATTGGGTTGGCAATCCTATTACTATGCAGCCGGGTGAGGGGTATATGTATTATTCTGCTAAGGATACAGAGTTCCATTATAGTAATATACTCTCATCACAATCATCTTCGCCACAGCCTGTCAAGAGGCATAGCCAGGAGCAGATGCCGTGGGATATCAACCCGAACGCCAACCCAGACAACATGCCAATAATCGCTTGTATGCCTTCTGGCGAGGCAACTGAGCGTTGTATTGTCGGAGCCTTTGTGAATGATGAATGTCGAGGCGTAGCGAAAGCTATGGATGGTCTGTATTTCCTGACTGTTTACGGCGACGTTCATAAGAGGGACAATATCCGTTTTGTGGCGTTTGACTCTAATACAGGTGAAGAATACCAACTCGCGGAGAATACTCAATTCAGCAATATGATGCTTGGCTCATTAAAAGCTCCGCTTATGCTACATCCATCTGCTGATGCTGTGAACTCTGTTCTCGGCATTAGCGCAGATGGTGGCATCTACGATTTGGCAGGCCGCAAGTTGAATGGACAGCAGAAAAGCCTGAAGAGTGGAGTATATATTATTGACGGACACAAGCAGGTGATTAAATAATCCTACAAGAAGTCTATTTTATGAAAAAGACAATAATAATTTTTTTGCTGCTTCTTACAGGCATTGATACATACGCCCAGTCGGCACATTGGACGTGTGATGACCATGCTTTTGAATATTCCATGACTGCATACATCCAGATACAGAGTGGAGATGCGCTTATTGACAATCTGGAAGATTTTGAGGTAGCAACATTCTGTGGAGACGAATGTCGAGGCGTGGCAACTGTGCTTGATAACCCCAATTGCTATTATTTACGTTTGCGCAGTAATTCCACAGATGGTGAGACGATGGTTGTAAAATGCTACAGCCGTTCGCGCAATATCGAATACCCCGCTACCGCAACGATACTTTTCACGGCAGATCAGCTTTACAATTATCCGAGTTCACCTCTTGTCATTGACCTTGGCAAATTGGATGCAATGGTAAATGTGCCTATTGTTGGAAATGGTTCCGTAACTGGAGTAGGTGAGCATTACACTCATACAACTGTGACCCTCACAGCTACGCCCAACTATGGCCATCACTTTGAAGGATGGATTGAGGGTGAAGACACACTCTCTGTTGATAGTAGCTTCTTTTTTACTATTACAGATGACAGAACTATTTCCGCACATTTTGCGCCAAATGTCCATAATGTTCGGTTCGTAGCAAATGATATAGAGTTCGGTTCGGAAAATCTCGCCTTTGGTTCGCCTATAGTGCCACCGACGGAGGTATCTATCACAGGTCACACTTTCAATGGTTGGCAGGATGTTCCGGCTGCGATGCCAGATAGCGACATTGTAATTATTGGCACATTCACTCCCAACCGCTATGCATTAATCTATATAGTGGATGGAGAAGAAGTAAAAAGCGACAGCATAACTTATGCAACTGACATAACGCCGCTTCCTGAGCCTGTTAAAAAGGGACATACCTTCAGTGGATGGAGCGATATACCTGCTACTATGCCGGCTCAAGATGTGATTATTGAAGGTTCATTTACTATTAACCGCTATCTTCTCACTTACATAGTGGATGGTAAGGTTGTGCAGCGCGACAGCGTAACTTTCAATGCACCGATAACTCCTCTTGCTGAACCTAATAAGGAAGGTTATACATTCAGCGGATGGAGTGAGATTCCAAAGGAAATGCCTGACAGCGATGTCGTGGTTACAGGCGTATTCACCATAAACAGCCATTTCGTATATTATTATGTTGAAGGCAATGTGTGGCATAGAGACTCACTCACATACGGGGCTCTTATAGCGCCGCCAAGTCAGACTCCCGTAAAGGACGGTTACACGTTCACCGGCTGGAGCGGACTTGTGGAGACTCTTCCTGACTCCGACGTTACTGCTGTCGCCCAGTTCTCGAAGAATCCTCTTACGGTTTTATTCACGAAGGATGTATCCGTGATGCTGACTCCTGGACAGGTTAATACGATAACCATAGACCGCGACACCGTTACGGCATTTGCTGCCAACATGGGTTATGACATAAGCCATTTGCGTCTGCAGTTCTACGCCGATGAGGAACATAAAACGTTGGTTCCTGTTGGAAGCGGTAACTGGATTTCAAGCAATGGCGTGCTGACAACACAAGAGGTAGCCCCCTTGTTCGTGTCAATTACGACCGACGAGAATACCGTGACGCTTACCAACACAAACAACAAATCGTTGGTTAAGGTCGGTGATAAATATGATGTGCCGGTATTCATTACAGACACCACGGGAACACGAGCCTATCAGGTCAATATCGGGGTGACGATAATTGCGGAGCGTTATGCTGTCAATTATTTCGTTGACGGTGAGTTCTATCAGGCTGACAGCTTGGCCTACAACGTTCCTGTTACACTCATAGCCAATCCAATCCGCGAAGGATATACCTTCAGCGGGTGGAGTGAACCTCCGACAACAATGCCAGCTGCTGACGTAACAGTAACAGGTTCGTTTGCAATCAACAGCTATAAGCTCACTTATATTGTTGATGGAGAAGTGTACAAGGCTGATAGCGTAGCCTTTGCTACAGAACTGCAATCAGAGCCACAGCCAGAAAAAGAGGGTTACACCTTCAGCGGTTGGAGCGAATTTCCTGCTACGATGCCCTCTCACGATGTGACGGTAACAGGTACATTTACCGTAAATTCCTACATACTACGCTACTATGTTGACGGCGAAGCATACGACAGTATAAGCGTAACATACGGAGAAGCTATTGTTCCTATTGCAGAGCCGACTCGTGAGGGCAAGACATTCAGCGGATGGATTGGCGTTCCTGAGACAATGCCTGCTCATGATGTAAATGTTGCAGGTACATTCGCAACTGATATGTATCTTGTCACTTTCATAATTGATGGAGACGTTCTGAAGGCAGATTCTGTTACTTTCGGATTACCGATAGAAGCCCCCACACCAGAACGCGAGGGCTACACCTTTAGCGGATGGAGCGAGATTCCCTCAACGATGCCCGCTCACGACGTTACTATCACAGGTTCTTTTGCTATCAATAGTTATAAGCTAACTTATATTGTTGACGGAGAAGAATACAAAGCTGACAGCGTAACCTATGCAACAACTTTGACTCCTCTTTCAGAGCCGACCAAGGAGGGTTACACCTTCAGCGGATGGAGCGAGATTCCTGTAACTATGCCAGCACATGATGTTTCGATAATAGGTACATTTAAAGTTAATCCAACCCATGAGACAGAAGATGCAGTATTGGCATACGATGAGGAAAAAGGCGGTTACGAATTCACTGGCATAAAGGAGCCAGAGAATAAGGAAACGACTGTTCCAAGAGAAGTGAACGGAATCCCAGTGGTCTCTGTTCCAGAAGGAACTTTCGCAGGTAACACACAAATGCAAGTGCTAACTTGGGATAGTGAAGCCTCTGTTGATGCTAAATGCTTTGACGAACCCGAAGAACACGGAAACCTGCTTGTATTCGTATCATCAGATGCGAATGTATCGTATGAAGGCAATGTTATTCGTTGCATACAAATGCCCGATAGTACTACCCGCTACGAAGCCGAGAAGATTGCTCTCTATGACGGCCGCCCGATTACAAATCCAGTACCATTCACAGCAAAGTATATCAGCATAACCAAGGAGTTTAGCAAAGAGACGATTATTGGCAGCACGAGCGGTTGGGAGACTATAGTAGTACCGTTCGATGTGGATAGTATCACCACAGAAGATGGACAGCTGATTGCTCCGTTCGGTTCAGATGCCCTAACCAACCGTCACTTCTGGTTGGCAAAGATGGATATTGATGCTGGCTTCGTAAAAGTGACACGCATCCGTGCCAATGTACCGTACATTATCTCTATGCCTAACAGCGAGCGATATACTGAAGAGTACCGCATCAGCGGAAAGGTGACGTTCCATGGAACAAATGTTGAAGTGCAGCCTACGGCAAATGCCACATCGAACGCAGGGCCGCTGTTCGGCCTAGTTCCGACATATCAGGAGGTGGCAGCAGCCGACAGCGTGTTTGTGCTGAATGACGAGCCATACGAAGCTGACGGCATAACGTGGCCTGCCGGTTCTGTGTTTGTCCGTTCGAGCCGTGCCGCCCGTCCGTTCGAGGCCTACACCTACGCCAACGCATCTAACGGCGGACACGTAAAGGGATATATCAGACTTGACGAAATGGCCACCGGAATCAAGGGCATCAACCAATGGTCAATGGTCAATGGTCAATGGTCAATTGCTAATGGCGCTGGCGCCGTATATGACCTGAGCGGCAGACGAATTGCAGGTTCAGGATCTTTGAAGAAAGGACTATATATAGAGTCTGGGCAAAAGGTTTTGGTGAAGTAAGAGCCCCCCTAAAAGAAGAGGGCACTGAAAAACCCTTCAAGTTAGGAAGGCTTCTCGATTATTAACAAAAAGCAGATTGCATATAACCGTTAACTTGCGGATTTTGCAGTCTGCTTTTGTTTTGT
>Ga0247610_10005186_pt1 | contig 13764 bp, 12 predicted proteins | sample 174DNAGHGhighgp2_FD_193483 | JGI IMG/M metagenome (GOLD analysis project Ga0247610, IMG submission 193483) | Sheep rumen microbial communities from Palmerston North, Manawatu-Wanganui, New Zealand - 1742 DNA GHGhigh gp2 | ecosystem: Host-associated > Mammals > Digestive system > Stomach > Rumen...
GTAGGACCCGAGATTGGCCTGCTCCCACTGTGCCGCAATCTCCTCGTCGGTGATAATGCTGCCCATCATGCCTTCATGACGGATGCTGGGCAGCGAAGTGTAGAGATTGATGAGATTGTCGGCGATGCGATCTGCACTGACAGGCAGGCTGTCTGTACTGGTAAAGACACGGGGCAGGATGCGCTGCCGCAAGGAGTTGTCGAAGCGGAACTGGTCGCGGTTCTTCTCATATCGCGGCCTGACACGCGGAAAGTGGTGCTTCACAGGATTCTGCCTGTCGTCGGGCACCACGGCATCAAGCGTGAATCTGGAGGACTGCTCACGGACTTCTATCTTCGGATTGCACTGCACCAATTCCTGGCAGAAGGCAGACATGCTGAGCACGCAACGCCCAACAAGCGACGAGACGGCCAGCACGTTACCTCCCCTGTTGAACACTTCGGGGAAACGGTTGTACATCGTACGGGCTATCGACTGATGCTGCTCCCACCCCAACTGTGTCAGTTCGCTGATGCCAGTCATCAGTTCATCCTTGGCAGCCATAAACTTCTTGCAGAAGACCTCACCTTCGGCTGTCAACTGATGTCGACGACGGGCAGTGACGAGCAGCGTGTCCAGGTCACGATAAAGTTGGGCACTCCAGTAGTAGCGCGATCCGTGACGTGCATACAGGCTGATATAAAACGGCTTGTAGCCGCTGGGCGACTTGGTCAGCACGGTGGGTTCCTGCTGATAGGGGTAGTCGTTGCCGTAGGCCTTCCTGGAGTTGGCCTTCAACTGTTCCAGCGGACCTACAGCCTGTGCACCAGCCGTGGCTGCGAGGAGCACACTGAGAAATAAGGTGAGGATACGCTTCATGTCAGAATGCAAATTCGGTCTTCTCCACCCCGTCGCCGTAGATAGTCTTGAAATCGTCGCGCATCGAGATGACGACATAGCCAGCCTCGCGCCACTGGGCTCCCAACCCGAGCGCCTTTTCACGGTTGGCATGATCGCGTGCCTCGTCGTCGGCTATCAGCATGAAGGCTGCAGACTTGTGGTTACCACTCAGACAATAGTTATGCATGGCGCAATCGCCACCGCTATTGCCGAATGACAGCACGGGCACCTTGCCTATCTCCTGCGAGATCTGCAGCACTTTATTGGTCTTCAGGTTCTTAATAATGAGTTCATCGGTGCGGATGAGGTTTTCATTCATGCCCATGGTATAGTTGACGCCTTCAGCGTCCTTCTGGTTAGCAGCACGCAGCCTCACGTCCATGCCTATCACACGGTTAGGGCTGATTCCGAGAGGCTCTACCAGAGCACGGCAGATGAACCTGTCGGAGCCTGAAACGACATAGAAGGTGAAACCGTTAGCCTTCAGATAGTCGAAAACTTGCAGCATGGGCTTGAAGAAACTCTGGCCGTAGGTCATCCCACTGAATCCGTTGGCCTGCTTGGCAGCATAAGCCTTGACATAGGCATCAAACTCAGCCAGCGTCATGCCGGCATAGGCCTTGGCAGCCGCCTGGGCATGCTTCATGTCGAAGTGGTCCGGCAGTTTCTTGCCTTCCCTGACGAAGTCCCTGATCTCCTGTGCAGTCTCCTTTACGTCTTCGGGAGCCTTGTCGCGGTAAGTCTCATCGTCGAGCACACGGTACTCGAGCAGATTATATTCAAAATAGGTGGGATAGAGTTCGCCGACGAAGGTGCCGTCCATATCGAAGGTAGCGATACGGTCTTCCTCCTTGATGAAGTTGGGAGAACTCGGATCTGTCACGTCCTTCACGTAGGCCTGCAGCACGGACAGGGCCTCACAGGAATTCCATAGAGTGAAATAGTCTTTCTGAACAGGCGTCACGACGGGCTCGTCTTCCTTCGAACACGATGTGAACACAATCGGGCCGCAGATAAGGGTGACGGCCAGCACCCAATGCGTGAATTTTCTCATAACGAATTTTAATAATACAAAAAATTTAGGTGCAAAGATAGGGATTATTGTTGAATTAGCCAAATAATCAAGGCTAATTTTTACAGGAAAGGTGGAAATCGAGATCAAAAAAAGAATAATGACGATTTTTATTCCGAAAGTGGCTTGGGTTTCAAAATTATTTTGTAACTTTGCCACGAAATTTACACTTTTAACAACTAATTATTCATTATGAACGACAACAAAGTGATGCTGAAGGCAGCGGACAACATTCGTATCCTGGCTGCCGCAATGGTTGAGAAAGCAAAGTCGGGACACCCCGGCGGTGCTATGGGCGGTGCTGATTTCATCAACACCCTGTACAGTGAATTCCTTGTCTACGACCCCGAGAACCCTGAGTGGGAAGGGCGCGACCGTTTCTTCCTCGACCCAGGCCATATGGCTCCGATGCTCTACTCGCAACTCTGCCTCATCGGCAAGTACACACTGGAGGATCTGCAGAACCTGCGCCAGTGGGGATCAGTAACTCCCGGCCACCCCGAACGCGAACTGGCTCGCGGCATTGAGAACACATCCGGCCCGCTCGGACAGGGTCATACCTTCGCCGTGGGTGCAGCCATCGCTGCCAAGTTCCTGAAGGCACGTCTAGGTAACGTAATGAACCAGACCATCTACGCCTATATCTCAGATGGTGGCGTGCAGGAGGAGATCTCTCAGGGTGCCGGACGTATCGCCGGAAACCTGGGACTGGACAACCTGATTATGTTCTACGACGCCAACGACATCCAGTTGTCGACACGCACAGAGGTGGTGACCTCAGAGGACACCGCCAAGAAGTATGAGGCTTGGGGCTGGTATGTGCAGAAGATCGACGGCAATGACGTGGACCAGATTCGCGAGGCCCTCAAGAAGGCCCAGGCAGAGAAGGAGCGTCCAAGCCTGATCATCGGCCACTGCGTGATGGGCAAGGGTGCCCGCAAGGCTGACGGCTCATCCTACGAGAGCAACTGCGCCACGCACGGTGCTCCCCTCGGCGGCGACAACTTCGTACAGACGATGAAAAACCTGGGTGCCGATCCCGAGAACCCATTCCAGATATTCCCTGAGGTGCAGGAACTCTATGCCAAGCGCCGTGAGGAACTGAAGAAAATCTGCGCCGAGCGCTATGCCGAGAAGGCAGAGTGGGCCAAGGGTCATCCCGTACAGGCTCAGCAGTTGGAAGACTGGTTCAGCGGCAAGGCTCCGAAGATCGACTGGAGCAAGGTGGAGCAGAAGGCCGGCTCGGCTACCCGCAGTGCCTCTGCCGCCGTTCTCGGACAGTTGGCAGAGCAGGTGCCCAATATGATCTGTGCTTCGGCTGACCTGTCGAACTCTGATAACACCAACGGCTTCCTGAAGAAGACGCACGACCTGGTGAAGGGTGACTTCACAGGTGCCTTCTTCCAGGCAGGTGTGGCCGAACTGACGATGGCTTGCTGCTGCATCGGTATGGCTCTGCACGGAGGCGTGATTCCCGCCTGCGGTACATTCTTCGTATTCTCTGACTACATGAAGCCCGCCGTCCGTATGGCAGCCCTGATGGAACTGCCAGTGAAGTTTATCTGGACGCACGATGCATTCCGTGTGGGTGAGGACGGTCCTACCCATGAGCCCGTAGAGCAGGAGGCACAGATCCGCCTGATGGAGAAACTGAAGAACCATCACGGCAAGAACAGCGTGCTCGTGGTTCGTCCTGCCGATGCTGAGGAAACCACCGTCTGCTGGCGTATGGCTATGGAGAATACCGACACCCCGACGGCGCTCATCTTCTCTCGCCAGAACATCGAGATGCTGCCCGAGGGCAACGACTACTCGCAGGCCACGAAGGGTGCCTACGTAGTGGCTGGCTCTGCCGAGGACTACGACGTGATCCTGCTGGCCAGTGGTTCTGAGGTGTCCACGCTGGAGGCTGGTGCCAAACTGCTGGCTGCCGACGGCATCAAAACACGTGTGGTAAGCGTTCCTTCAGAGGGCCTGTTCCGCAGCCAGTCGAACGAGTATCAGCAGAGCGTGCTGCCTGCAGGCAAGAAGAAGTTCGGTCTGACCGCAGGCCTGCCCGTCAACCTTGAGGGCCTGGTTGGTGCCGACGGCTGCGTATGGGGTTTGGAGAGTTTCGGATTCTCGGCTCCTTACAAGGTACTTGACGAGAAACTCGGCTTCACAGGGCAGAACGTCTATGAACAGGTAAAGAAACTGCTTGCATAATTATGGAAGTAAAGACAATAGGCTTAGCCAGTGACCACGCTGGCTTTGCCTTAAAACAGTTCGTGAAGAAATACCTCGACGAGAAGGGCTACCAGTATAAGGACTATGGCACATATACCGAGGAGTCGTGCGACTACAGTGACTTCGGCCACGCGCTGGCTAAGGGCATCGAGGACGGAGAAGTATTCCCTGGCATCGCCATCTGCGGCAGCGGCGAGGGCATCAATATGACGCTCAACAAGCACCAAAGTATCCGCGCCGGGCTGTGCTGGATACCCGAGATAGCCCATCTGATCCGTCAGCACAACAATGCCAACGTGCTGGTGATGCCTGGCCGCTTCATCGATGAGGACATGGCCCGCAAGATTATGGACGAGTACTTCTCGACCGAGTTTGAGGGCGGACGCCATCAGAAGCGCATTGACAAGATACCCTGCAAATAAAATGAGGTCTCGGCGCAAATGCCGAGACCTTTTTATTTCACCTTGAAGTTTCTCACCCACTCTTTCAACTGCTCAACGGCGTCAGCATGCTCTGGGTAATAACGGAGCATCACGGTGATGAGCCGCAGACTGTCGCTCTCGATGACCTTGCCGTAATACTCCCACTTGTCATCAACACCTTCCTGAATGCTATAGTCGTCACCAACCTCAGCGAGATCGGCCCCCATGGCCATCAGCGTCTGCCCAGGACTATGGGTCATATCCCTCAGAGAATCGACCATCACGGATACCGACACATCGTCCATCATAAAGAGTTCCTGGAGCCCCACCTCATCAGGCAAGTCCTGATGAACGAGGTAAGAGGGATAGTTGATGTCCAGGCTCAGCCTGTCGCTGTGATACTTCAGCAGCGTCCACTGCCCCATGTGGAGCGACACGCTGTCTGAACCCGTCAGTTCACTGACATAGGCCTTGGGATGTTGAGCACCCTGCGAGCATCCCGTGATAAGGACACCCGCCAAAAGAGCGGCGAAAAGTCCACCTAATTTTGTCATATCCATCACTTTTGGGTGCAAAGATACAAAAAAAGCCTTCATTAAAGCACCAAAAATGATAAAATTAGAAAAAAAATCGAGAAAAGTTTCGGTAATCCACTGAAAATTAGTAACTTTGCAGTCCGAAATCGAGAATGATTCGGTTTTCACATTATTAATATATAGATAAATTACAACAATGACAAAGGCAGAGATCATCAACAAAATTGCTGAAGAGACAGGCGTTGCCAAGAAAGATGTAGCCACCACAGTGGAGGCTTTTATGGAAGAGATTCGCGTGAGTCTGGCCGAAGAGAAGGAGAATGTCTATCTCCGCGGATTCGGTACGTTCATCGTCAAGCATCGTGCAGCCAAGACTGCTCGCAATATTTCCCAGAATACGACTCTGGTAATTGAGGCTCACGACTTCCCGGCTTTCAAGCCCTCAAAGAGTTTCATTGCCAAGATGAAATAACATTTAAACATTTACATATTAAACATTAGAAACTATGCCAAACGGAAAAAAGAAGAAGGGCCACAAGATGGCTACTCACAAGCGTAAGAAGAGACTGCGCAAGAATCGTCATAAGAGCAAGTAATCCCGATACTGCCAAGACGACAGACAACGTAGCAAAAAGAATGAAAGGAGTGTGCCAGCAAATCCAGACGGATTGCGGCACACCTTTTTGAATTAAAAACAACCCCATCAAGAGAAAAGACAAGAACATGACAAGCGAAGTTATCATCGATGTGCAACCGAAAGACATCTCGATCGCCCTGCTTGAAGACAAGACACTGGTGGAATACCAGAAAGAACAGCGGTCGGCATCCTTCTCGGTGGGCAACATCTACGTGGCAAAAGTGAAGAAACTGATGCCCGGACTGAACGCCTGCTTTGTGGACGTCGGCGCTGAGCGCGTGGCTTTTCTGCACTATCTTGACCTGGGCGCTCAATTCACCTCTTATGAGAAATACCTCAAGCAGGTAGTCAGTGACAGAAAGAAACTCTATCCCATCCAGAAAGCCACCCGCCAGCCGATACTGCCGAAAGACGGCAGCATCGCCAGCACGCTGAAGGTAGGTCAGGAGGTGCTGGTGCAGATCGTGAAAGAGCCCATCAATACTAAAGGCCCGCGACTGTCGTGCGAACTCAGTTTCGCAGGGCGCTATCTGGTACTCATCCCCTTCGATGACAGTGTTTCTGTATCCACAAAAATCAAGAAAGGCGAGGAACGAAGCCGACTGAAACAACTCATCCAGAGCATCAAGCCGAAGAACTTCGGCGTAATCGTGCGCACCGTAGCCGAAGGCAAACGGGCGGCGGAATTGGACGCTGAGATGAAAATCCTGCTCAAGCGCTGGGAAGACACCATCACCAAAGTACAGAAGACGACGGAACGCCCGCAACTGTGCTTTGAGGAACAGAGCCGAGCCGTAGCACTGCTGCGCGACCTGTTCAACCCCACCTATGACGGCATCCATGTGAACGACGCGGTCATCTACGAACAGATACGCGACTATGTCGACATGATTGCCCCAGAGAAGAAGGACATCGTCAAACTCTACAACGGCACAGTGCCCATCTTCGACAATTTCAATGTCACCAAGCAACTCAAGTCAGGATTCGGCAAGACCGTCAACTACAAGCATGGCGCCTATCTCATCATCGAGCACACAGAGGCGATGCATGTGGTGGACGTGAACAGTGGAACACGTGTGAAGAAGGACAGCGGACAAGAGGCTAACGCACTGGAGACCAACCTGGGCGCGGCCGATGAACTTGCACGTCAACTCAGGCTGCGGGATATGGGAGGAATCATCGTAGTGGACTTTGTGGACATGAAACTGGCCGAAGACCGCCAGATGCTCTATGAGCGCATGTGCAAGAACATGCAGAAAGACAGGGCACGCCACAATATCCTGCCACTGTCGAAGTTCGGGCTGATGCAGATCACCCGCCAGCGCGTGCGCCCCGCCATGGATGTCAACGTGGAAGAGACATGTCCCACCTGTCACGGTTCGGGAAAAATCAAGTCGAGCATCCTGTTCACAGATCAGTTAGAGAGCAAGATTGACCGTCTGGTCAACAAAATTGGCATCAGGAAATTCTACCTGCATGTCCACCCCTATGTGGCTGCCTATATCAACAAGGGCGTACTGAGCCTGAAGATACAGTGGCAGATGAAGTACGGTCTGGGCGTGCACGTCGTACCCTCACAGAAGTTGGCCTTCCTGCAATACGAGTTCTATGACAGCGACCAGCAGTTCATTGACATGCAGGAAGAGATTGAAACCACATAAGTGGAATAAGATTAAGAACTAAAAAGACCTACGTTCGATGCTGGCACTGAAAATCATCTTCTGGGTATGCCTTTTCATAGTCTTCTACACCTATCTGGGCTATGGAATGCTGCTCTACGTCATCATCCGACTGAAAAGACTCTTCAAGGGCAAGCCCCAGTTGCCGGAGATGCCTGATGACGCGCAACTGCCCACGATGACACTGATGATATGTGCCTACAACGAACAGGACATCGTCGAAGAGAAAATGCAGAACACCCGCACCTTGGACTATCCGAAGGATAAGTTCAAGGTGATGTGGGTGACTGACGGTACCACCGACCAGACCAACGAACTGCTGAAAGGCTACCCCGAAGTAGACATCGTCTTCAGCCCTGAGCGCCGGGGCAAGACAGCAGCCCTGAAGCATGGGCTGCAGGAGGTGAAGACCGACTACGTGGCATTCACCGATGCCAACACGATGATTAACCGCGAAGCCCTGCGCGAGATAGCCCGCCGATTCGAGGACAGGACAGTCGGCTGCGTAAGCGGTGAGAAGCGCGTGGCTGCACGCAACGGAGAGATGGCAGCGGAAGGCGAAGGCCTCTACTGGCGCTACGAGAGCACACTGAAAAAATGGGACAGCGAATTGTATTCGGCCATGGGAGCCGCTGGAGAACTGTACGCCATCCGTCCCGAATTGTGCCGAGAGGTACCCGACACGGCCCTGCTCGACGACTTCATGATGTCGATGCTGATAGTCGACGAAGGCCATCGCATCGCCTATACGCCCGAGGCCTATGCACTGGAGTACGGATCGGCCAATCTCCATGAAGAGTCGAAGCGGAAGCGCCGCATCGCCGCAGGCGGACTGCAGAGCATCTGGTGGCTTCGCCGGATGCTGAATCCACTGCGCCAGCCACTGGTGGCCTTCCAGTACATCAGCCATCGCGTGCTCAGATGGAGCCTGACGCCAATAGCCATGATCCTCCTTATAATCAGCAACATAGCACTTGTTGCGTCAAGCGCGGGTCTGCTATACACAGTCCTGCTTATCCTGCAAGCGGCATTCTATCTGGCAGCATGCCTGGGATGGCAACTCAGCCGCTGCGGCATCAAGAACAAACTGCTCTATACGGCCTACTACTTCATGTTCATGAATCTGAACGTCTTCCGTGGAATGGCCTATCTGAGGAGCCACAGACACAGCGGAGCATGGGAAAAAGCAAAAAGAAGTTGAAATTTTGTCTAATTTATTTGTTCAATTAAGATATTTTGCTTACCTTTGCCCCAAATTCGCATTGAAACAAGACAATGGAACAAAACGAGAGAGAGAGTCTATTGCAGAAGTTTGCTGACGCCAACCGCAAGTTAGCCCTTGTCACAGAACAGTTGGAGATAGCAAATAAAAAACTGAAGGAATACGAAGAGAAAGCACTGAACGCAGAGAATGCCAGTAAGATGAAATCTCTCTTCCTGGCTAATATGAGCCATGAGATCCGCACCCCACTGAATGCCATAGAAGGCTTTTCCCGCGTCATCGTTGAGACCGACTCCGAGGAAGAGCGCATGAAATACTATCAGATCATCGAGAGCAACAACCAGCGGCTGAGCAGCCTGATCAACGAGATTCTCGACCTCTCAAGAGTGGAGTCGGGAGAGATCGTGATGAAGAAGACGATGACAGACCTGAACTCGCTGTGCGAGAACATCCAGCAACTCTTCAAGTTCCGCTGCCCGGAGACACTGAACCTGGAATGGGACAAACCGCTGATGAGTGTCGTCATGAATACGGATGCCAACCGGCTGACACAGGTCTTCTCGAATCTGATCAGCAATGCCCTCAAGCACACGCCCACAGGCAGCATCAACTATGGTTTCCACATCATCAACGACATGCGCGAGATCGAATTCTACGTGAAGGACACGGGCTCCGGCATTGCACCAGAGTTTATCGACAAGATATTCAACACGTATGCCTCTCAGGACGCAGAACATCAGAAAGGCTTCGGCCTGGGACTTGCCCTCTGCAAGATCATTGTGGAGAAACTGGGAGGCAGCATCCGCGTAGACTCAGAACTCGGCAAGGGCTCCACATTCACCTTCGTCCTGCCCTTCGAGGGCACTGTAGGCGGTTTGGACCAAGAGCACACGACAACGACGACGAATGTGCGCACCATCAGGGTGAGCGCCCGTTCAGACAATATGAATCTGAAGACAATCCTCGTGGCCGAAGACGAGGACAGCAACTATGAACTGGTAAAGATAGTTCTGCAGAAGCGCTATCGCCTGCTCCGCGCCCACAACGGCATCGAGGCTGTCACCATCAATGAAGACGAGAAGCCGGACCTCATCCTGATGGATATCCGAATGCCGGAGATGAACGGCCTCGACGCCACCCGCATCATCAAGGAGATAGACCATCAGACGCCAGTCATCGCCCTCAGTGCCTACGCTTTCGAAGAAAACATCCGCGAGGCAAAGGCTGCCGGCTGCGACGAGTTCATGGCCAAGCCATTCAAGGTGGAGAACCTGATTGAGATGGTCAGAAAATATCTGGACTAACCAAACCACGCTTATAACATCTTATGGGAAAACTTGCTGTACAGAAATACTTTGCATTCATGATTCTCAGCCTGACAGTGCTGTTGATGGTCTTTACACTCGTCGGACTGTTCGGCGGCGACGTCAATCCTGCCGGCAACATGGCACGGGCACTGCTCGTCTATATTTTGCCATTCCTGATCATCGGAGATTTTATCCTGCTGGTTTACTGGCTTATCCTCCGCCGCTGGCACTGGGCTGCTATCCCGTTCCTTGCCATCCTGTGCTGCATCCCCTACTCGATGACGCTCTATAAGTTCGGATCCGTCGATGAGAACGGCGGCAGTCAGCAGGGACTGAAAATCGCGACTTACAATGTGGCCCTCTTCGGGCGTGAGACTTCAGGCTTTATAGCACAAGACATTCTGGCGGAGATGAAGAAGCAGAAAGTAGACGTGCTCTGCCTACAGGAGTATTCGAATCAGAGCGGCGACAAGTTGAACTCCGACTCCTACAAGGACTACTTCCCCCACATGGCCATGGGACAGAGCGATATGGTCATCTATAGCCGGCATCCCATCACGAAGACCAAGAACATCCCCTTCGAGATGACCAACAACAGTGCAATGTGGGCAGAAATAAAGGTCAACAACCAGACCTTCCGCGTCTATAACGTCCACATGGAGACAACAGGCCTCAACCGCACACTGCATCAGGCCAGCAAAATAGAGAATCAGGGCCTGGAAGTGGAGAACAACCGCCTCGTGAGGGCCATATACGGCAACTATACCTTAGGCATGATGGCACGTGCAGGCCAAGCCAACACAGTGGCGATGGACATGAGAGATTCGGATGTGCCCACCATCGTATGCGGCGACTTCAATGACGTGCCTTACTCGTATGTCTACAACACGCTGCTGGGCGACAAGGTAGACGGCTTCAAGGAGTGCGGCGCCGGATTTATGTACACCTTCCGAGGGGGAAAGAAGATGGTGCGTATCGACTACATCTTCCATGACAAATCGCTTAAAGGACTCACCTACTACAAGAAGGATCTCAGTTATTCCGACCACAATCCTGTCTTCCTGAAGATTGCATTACAATAAAAAACAAGAAATCCGACCAACTTGGCCGGATTTCTTGTTTTATCATACGATCTTGAATCTCACACGGAAAGACCGCTCATGCTCATCCCAATTGGTACCCAGCATCTCGAAACGGCCGATTTGAGAAGTAGAGCGTACATGCTTGCCGATACAGGGACATACATCGTAGTCGCCAATACGTACCAAGCGAATCGTCTCTGAGGCATCATCAGGCAAACGGTCTGCACTGACGCCCTCTGGCAATTCATCACGCGTGACGAATTCGAAGGTGACCGACAGGTCTTCCTCTATGAGTTCATTCATCCTGCGCTCTATCTCTTTCTCTTCCTGCCTGCTGGGCTTATGGTCAAGATAGAAACTCATCTTGCTCTTCTTCCGCTCAATATGGGCATTATGACTGCGTTCACAGCCAAAAAGACGGATCATCGTCTGATTCAACAGATGCTCCGCCGTATGTGCTGGTGGGAACTCTTCCTTGTTATGTTCGTTCAAGATATAGTCCATTGTCCAGAATTATGCTTTGAATTTAAGAACGGCTGCACTATACGGAGCGACAGAGACTGCGACAGCCTCGTTTCGCCTCAGGGTGATTGTCTGCTTGACATCAGTCATCAGGTCGGTAGCAACAGCATTCTTCTCCTTGAGACCAAGGAAGTCGAATGCATGCCCGGGAATGTTAACAGACAATTCTGCCTGTACATCAGTGAAGTTTGCAATGACAAGCAGGACCTCCTGACCAGCCTTACGCAGGAATGCATACTGATGGTGATACTGTCCGTTGACATACATCAGATCAAATGATGCTCCCTCGGTGACGGCCTTCTCCGTCCCGGCTATTTGAATCACACGATCATAGACAGCCTTCAACGCCTTCTCATCAGCCGTCAGTCTCCGCTGCGCAGCACGTACCAGCGTGGCCACGCTCCAATAGTCGAAAATCGTGGTGCGACCGTCATTTCCACTGAAGCCCTCCTTGTCCATCCCCCGCTCACCATATTCCTGCCCTGCATAGATCATCAGGGGATTCTGCTGAAGGAGTGCTGAGACGACAAGCCCCGGCACACCTTTCCTTCCGTCACCGGCGAAGAAAGTACTGGCGATTCGCTGCTCATCGTGATTCTCCAGGAAATAGAGCATGTGGTCACGGATATCATCCGTCGCCTGCCAGGCTCCTGTGATGGCCAGAGTAGACTGATTGCCGCGAATGACCTCGCGCAGCGTGTCGTACATGCCCACCTTGTCGTAGAGATAATCGAAGCCGGCACCAATATAATTGCGATACTCTGCGGGATTATACACTTCACCCACGAATATCTTATCAGGATAGGCAAACTTCACCTTGTCTGTAGCCCAGCGCCAGAAGTCTGCGGGCACCATCTCCGCCATATCACAACGGAAGCCGTCGACTCCCTTCCTGGCCCAGAAGAGCAGGATATCCGTCATTTTGCTCCACGTGTTTGGAATTGGATTGAAATGACCTACCCTACCTGCGTAATAATCCACCCCATAATTCAGTTTCACTGTCTCATACCAGTCGTTCATGCCGGGTGCATTGTGGAAACAGTCATTGCCCGTAGCCTTAGCGGGCTCTTCCAGATAAGGTTCTGGCTCATCGTGATACAGGTCAAAATAGGGGGCGAAACGCTGTCCAGGGCAGTAATAGAAGTTGTTCTGAGGGTCGAAGCCGTTCTGGGGATTGTCTTCCTCACCCAGATCCCTCACGCCCTCAGGCTTGCAGATGGAGTGGTACTGGCGAGCCACATGATTGGGTACGAAATCAATAATCACCTTCAGACCAGCCTTGTGAGTACGTGCTATCAACTGCTCGAATTCAGCCATTCGCAGATTGACATCAACGGCCAGATCCGGGTCTACGTCATAGTAGTCAGTGATGGCATACGGTGATCCGGCCATGCCTTTCACAATAGCCGGATGGTTACGAGGGATGCCATAGGCAGAATAGTCTGTCTGAGTGGCATGACGGATAATGCCCGTGTACCATACATGGCTCACGCCCATCTCCCTGATCTTCTTCAGGGTGGTGGGCGTGAAGTCGTTCATCTTACCGCAACCGTTCTCCTCAATCGTACCATTCTCCTTACAAGTCGTGTTACGATTGCCATAGAGGCGCGTGAATATCTGATAAATGACTATTTTCTCTTTCATTCTGTTTCGATTCCGTGAGCCGATACTTCGCGATTAATCTTAGCGATCATACCCTGAAGAGCCTTGCCAGGACCACACTCGGTAAAGTCGTCGGCACCATCGGCAATCATATTCTGCACACTCTGTGTCCAGCGAACCGAACTCGTCAACTGGGCAATCAAATTGGCCTTGATCTCAGCAGGATCAGTGTGAGGCTTTGCGTCAACATTCTGATAGACAGGACACTTCGGAGCCTTGATCTCCGTCTTCTCGATAGCAGCCTGAAGTTCATCCTTGGCTGGCTGCATCAGCGGAGAGTGGAAAGCCCCCCCCACCTTCAGAGGCAGCGCACGCTTGGCACCAGCGGCCTTCAACTGCTCACAAGCCTCATTGACCGCATCAATATTACCCGAAATAACCAACTGGCCTGGGCAATTGTAATTAGCAGGAACGACAACGCCCTTGCCCATCTTGCTGACTTCAGCACATATCTCTTCTATCTTCTCGTCGGGCAGAGCGATGATGGCAGCCATTGTGGAAGGCTGAGCCTCACAGGC
>Ga0247610_10005187_pt1 | contig 13763 bp, 8 predicted proteins | sample 174DNAGHGhighgp2_FD_193483 | JGI IMG/M metagenome (GOLD analysis project Ga0247610, IMG submission 193483) | Sheep rumen microbial communities from Palmerston North, Manawatu-Wanganui, New Zealand - 1742 DNA GHGhigh gp2 | ecosystem: Host-associated > Mammals > Digestive system > Stomach > Rumen ...
CACGCCTGCCAACATCCTGGAATGCATCTCCCTCGGTATCGATATGTTCGACTGCGTGATGCCGACCCGAAACGGCCGTAACGGCATGATATTCACTTGGGAAGGCATGATGAATATGCGCAATGAGAAGTGGAAGGACGATTTCACCCCGATAGACGCCGGGAGCGACCTCTTTGCCGACCGCGAATATACACGAGCCTACTTGCGCCACCTCTACGTATCGGACGAGATACTCGGCCCGATGATCGGCAGCATCCACAACCTGCATTTCTATCTCGACCTGGTGATCACTGCCCGCCAAAAAATCCTCGACGGTACCTTTGCCACATGGAAGGACGAGGTCTTGCCGAAGATTTCGAGGAAGCTGTGAGGGGAGGCGATGAAGGGCGATGAAGGGCGATGAAGGACGATGAAGGGATGATGCGATGAGGGGATGATGAAAAATTGTAGGGGCGAATGATTGTTCGCCTCTACGTCGTTATAATATATTTTTCGCGTCCCTGTAGAGACGTGCCATGGCGCGTCTCTACAATGTCGGTTGACCGTTATTCTATGAAAAAAACGGGCGCGACCGCACTGGCCACGCCCGTTGGTTAATGCAGAATGTAGAATTAAGAATGCAGAATGATGGGGATCGTATCCTAAATTCTTGATTTTTAATTCTGAATTGACTAATCGCGGAGGCAGCGGACGGAAAAACCCATGTACCACTCGTTCAAGATGCTGCCGATGAGCATGTTGGGGCTGTGGTAGTTCAGGCCGGAGACCCAAACGTCACCATTGGAGGCACCCCTAGAGCTCCAGAAGTTGGTTCCACTGCCGCTGCCACCGAAATTGCCGATGACGTTGCCAGCAGGGAACGCACTGAAACCGGTGTTGTTGTTGGTGCTCTGATTGTAGCCTACCTCACAGGTTATGCCGCTCCATTCCCAACCTGTATTGGAGGCCAATGCCTTGGCAATAGACGAGGTGTTGCTTCCGCACACATAATCGCTTTGGCTGCTTACATACTGTGTCAGCTGTGTCCATTCCGCATCGCTCGGCACATGCCAGCCCGTGGGACAGATACCCTGAACACCGCTCGGATTGGACTGGCTGCTGCTCGCGCCATGCATCACCGCCAACCAGTTGTAGAGGTAGCCACGTTCTGTCAAGGTTAAATTTGAACTACTATAATCGTGGTAAAATGGAGAACCACTTGTGGAACCCGCAGGAATTGCCGTGCCGTCACTGTAGTGTGTGGTCCGCAAATTTTCTTTCATCCAGCACTGGTTGCCTATCTGTACGGTGTTATAGACGTTGCCATCATAGTCGGTGAGGGTTGATGCGCCTGGGCAAGGCTGTCCGTCAGCGCGTGTCGTGAACGTTAATTCTTCGCCGTAGGCCGTTGTCCCTCCGTATGTGACGAATGCTTTGTAGGTGTAGGAAGTGTTAGCCGTAAGCCCCGTAAGTTCGTAGGTCATTGAAATGCCGCTTGCCGTCACTTGCGTATAAGTGCCTCCATCGGTGGCCTTCCACTCGAAACCTTGGGCGGAAATGGTCACATTGTCAGGGTTGGTGATGCTGCCGTTGAGCGTGGCGGAGGTCTCCGTTACATTGGTGGCGTAATCAGTGGAGACGGTGGGATCCACCGTAGCAGCTGAGAGTGTCGTGAATGTCAATTCTTCACCGTAAGCTGTTGTTCCCCCGTATGAGACGAACGTTCTGAAGGTGTAGGAAGTGTTGGCCGTAAGTCCTATAAGCTCGTAGGTCATCGCAGTGCCGTCAGCTGTAACCTGCGTATAAACACCCCCATCGGTGACTTTCCATTCAAAACCTTGGGCCGTAATTGTCACAATGTTGTAGTAAGGGTTAGCGATGCTACCATTTAGTGTAGCGGATGTCTTCGTCACATTAGTGGCGGAAACGGTGGTGGCAATCGGATTCGAGAGAGCAGAGGGAGACGCATCGCGGAGGCAGCGGACGGAATAACCCTTGTACTTGCCGTCGCCGTCGCCGTCGAGCATCCGCACTTCGGCGTTGTTGTAGGTCAGAAAGCGGTAGTACGCCTGGTGCGGGCTGTACACTCTTTGGGAGGATGACCAGAAGTAGGCTCTGGCTCCAGAGTATGACGGCGAGGCACTCCTGTTGCCCGCCGGAACGGCGGAAAAGCCCGTGGTGTTGTTCGCGCTTTGGTCGTTGCCGACGTTACATGTGTGCGTACTGGTGTACCAGCCAAGGCTGTCCGCCAATGCCTTGGCGATATAGTTGCTGTTCCCTTCACACACATACTCGCTCTGACTTTTCAAATAGTTCGTCATCTCCGTCCACTCCGCATTGCTCGGCAGATGCCAGCCCGCAGGACAGATGCCCCTGCGGTGGCCGTTAAACGTCACAGACACTGCGTTGTCGGAGCTGGTGTTCACGCTGGTTTCCCCGAAGGCCGTGTTAAACGTATCGACAGCCGCATTCCAGTTGTACAGCAGTCCGTAATTCATCGGTGCATACGTGGTAGAGTCGCCGTACCAGCGGGCTTGCTTGCCCGTGTAGGAGTCAAGTGAGTAAATGCCTGGGATAAGGTAGGTTCCCGTACTTGGCGAGGTGGTGGTCCGTAGATTCTCTTTCATCCAGCATTGGTCGCCAATCTGAACCACTTGATAGCTGTTCCCTTCATGGTCATAGATTTGCTTTATGCGATTGCCGAAGCCCGTCTCATTCTGCAATATTAGTGCCGCTTCGCATGAGTTAAGATTTGTGAGGTTGGGCACATCAAACACCAACGTGATTTCTTCATCCATGGATTGGCTTTGAGTCACGGGAGCGCTTGTCAATAAACTGTCAAAACAGAGTGCATATCCTTGGTATTGCATTTCATCTTCCAGTTCAAATTCATAAGAAGTGGTGCTTTTCAGGTTGACAGTCGCCGGATGAGAGTCCGTCCCCAAAGAACTTATCCGATTGGCGGCTGCGCGCCCCGTGTTCACCATCTTCACGCGTTGCATCCCATCTTTAGTCTGTACGGACAGAATGTATGTTTGCGGTGTCGTGAGCAGTATCTCGAAATAGTTGTCACCTTCGGTCAAAACACCGTTATATTCGGCACATTTCCTGCCGTTAATATCGACCACCGTAATGACAGCCTTTTCATCCTTCGTGGAGTGGATGTTGACCTGCGTCCTCCCATTAAACGGATTCGGCATCACTTGCATCCCGCCGTTCAGAAGGTGTTCCTCCACACCTGTTCCGACGGTGAGTGTGTACACTGTATCGGGAAACCAGATGGTCTCCGACCAGTTGCGTGTAAGATTTTCAATTGTCACATGGTCAAGACGCACGTATGCGTTGTTCTGGTCCCGACCCGTGAACGTCAGCGTGACTGTTTGTTGTGCGACAACAGATGTCAGACCTATTATCGCAATCGCAATAAAACATAGAATCTTTTTCATAATTGTTCTTTTTATGTTTGTAACTACTTTTGTCTTGTTCTTCCCGTAGAGACGCAAAATTTTGCGTCTCTACAGCCGTTTCCGCCTTTCGTCACAAACATAAACAAAATCGTGAACTTCATGTTTACAACCGAGGTTCTGGACGGACCTGTCACTACAAACAAGAAAGCCCACGATATAATCGTAGGCGCTTCTCCTTTCTTGCGTAGTGACTCGAAATTGTCCAGATTTCGGCTGAGCAAAGAAAAGCGAAAACGCTTTATGTCAATATGTTATAATTTCAATTTATCTTTTTGGTGTTCTTTGGGGTTTGGTGAAAAATTGGGGTTATAGTATTCTATTGTTCGTTCATTTCGGACAAATACTGTTCGATTTGGGCTTTCAGAGGAGGAAGGTCCTTTTCGATGACGTTCCAAAGTTCATCTTCGTCAATCTGGTAGTAGTCATGGACAAGAACATGTCGCATTCCGATCACTCCACGCCAATTTGTGGCGGGATGTGCCGCAAGAAACTCCTTTGACAATTTGTTAGAGGCTTCGCCGATAACTTGCACGTTCCATGTCAGCGCATGACGTAAAATCTTATCGGAAACAATGTCTTCAAACATTTTTTCCTCCACATATTCCTCAATAGTGAGTATTGCATTTTGGATGTGCTCCAATCTCGTTTTGTCGTTAAGCGGACTTCTCATAAATCAATACTTTATCTCTGTTTGCAGTCTCTACGGCAAATGGTAACAGTGTGCCCTCCTTGACCAAATCAACTTTTCGGTTCAACAAATCTTCCAAATCCAACATCATTGTTGCATGACCGATGAGGGAAACCCTGGCATTTCTGTCAAACACCACCAAGATATCCACATCGCTGTCCTCCGTTTCCTCCCCGCGTGCATACGAGCCGAAGATCCATGCCTTCAACACCGGCTGGGTCTTGAAATACTCGCGGATGGTTTCTATCATTTCTGTGTTCATAATCGTCTTTTTTGCAAAGGCAAAAATACATTTTTTCTTTATACAACACGTAGAGACACAAAATTTTGGAGACGCATAATTATGCGTCTCTACAATTTCATCCATTCGTCGAAATCTTCCGCACTCACCAGTCCCAGCTCCAACGCTGACTCCCGCAACGTGAGTCCGTTCTCGTGGGCGTGTTGTGCGATTTTCGCGGCGTTGTAGTAGCCGATGTGCGGGTTCAGTTTCGTGACCAGCATCAAGGAGTTGTGAAGATGCATGGAGATGCGTTCCAGATTGGGCTTTATCCCTTTGAGACAATGGTCGTTGAAGGAGTTGATGACGTCGGCCAGCAGTCGCGACGATTGCAGCAGGTTTCGGCCGATGAGGGGCATGAATACGTTGAGTTGCAGATGTCCTTGCATGGCGCCGGTGGTGATGGCCACGTCGTTGCCGATGACTTGGCAGCAGACCTGCGAAAGTGCCTCGCACTGAGTGGGGTTCACCTTTCCGGGCATGATGGAGGATCCGGGCTCGTTGGCGGGCAGGATCACCTCGCCAATGCCGCAGCGGGGGCCCGAGTTGAGCAGCCGGAAGTCGTTGGCGATTTTCATCAGCGATACGGCCAGGCGCTTGAACGCCCCCGACATCTCGCAAAGCGAGTCATGGGTGGCCATCGCCTCGAACTTGTTGGGGCAGTTGGTGAACTCGTATCCCGTGAATTGATTGATGTATTGCAGGGCGATTCTGTCGTAGCCTTCCGGGGTGTTGATGCCGTTGCCGACTGCCGTGCCGCCGATGGGCAGTTCCATCAGGTGCTTGAGACTTTGCCGGATGACCTCGTGGCCGTGCTCTAACTGCGAGAGATGGCCGGAGAGCTCGTCGCCCAGCGTCAGCGGGGTGGCGTCCATCAGGTGCGTGCGCCCGATTTTCTTGATGCCGGCGTATTCAGCGACTTTTTCTCGATAAGTGGCCATCATGCGTTCCAATGCGGGCAGCGTACGGGTGATGATGCTCTTTGCCGTGGCGATGCGCATGCCCGTGGGGAATATGTCGTTGGTGGACTGCGACTTGTTGACGTCGTCGTTGGGCGACAGGAAAAGAGGGTAGTCTGTGAGCATGCCGCCGTGCAGCAGCTGTGCGCGGTGGGCAATTACCTCGTTGACGTTCATGTTGGTCTGCGTGCCCGAACCGGTCTGCCAGATGTGCAAGGGGAACTGGTCGTCCCATTGACCGGCGAGGATTTCGTCGACCACGTGCACGATGAGGTCGCGTTTGTCTTCGGACAACACGCCGCAGTCGTGGTTGGCACACGCAGCCGCCTTCTTGGCTGTCGCGATGCCGTAGATGATTTCTATGGGCATGTGCTTCTTGCCGATTTCGAAGTTCTCCATTGCCCGCTGCGTCTGTGCTCCCCAAAGTTTGTCGGCTTCGACGCGCATTTCTCCTAAAGTGTCTTTTTCGATTCTATATTCCATAATTTTACTTCGTGTCTATTACTTCGTGTTGGTTGCTTCGTTCTCGAATTCTCACAAGTCTAAGATTCCCACGCTAATCGTAGAACTTCCAGTTCACGCCCACTTCGAAGTTGCGGCCCTGCATGGGGTAGCCAGGGGTGGTGATGTATCGGAAGCTCATGAGGCCGGCGATGAGGTTGCCGCCGCGCACATAGAAGGAAATCCGCTTCACGCGCATGGCAATATGAGCGTTGAGGTAGAGGTAGTTGCCGACGCTTGAGAACTGCTGGCTGTAGAATTGGTGGATGATGGGGTTGTATCCGTCGGCGAAGTAGGGCGTGTTGTAGAACAGGTCGATGCCCACTTGGAAGCGCAGCCGTTTCTTGAAAATGCGCGTGGTGTAGGCGGCCCCGAGCTTGCCCGCAAACAGCGGAACGGTGACGGCCTTGTTGGTGGAGTGCTGCAAGGCCATCTGTGCGTCGATGCCGAAGTGCTTGGTGCGGACGGGCGCGAGGAGCTGCAGCTGCAACACTTGCACCGCCTTCTCCAACTGCATCGGCTCGAATTGGTTGTCAAGGAAGACGTGGCGGCCGAGATTGTAGAAGTTGAAACCGAGGCTGTATCCGTACAAACTCCAGTGGATCCCCGCCTTGAAAGTGTTCTGCTTCTTCCATTCCTTGTCCCAGAGGTTGTTGTTGCCCGAATAGTGGCTGAAAATGTAGTCGGGGGAGTACCGGTAGAAGGAAGCCTCCAAGTCGAGGTAGTTGCTGTGTTTCTGGTTGATGATGAAGCGGGCGCCGACTCTCGCCTGGGCATCGTTCTGCGTGTAGCCGAAGAAGCTGTAGGCAAAGTGGCCGTAGAGCTCCCACACCCTGAACAGCCTGGCCGTGGCACGCGCGAAAACAGTGACGCTGTTGTCGGAACAGAATGGTTGGGTGGCATGGACGTACTCGTGGCGGACTCCCCCCGCAAAGCGGATGAAGTAGGGTTGGTCGCCCACCGTGTCAACAGGGCTGAAGTTCGCCCACTGGAGTGTGTTCGCCACCGAAAAGCACCGGAGCGAGTCGTTGGTGGTGTCTGTACTCATGTAGTACCTGTTGACATAGAAGAGGTTGTTGAGGTCGTAGTCGGTGAAATGGTTGTCTGTGTAGTTGATGTCGAGAGTGTGGCTGAGCGTGCCATAGTAGTTCCCTTTCTTGCTGTGGATGTTCAGATAGTTGGTCAGCTGTCCAGCGTGCGTGTTGATTAGCGTCTGGCCGTTGCTGAACATCACGGGGAAACTGCTGAGGTCATAGGTGATGGTGGTGTCGCGCGGGTTGCGGTCGGTGAAGTCGTTGCTGAGCTGTAAACCGCCGTTTTCGGAGAATTTGGCGTGGTTGAAGACGTAGGCGGCGAGGAATCCGTAACGACGGTTTGGGGTCTCGTAACGAGCAGACAGGCTGAGACTCAGACGGTTGATTCCCTGGTGGATGAAATAGCCCGCGTTGCTGGCCCCGTCCAAGTTGAAGACAAAGTCAGCGCCCCGTACATGCTGGGCGTGCGTGGCTTCGAAGTCGTATTCGTTGAGGATACCGTAGGTGAAGTCAATGTTCGTGAAGGAGGTCTTCACGTCATAGATGTCCAGGTCCTGTATTCGTTTGAAATAGAGCGGATAGGGTAGGGTAATCATGGTGAAGCCTATCGGGTGGTCCTCCACGAAGACCATGTTCTTGTGTGCCTGCCCGTTGATTCCCAGCGACTGGTACAGGTTCTGGATCTTCCACAGTGGGTCGTAGCTCGCGATGCCATACATCGTGGTGTCAATCCCCGTATATCGGATAGGGTAGTACTGGAAGGTCGGGAAGGCGGCGTGGCGGGTGGGCAGGTAGTCGGGCGACAGCGCCATGGAGGAGTCGATGGCAGGTCTTGCCCCTTTTTCCTCCTGCGCATAGGCGAAAATGCCACACAAAATGAGTGCGATGAATAGTGATATGGTTTTATATTTCGTTGACTTGTAGTACATTGCTTGTCGAACGGCCTTGATGCTTTTATGATGGCAAAGGTAAAAAAAAAATGTATCTTTGCAGGTCAAATTTTCTATTGAAACATATTAACGTAAAAGCAATGAAAAAAATAGTCGTCTGGATTGCCCTGCTTGGCATTTGCCAGTCTGTATGGGCGCAAAACCTCCACATTACACAGAACAGTTATCAGAAGATAGCGGTCACTTTCACTACGGGAAAACTCTCGGCTGATGAGATTTCCGTTCCGGAAGGCGACTTCTCGCTGATTTCCCTGCCGGGATGCGGTTCATCGTACAGGCCGGGGACCCCGCAATTGCCTCAGCTGACCAAGATGCTGCAAATCCCGGTGTGTGACTCGGTGGTTGTCACCGTACTCAACGCGCAGTACACCGACTATGACGCCGCAGCGCTGGGCATCCAGCACCCGATCTTCCCCACACAACCCTCTCTCTCCAAAAAGGATGTGAGGCCCGAGTTCGTCTATGACCAGCAGATTTACGGCGAGGACAGCTTCTTCCATTTCCCGTTGGTGCAGGTGGAGAAAGCAGGCATCCGCCGCGATGTGGCGCTGGCCAACGTCAGCGTATCCCCTGTGCAATACAACCCTGTCACCCGAAAAGTCAGGGTGTACACTCGCTTCGATGTCGAGTTCACGTTTGTGAATGCGGACATGGGTCGGACCCTTGCGCTCCGGAAGTTCTCCTCCCCGCTCTTCTCCAGTGACGAGGATAATGTCATCAACAAGATGGAGGGTGTGCGTGACGAGTATTCCGGCGCCCCTGTCAAGTATTTGATCATCGGCAACAGCATGTTCGCCTCCAACGAGGACTTGGCCGCGTTCGTGGCATGGAAGCGGCGCCTCGGCTATCTGGTGGAAGTGGCCTACACCAATGACGCGAACGTGGGCACCACCACCACCTCCATCAAGAACTTCATCCAGGGCAAATACGACAACGCCACCCCGGATGACCCCGCCCCCACCTACCTGCTGTTTCTCGGAGACCGCGAACAGCTGCCGGCCTTCACCGGCCAGACCGACAACGGCCACATCACCGACCTGTATTACGCCACTCTGTCCGGAAACGACTATCTGCCGGATTGTTACTACGGCCGCCTCTCCGCCACCAACAACCAGGAACTCTCCAACCAGATTGAGAAAATCCTGATGTATGAGCAATATTCCATGCCCGACCCCTCCTATCTGGGCAATGCCGTGCTGATTGCGGGCTCTGATAACTACTGGTCGCCGACGCACGCCAATGGACAGGTGAACTACATCAACGGCAACTACATTAATAATGACAACCCTCATTACACGAATGTGATGCCTCACCTCTACAATTGCTCCTCGCAGGCCGCGACCATCCGCTCCGAAATCAATGCGGGCGTGGGTTTGGCCAACTACACCGCCCACGGCAGCGAGACCAGCTGGGCCGACCCGACCTTCAACGTCAACCAGGTCCATGCGATGAACAACACGGACAAATATGGCCTCTGGATTGGCAACTGCTGCGTCACGGGCAAGTTCCAGTACGGGGAATGCTTTGCGGAGGCGGTCCTCCGTGCCGAGAAGAAGGGTGGTATGGGCTATGTCGGCGCCTCTAACAACAGTTATTGGAACGAAGACTTCTATTGGGCTGTCGGCGTTCGCAGCAACATCACCGCCAACCCCGTCTATATGTCCCATAACCTGGGAATGTACGACAAACTTTTCCATACACACAACGAGAACCACAGTGTCTGGGTCTCCACCATCGGCGGCATCGTCACGGCCGGCAACATGTCGGTGCAGTCCTCGTCCTCGGAGATGAAGCAGTACTATTGGGAAATCTACCATTGTTTCGGCGACCCCTCCGTGCGGGTCTATTTGGGCATCCCGACGGAGATGCCTGTCACCGCGAGTTCTGTGATTGTCGTGGGGGCAAGCCAGTATGAAGTACAGGCTGATCCCTATGCGTATGTCGCACTCACGCACAACGGTGCGCTGCTAGCCGCCGGATTCGCGGATGCCAACGGCCATGCCTCCCTCACCCTGCCTGCCTCGCTGGAACCTGGCGACTGCGAGTTGGTTGTGATGGGGCAGAACCGCATCGTCTATTTCCAGTCGGTGCAGGTCATCGTACCCAACGGTCCCTATGTGATCCCCACCGCTGTGGAGGTCGCGGAGAACACCAGCTTTAATCAGGGCAACACCGTCAGGATGAATCTCTCCCTTGCCAATGTGGGGGTCTCTGGTGCGTCACAGGTGTACGCCACGCTCACCCAGACCAGCCCGTCACCATGCTCCAGGATTCTGTCTTTGTCGGCACAATGTCTGTTGATGCGACAGAGAACCGCGCAAACGCCTTCGCCTTCGTCATGCCCGCTGCCGAAGATTACGAGAACCTGCCGTTCACCCTCAAGATTCACTGGGCGGACACCACTGTCTCCCGCGCTGTCCGCGTGTTGGTGAAGCTTCCCAACGTCACCATGAAGGAATACAAGACCCGGATCAACCACGCAGAGGTCCAGTCCTATAACGCTGGAGACGAGGTCGACTTTGTCATCACGGCCCAGAATGTCGGTCACCAAGCCGTCTCCGGATGTTCGGTTGATTTGACCTGCAACTACTCCGGGGTCTCCGTCCTCACCCCCGTGGCCCATCTGGATGGTCTGGAACCGAATGCCAGCTCAGTCAAGACCTTCACCGTGAAAATCGCGGACACGGTCCCGCCCGCCTCCATAGTCTCCCTCTATTATCACATCATGTACGATAATGTGCACCGTGTCGACACGCTTAACATGCTGGTGGGCGGCAACTTTGAGACGTTCGAGAGCGGCGACTTCAGCCAGTATGCGTGGACGATGGGCAGTAACCCGTGGGTGGTTACCAACGCACAGCATTACGCAGGCAACTATTCCGCCCGTTCTGCGATGAACCTCCCGGGCAATTCCTCGTCCGACATGACAATCACCACGACAACCACCGAAGCATCCACGATTTCCTATTACAGGAAGGTCAGTTCGGAAGAGAATTACGACAAGTTCTCCTTCAGCATAGACGGTACGAAAGTAGACGAGGCTTCCGGCGAAGTGGACTGGACCTATTTCAGCACGGAAGTCCCGGCTGGTACCCACACGTTCAGATTCTCCTACTCGAAAGACTACTCCTACGACGATGGCAGCGACTGTGCCTGGCTGGACAACATCTCCCTTCCGACGGTTGGCATTCTGGTAGTTGAGGATGTGGAAGACAATGTGAGCGTGGCCGATCACGCTATAGCGTATGCGAAGGTATACCCTAATCCGGCAAACGACTATGTAGTCATAGAGAGCGAAACCCCTGCCGGACGTGTGGCACTGTTCGACCTGAACGGTCGCATGGTGAAGTCCGGGAACGCGGATGGCGGGAACCGCTATCTGTTGAACATGGGCGACGTCGCCCCCGGCTTTTACCTGCTGCAAATCACATTCAGTGACAACCGGACCCAGAACCTGAAGATCATCAAGAGATAATGGCAAACACATCCGAACAATATGACCAAATGATTGCCTATTGCGGCGACATTTTCCGCCAGAAGGCAATCGACTACGGCACAGCGTGGCGTATCCTGCGTCTGCCGTCACTCACCGACCAGATTTACATCAAGGCCAACCGTATTCGCAGCATCCAGGAAAAGGGGGAGGCGATGGTGGCCGAGGGCATCGTTCCCGAGTTCGTCGGTATCGTCAACTATGCGGTGATGGCCCTCATCCAGTTGGAAATCGGCGTGGCCAACACCCCGGAGGAGGCCGCTCTCGCCCCCGAAAAGGTCCGTGAGTATTATGACCGCTACATCCGTTCGGCTAAAGAACTGATGATGAACAAGAACCACGACTACGACGAGGCATGGCGGCAGATGCGCATCAGTTCCATCACCGACATCATTCTTATGAAAATCTACCGCGTGAAGTCCATCGAAGACCATCAGGGCAACACCCTCGTCTCCGAAGGCCTTGACGCCAACTACTACGATATGATTAACTATGCCATGTTCTGCCTGATCCGTCTGCTTCTGGAAAAGGAGGAGTGTCAGTAGTTCATGATGTTTTTTTAAATAATAATCGGATAGTAAAACCTAAAATTGTAAACTGAAAACCGTTAATATGAGCAAAAAAGAACTTGTTTGGCTGAAAATCATCCGCATCCTGCTGGGCTGCCTGTTCCTGTTCTCCAGTTTCACGAAAGCCATCGATCCGGTGGGCTTCGGGGTGACGATGAACGATTATTTTGTCTCCTTCCACATGGGATTCCTCCATCCGCTGGCACTCTTCGCGGCCGTGGTGGCCATCACATGCGAGTTTGTCCTCGGATGCATGCTGCTCTTTCGCGTCAGGGTGCAACTCGCCGCATGGGGGTATCTACTCTTCATGACCTTCTTCTTTTTCCTGACTTTGTGGCTCGCCGTCGCCGAGCAACTCGAACTCAAAGGAATCCATTATTTCGGCGTGGTCAAGGACTGCGGCTGTTTCGGCGACGTGATTGAAATGAACAATATGCAGACGTTCCTCAAGAATGTGGTGATTATCATCCCCACGCTGATTCTTTTCTACCATCGCAAGAAACTGAGCGACTGCCGGTTGACTGTGCTTGGTCAGTGGTTGGCTGTGGGTGTCTTCACCCTCATCGCGGTCTGCTTTCAGCTCTATGTCATCCGTCATTTGCCTTTTATCGGGAAGAGCGACTGGAACAAAGGCAAGGATGTGTCTGTTTTCGTTTCCCAACCCGCGCAGAAGGATGTGGTCTTCGTCTATCGCAACATCGCCTCGGGCGAGGAGGTGCGTCTTTCCCAGGAGGAGTTGATGGAGCAGGCCGACGACTTCTATGAGAAGAATGAGTACGTGGATCGGGAAGACAAAGTCGTCAAAGAGGCTGTGAAAGCCAAGATTGACGGTTTCAACATGCTGGATGAAAATGGCGCGGACCATGCACCCGACTATTTCGCCACAGGCAAGGAAAGCGATACCTATATATTGTATGTTCACGATTTGGCCGAAGCCAATGAAAAGGGGATGCAGAGAGCCGTCAAACTCGCCAAAGCGTGTGAAGACGCAGGCGTTGACTTCGTGGCCATCACCAACTCTCCCGAAGAGGACATTGCGCAGTTCGTGAAGAGGTATGGCATCGAATTCCCCGTTTATTACAATCCTATCAACCCGGTCACCGGCCCGTTCATGGTTCGTGACGCGGTCCGGTCCAACCCCGGTATAATCCTTCTGCAAAAGGGGACGGTGAAGGAAAAATGGGCTTGGCGCGACTTCCCCCCGGCTCCCGGGGCGCGTGAATGAGTTTCCTTTCGAGGAATTAAATCACGTGATAGATGACAGTCAAACAACTCATTACCGATATTACTCGCCGACTGCAGCCGCTTTACGACCCGCGTGAAGCGGCTGCAGTCGCGTCGTTGTATGTCTGTTCGCGGCTTTGCATGGAACGTCATGAGATTGCGTTGCGGCGTGACGAGGAGGTGCCGGAAGCTCTGTCGCCTCAGGTCCGCAATGAGGTGGGGCAGCTGGCAGACGGGTGTCCGGTACAATATGTGATAGGGGAGACAGACTTTTATGGGCTGCCTTTCCAGGTGAATCCATCGGTGCTGATTCCCAGGCCCGAAACCGAGGAGCTGGTGCAGATGATTGTGCGGCAGTATGAGAATAGGCGCGTTGACATTTGGGATGTGGGTACCGGAAGTGGCTGCATTGCCGTCTCATTGGCCAAGATGCTGCCCTCAGCACGGGTTTTCGCCACCGACATTTCCGAGAACGCCTTGGAGGTGGCACGCAGAAACGCGGCGCTCAACGGAGTGGGGGTGTCCTTCGCTTGTCATGACTTGCGCGACGTGGAAAACCTCCCTTTCGGAAACCGGCGCTTCGATGTCATTGTCAGCAATCCACCGTATGTTCCCGCCT
>Ga0247610_10005190_pt1 | contig 13756 bp, 16 predicted proteins | sample 174DNAGHGhighgp2_FD_193483 | JGI IMG/M metagenome (GOLD analysis project Ga0247610, IMG submission 193483) | Sheep rumen microbial communities from Palmerston North, Manawatu-Wanganui, New Zealand - 1742 DNA GHGhigh gp2 | ecosystem: Host-associated > Mammals > Digestive system > Stomach > Rumen...
CCCGGAATTACATATGATGCATTTTGACTAACTGTGAATTAGTCAAAATCGTTAGTCGGCTAATTCTTATATTTAACATAAAATTTACTTATTTTTAATTGACATATATATATATATATGATAAAATTAGTATAGGGAGAGTGTGCGGGAACTCTTCCTGGGATTAGTCGGCTAATCGTGTCTCGCTCACAAATGTCCTCCAAAAGCGTTCGTTATCAAATTCAGTTAGTCGGCTAATCCCTATTTTGAAAGGAGCGATGTTATGGATCCGTTTGATAGGTTGCTGCTTGATAGTAAGATTAAGGAATATGTTACTGATAAGAGACTTTCTGCTAAGTCTTATGTTAGATACATGTTTCTGCGTCTTATGAAGATGTTCAAGTATCAGAATTTACCTGATACATTGCCGCAGGAGATGCTTGAGTATTATTTACTCTCGAATGGCACATGTTTCGTTACTAAGGTTGATGGCAAGATTTATGCTTTTGTTGGAGGTCAAGGCGGCGAGCCTGATGTATATTATCGTCCTACGAGGTATACATTTGCTTCGCCGGCGCTCGATTTTTCAGCTTTTGCTGAAATTTCTGATGCAGCAGCGACTGAAATGAATAATAGGCAATGGAAGGTTGGAGAAGATGGTATTTTGGTTCGTAATGATTCTATGTGGGTAGGAATGTATCCTCTTGTTGCGCGTTATGCAGCAATGATGGCTGAAAATATACTCACTGTTAGAACAGCAGATATTATGCTCCGTATAACAGCTTGGATATCTGCACCAGATGATAAAACTAAAATATCTGCTGAGACTTATATTCGTAAGCTTGAAAAAGGCGAACTTTCAGTTATCGGTGAATCACCTTTTTTCAGTGGAATTAAGCTTCAGGCGCCTCCGTCAAATAATGGTAGTTATTTGACTCAATTCATTGAGTTACAGCAATATCTTAAGGGATCGTTTTATAATGAGATTGGATTAAACGCCAATTTCAATATGAAGAGGGAGGCGATTGGCGAGGGTGAATCATCTCTTAATGAGGATAGTTTGCTGCCTCTTTGTGAAGATATGCTTAAGTGTCGTAAGGAGGATATGGAAAAAATTTCCAATTTATTCCAATTGGATCCTCCAATTGCAGTTGAATTTGATTCCGCGTGGGCGAAGAATATACGACAGATGGATGCTGAGCTTGAAAAACTTGAGAACGAAGCTGAAGCAGATTCGAGCGAAGGTGAAGAGCCGGTTAGCCAACTAACTGGGGAGGGGGATAGTGATGGAAACGATGGAATTGATTCAGAAGAAGATTCGCGAGATGATTCCGCTGAATAATGGTATTTTTTCAGCAATGGAATATCCTTATCCGTCAGTTTTTCAAATTACGGATCAGGAAATGGATTTCATGTTTGCTACAAATTATGGTTTGCGTACTATTGCACCGGTTGTTGTAGTTGCATATGAGCAGGATTCTGATACTTATATTGCAACTTTGGCACAAATGATAAAGCATATGTACGCTCCCAAATGGGATAAATTGGCTGCTTTGGTCAATTTACAGTATGATCCCATACATAATTATAGTGATACAGTACATGAAGAGATTACTGAGGATATCGAGGGATCAGATACGCTTACTCATAATACAACTGTTTCTAATTCAGAGCAGGTTGATAATGATACGAGCGTTTCTGATAGCGGTACTGAGCGAACAGTTGTTTCAAAGCAGGGTAGTAAGACACGTACGGACAATTTGTCTGAAGTTGTCGCTAATACTGATGAGGACAATGTGTTCGGATTCAATTCTGTGCAAGCAGTCGGATCAGATACCGGCGCTTCAAATACAACGCGTACTAATACTGGTACGCAAGGCACTTCTGAAACTGGTAGTGATGAGAGCACCAAATACGGAGGGCTTGTTCATACTACCGATGGAACCGTTGTTACTGAGGGATCAAAACGTACTACTGGCACCGAAGGAACTGAAAGAGCCTCGAATCGCGAAAGAGTGCGTGATTTAACACATCTTGGTAATATCGGCAACATCACAACTCAACAACTGATGAACGAGGAAATCAAGTTGTGGCGTTGGAATTTTATTCAAGAAATTCTTAATGATGTTAAAGATTTTCTCACAATTCCCGTCTATGATTAGTCGGCTAACAGGAGGTAATAAGCTATGTTGATGAATCAGGTTGCAGAAATTGTCAATGATCTGTCTGGCCAGTATCTTGGTGATGGTGCTGTCGCCAATGTTGATCTTTCCAATGTGGTTGACATTGGTACTGCGGTCATGGATCTGAACAATCTTGATCACTATGTTCACGATTTGATTGACCATATTGGCAAGGTTGTCATGGTCAATCGTGCTTATCGTGGCAAGACTCCTTCCCTCGTGATGGATGCTTGGGAATACGGGGCGGTCTTAGAGAAGATCACCTATGATGAGTATCCCGAGGCCCAGCAGAATGATTCTTGGGATCTCCAGGATCAGCAGTCCTATGATCCCAACATTTTCTACAAGCCGAATGTTTCGGCTAAGTTCTTCCAGAAGCGCAATACTTTCGATATCCCCATGTCGTTCGCTAAGCGCCAGGTGAAGAGTGCTTTCAGTTCCGCGACTCAGGTCAATGCTTTCTTCAGCATGATTGAAACTATCATTCAGAACAGCATGACTTTGAAGATGGATCAGTTGGTCGAGTCGGCAATTAACAATATGATTGCTGTGACCATGAAGGATGCGAATGCAAATCGTGCTGTCAATCTGCTGAGTCGTTTCAATACTGCCACTGGCGGCTCCTTGACCGCTGATAAGGCGATCACGAATCCCGATTTCCTTCGTTTTGCTTCCTATATCATGAAGCTCTATTCTGAGCGTATTCAGCGGATGAGCAAGTTGTTCAACGTTGGCGGTAAGGAACGTTTTACTCCTTCGGAACGTCTTCATATCGTTCTTCTTTCTGAGTTTGCCGCCGGGGCGGAAGCGTATCTGTATTCCGATACCTTCCATGATCAGTTTGTGCACCTGGCCAAAGCCGAAACTGTTCCCTATTGGCAGGGTTCTGGCACTGATTACGCTTTTGCGTCCACTTCCAAAATTATGGTCACTCCCAACAGTGGCGCCGCGACTGAAGAGGCGTTCACTGGCACTGGTATCCTGGGTGTCATGTTCGATCGTGATGCTGTCGGCATTTCCAATCTTGATCGTCGTGTTACGACCAATTGGAATGCACGCGCAGAGTTCTTCAATAACTGGTATAAGTTTGATGCCGGTTATTACAACGATCCCAATGAAAACTTCATTGTTTTCTACGTGGCTTAAGAAAGGAGGAAGGGTTAGTCGATTAGTCGACTAACCCTATTTTGTATTATGGCTATCAATTACTATGAAACTGAATTTGGTAGATTTACAGCAATCGTAGATACTACCATATACAACACAGTCAATTCGTCTAACGTTGCCACTTATCCTCCGTGGGAAGAGGTAGAAACAACTATTGCTGTCGCCAATGTTACTTACAATCAAGATACGCTCAATCTTATAACCACTAAAATTAAGTCTCTACATCTTAAAACATTTACTGGATTGACTACTGATACTCAGTACTTTTATTATAAGTTTGCTAGTAATCCAGCAAGAAGTATTAGGGCAAATGCTCGATATTATCGAAATATTGCGGATATTAGAGTTACCTACAATTTCATCGTTGATGGCATGGGTGAAAGTCAGTCACAAAATGCTAACGCGCCGTATGGTAGTTTTAGCACTTACTACGCTGGTACCGGTGAGCCTAATTATATTAGGGTTGAAGTACCCGTTTTTAATGATGATATGACTGCGGTGAAATTCATTGCAGTATATGTGCAACCAAACGGCCAATTTTCTTATGGCGTGAATGAAAATCCTTCAAATCAAGCTATTACCTGCGCTTTTTTCGCTGGAGTTGAACCTATTTTCGTTCCCTCGCCAGATCCTTATGAGGAAGCTGGTGGCGGCGAAGGAGCTTTACCAGGTAGTGAAACTATAGGTTTACCCACAGAGCCTACTTTAACTCCAATCGATGCTGGCTTGTTTTCTCTATACTCCCCCACTGCTGCGCAAATGCGCAGTCTTGCTGATTTTCTTTGGACTGATTTTGGTGGAACTGGTACTACAGTTGAACAAGTTCTCGGAGAAGTTGTTGAGGCATTAAAACGCTCAGTTTCTAATCCTCTCAATTCAATGCTTGGTCTTTCAATTATAGCATCCCAGGGTCTGTCAAAAGGATCTGATTCATCGGTTCATGTTGGTTTTTGGGACACCGGTGTTTCAATGACAAAGCTTACTAAGCAATATTTCAGCGTTGATTGTGGCTCTTTAAGTTTCAATCCAGTTTGCGGTAATACTTTTTTGGATTATGCTCCATATAGCAAATTTATGATTTTCTTGCCATATGTTGGAATGAGACTTCTTGATGCTAATGATGTTGTCGGGCACACAATATCTATCAAATACCGTGGTGATTGTGTTAGTGGCGCTTTGGCTTGTTATGTTATTCGTGATGGTACTGTAATTCAAGAGCATACTGGAAATTGCGCACTCAACATTCCTCTTACTGCTGATAGCTGGGCAGAAACTATTTCTTCTGTCGGGCGAATTATTTCTGGAAGTGTTTCAGGAGCAACTCGCGGTGGAGTAGCTGGAGCGGCGGCAGGAGCTGTACGCGGTGCTGCTTCTGTTGCTACTAATCCTTCTGCATTTTCTTCTCAAATTGCGCATACTGGCGCTGTTTCTGGAGCAGCGGGGCATTTGGGAAGCCAAAAGCCTTTTATTCTCCGTGAAGCTGTTAGATTTCATAGTACAGGAGGATTTAATGGTATCATAGGCTATCCTTCATATCATTATCGTAAGCTCGGAGATTGCCATGGCTATACTCAGTGTCTTGAAGTTCATCTTAGTCACACCCCCTGCACCGGTGTTGAATTGCAAGAAATTGAGGATCTTCTTAAGAAAGGAGTTATCATATGAATGTGAAGTTCTATGTAAACAATAGCGAATATAACACTATTAGAAAAGAAATTCAAGAAGTTCTTTCTTTTACTGGAACTCTTAGAGGAGATAGTTCTCTAATTGACCCTATTATTACTGTTGAGGCTAACAGTAATCTTATCCCCACGATCAACTATTGCTACATTCCCGAGTTTGAGCGGTACTATTTTGTCAACAACATCACTTCAATTCGCAACAACCTCTGGGAATTCCGCATGCACGTTGATGTTCTCATGACTTACGCAGATGCTATTTTGGAGAATTATGCTATCATTCAGCGTAATGCATATGAATATGATCTTCTTCTCAATGACGGCATCTTTGTAACGCAGCAGAATCCGCGTAAATCGGCTCATCAGTTCCCCAGTGGTTTTGACCACTACGATTATGTCCTGGCCATCGCTGGCAATTAGCCGGCTAACTGGTATCAAGAAAGGAGTGGTTTAAATGACCCCTGAAATGCTTCAGCAGATTGCCAATCTTGTCTCAACTCTTGGATTTCCCATCGTTTGCGTGATCTTCATGTGGCGTAAGATTACGCAATCTGATGAGAAGAACGCTGACCTCCTGGCCAAGTTGACCCAGGCGATCAATGAGCTCACAATCTTTATTAAGGAGAAAGATGACAAATGATCGACTATTCCTATTACATCAACTCTCGCAAGAAGCATTACATTTCCAACTGCGGTCATGATGAGAACAATCGTTACCGCGGGGGGAAAGCTGGCGACCAGTCGGGTACGGAGTATTATCTCCGTACCTGGTATAACCGTCCGTGGACTTGTGTCCTTCGTTACCCCAATGATACTGTGAGGGATCGTATAGCTATTCTTGCTATCGATGCTGCTCTCAACAATAACATCGGCTACGATCAGAGCCAGCGTACCACATTTTGGACCCAGCTCAAAGCTGCCGGATATGATCCGGGTGCTATTAGCGTCAAATGTGAAGCTGATTGTACGAGTTCCACCGCTGCCATCGTTAAAGCCGTTGGTTTCATTCTGGACAATCCTGCATTGCAGAGAGTTTCTATCAACACCAGCTCTCGTAACATGCGCGCTCATTTCAAAGCCGCAGGTTTCATAGTGCTGACTGATAAGAAATATCTTAAAAGTCCGGACTACCTGCTTCCTGGCGATGTTCTTCTTTATGAAGAGCACCATGCAGCAATCAACATCACCATCGGTTCTAAAGCTGAATCCATCATCTCCTCCACCATTCTCGTAACGGGTCGTAACGTCTACATCCGTGAGCAACCTGATGCGAAAAGTGCCCCTCTCGGCATCGTTCATGCTGGAGATCAGCTTCCCTACCGTGGTGAAACTTCTCATACCGGTAATGGCTGGTACAAAGTGTGCTACAACAACACCGACTCCTGGATAAGCTGCAAGTATAGCGATCTCGTGTAGTGCGATTAGTCGACTAATCAGCGATCCGATTAGCCGACTAATCATCGAGTTAATTGCAAGCAATTAGCCGACTAACCAGTGCAGCACTTGCTGTCTGATTAGCCGGCTAACTTGGGTCATGGAAGAGGCGTGGAAGAGGCAGGGAAGAGGCGGGGAAGAGGCAGAAGCGGCAATGTTAGCTATTAGAATTTGCTAACTTATAGCTGACGACAATATTGCAGGTAGTTTCGCACTACCTCCCCCACCTCATTATCTTGGTAGAATACCTTGTCATCACGGAAGTAATTTGCTATGCGTTTACATATTTCATTTGGTGGCTTGCGGATGTTGCGAACGTAGTTGGGACGCGGATCATACTGATCAGAGAAGATTATGGTTGACGACTCGTCCTTGATTGGAGTCGTCTTTTCGTGAATGTAGACAAAAGTAGCATCAGACTGAGCAATGACCTCGCAATCCAGGAGAACATCATCGAAGTTAATGTAAAAATTAAAAATGACGTCGGATCTCTTATACTTGCGAGGAAGATGCGGATACATGTCAATTTCCCAGGCGCCACCCGTTATCATATTTAACGCCGGGTTGTTGAAGGTAAAGTAGACATCGGACGCTTTCCCTTGCTCAGAAGGTTTACAGTATTCAACAGCAACCTTTAGAGAAGATGTTCCGTAAGTGTAGACGTCAATATCTCCTTGAGCCATTTCAGTCACATGCTTAAGACCCATCTCTTTGAAGTATGGGCAGTACTTGTTGACTGTATTGCCCAGCATGAAGATTTTGACGTCATTCCTGTGGCGAATGATGGTAGAGAGAACATTGACAAAGAGGACAAACTCGTTCTGTAGATAATATTGACGAGTTAAGAACTCGTCAAAAACGATTGTAGTTATATTGGGGTACGACGAGGACTTGTCGTGCTCCTGGTCAGAAATTGCGAATGCATAGCAGAATGGCTCATCCTGGGAAACTAATGTATCGAGCTGCTCGTCTTTCTTAGCCAGATACCATTTGCCGGCATAGTATTTGGTTTGAGTATACTCCCCTCCCGTAATTTCTTCGATCTTGCCACTACTTGCAAGTGCGGCGAATAAGTTTTCACCGCGCTTGCCTCTGTAGTCCTCTTTCCATCTGCGCAGATAAGCCATCTGCTTATGATGCTCCCACCATTCGCGGATTCCGCGTTCCAGTGCGGCGAACGTTTTACCGTTGGAACGTTCGCCGATTACCATATTGTACTGCGCATTTTGTTCGAGAATGCGCGACAAGCTGTAGAATTTCTCAGCCATTGACTAATATCCTCCCTTCGGTTAGTCGGCTAATCAATAGTAGATTTCCTGGATTCCAGACAGGAATTTGAGATAATCTGTTGTCTGCGACATGAGATAGGATTGCGGCTCCATGTAAACAGACGACTGCTCCTCTATCAATGCTGGCGCTCCAAGATAATCGGTTAAGATTGCCCGAGTTGGATTATCGATATAATCCAAAGTCATCTTGCCTGTATGCCCTGCGGGAACATAAAGCCCGTCACCAAAGTAGCCGAAAATGGGAAGATAGGAAAGACGCAAAGTCTTGATGAACTTCTTTGCAGCTTTCACAACATCCTCATCTTTGCCACTATAAGCTATACGAGCAAGTTTGATGAAGTATGATTCATCTGCAACTGAGACGGAATCATTCTCCACAAGCCATTCTTTGCAAAGCTGCTCATTTTCAGGAGAATCCCCTCCTCCATACTTCCACAGAAGATAAGGTATGGCGAACTTTTTATTTAAGCCGGAGACAGTTAAACCCAATGAGCCGTCGCGATTTTCGTAAATGTAACGCTTAGCGCCAACAGTTTTGAATTTATTGTACCCTGCCTCAATATCCCAAACGCCAATCATCTTCTCCTCGCCTTTTCGCGTTTTAGGACGTACTTTATTAAAGGGAATGTTGTAGTGGGCGCACATGCGGAGCAATTTATCAAAGACAGCATTGTTGTAATCTTTGAAATACGCCATGTGATCGGAGAAGTTGATACCCTTGATACTATCCGTATCAGAGTAAATGTAGTCAGCACCGAACTCATAAATAGCTGAGAACAAGTTGTGGCGCGCGTGAGCAGTAACCCATACTCCCCAACCGTAGTACAAGAAGCGATTGAAATTAGAATTGTACTTGGTTAGTTGGCTAACCACATCCGCTTCAAACTTCGCCCAGCCCTTGGAAGTGTCATAGTAGAACTCATCTCGTATGATAGCGGTAACCATCATTCCAAATGCCGCATTAATCATATTCTTCGAGACTAAATATTCTACCTCCTTCCCCGCAATACCCTTGAGCTTCGTTTTATTCTCATAGAGATCGAGAACTGCGAGAATCAAAGCTTTAGGCAAATAGCCCCTATGGTAAATGCGAAGATTGGATACCTTGAAGGATGACCAGGTATAAAAACGAGATACGTTCTCAAAATCGAGTTCGGTCAGAGTTGTACGGAGTGTATGAGCGGAAACAACACGTCCATTATTCAGCTTCCAATATCGCTTATCACCCTCTTTCGCTTCCCAGCAGCGAGATTCTGAAAGAATGTTTTCAAAATCAACGCGCGGTTTAAGATCAGTAAACTCAATGTCGAACAGGCAGCAATACTTATCAAGGTAATGCTTCAATAAGCCCCGATCGGACACATTGCCAATGTACTCCCCTCTCGTCATCGGGAAATACTGCCCCACCATGGTGAATGGATAAGAACTTGTGAGATCTGCCGAGCCTACGTTATACATGATTCGTCCTGAATACAAGGCCGAAGCGTGAGTAAATCCTCCCATGAAACCACGCTTCATCTGATTATACTCCTCTTCATCTTGGACTTGGAGCGACTTCATTATTGCACTATACGTGTTACGAACTTTCTTCTTTTCTGCTTCACTTTTGCATCCCTCAAAGAAGCATTCTTCGCGGCAATAATTGCGAACATAGCCCGTGTTAGTAAGAGGAATTTTTGTAATATCACCATCCTGTTCAATCTTTTCCTGAATGTATGACATGACAACACGAACGTCGTTAAAGCAATAATCGAGTTCACGCTTAGTAAGGGGAGTATAACTGTGGCGTTTTTTGGAATAATCCAACGCTCCTACAAGCTTTTGGACTGGATATTTCATGAGCAAATTATCACCGATGTACTCGAGTGCATAATTGCTCAGAAACAACGAGCATCTAAACTCAAAACCCCCAGATATAGCATACACTGGGCGACGCGTTTTGATAGCGAACACTTTGTCCCAATCAAAATACTGGCGCATGAACTGGAATTCATACGCAAGATTGTGGACATAAATTATCAAATGGCGCGTTTCTGATAACTGGAGATTTTCATGAAGATACTGGAGCAGAGTTCCAAATTCATCCCACGTGCGGCCGTAGATCACTGACCCGTTGAGACCAAACTGCCAAATGTACATCGTTGCAAGATGAACATCTCTGCCATCTTCATATTTACCATCACACCATGAAGTAGTTTCAATATCAAAAGAAGCGGGAATATTGAAATACTCACAATGCTTTTCGGAAACCAACTCAACTTCCTGGTCGAGAATGGCCTCTTTAAAGAAGTCGGTTAGCCGACTAATATAGAACACATTTCCATGATATCCTTCCCACATTTTAGAATGTCCTCCTTGATAAATAATCATCCCAATAACCAATAATACCCTCCGCTTCATCGAGAGAATAATTAATACCTTCCAGTTCACGAAGATAATCATCACTCCACGCTTCGAGCAAATCACGACCATGCTCTTGACCGTCCATACCACGAGCATAATAGTCATAGATGGCTATGATTAGATTCTCTGAACCATAGACACCTTCCTGACCTTGACGCCCTATCAACGCAGCGTAAGTTTCCTCAAGCCTACGATAAGCGGCAAATGCTTGTTTGGCTATTTCAGGATCGATAGCCCTGCGAATTATATTGCCCTCCTCATCTACAATATTGGTCATATTGATATTGCCAGTATCTCTGTACTGCCCTCCAAATTGGCCGCGATAATATTCACCCTCAATAGCCGCTGTCTCTAATAAAGCCCTCCTCCCATCATCGTCGATTGAAGACAAAACATCGCGCACCTGCGTCATGTAGGCGCGCAATTCGCCCGGATCATTGATATCCGAAATATCAAAATACCTCGTATCATCTCCTTCTTGGAAAGCATATAACTTTGTTGTTGTTAAGCCCTGGGACTGGAGCTCATCTATTTTACTGTTCGCATATTGAACTACCTTCTCCATCTCGGCTTTATAGTCACTTATCTCCTTATCAGTTAGCCGACTAACTGGAGTCTCTGGACGAAGCACTTTTTGCTTGGCATTTGCGCGCCATGGCAAACGCGATCTACCTTGCTGCTTCTTTTTCTTTTTCACCATAAGCACACCTCCAATGATAGAATATATAATGGCAAGCGTGCCCCGCTCGGCGCACTTCCATTTCAAATTGATCGTTATCAAAAATGCGCTTACCGCAAATGGGGCATATATTAGCTTTAATAAATCTCATTTGCTTATACGCACTTAAGTCCTTTTTTATCATAAGCTCCCTCCTTAGCACATATGATTAGTCGGCTAACCAGAGGCCATTTTATGACTCCCGGTTAGCCGACTAACTGTTAAGTCAGATCAGCGTCAGCCCAGCGGATCGAGTAGCACTTGCGCCCAAAGCGCTTCTGCTCATACTCATACACCGTGAAAGCGACGGCGCCATCATTGATGGCCTGGACAGCGGCAGGATCACGCAGAATCGCACGGCACGTTTCCAACATGTGCTGCGGAATGTTCACGTAGCACTTGTCGGTTGCAATAACCGGCGCATCGCCGAATTCGGACTTCGTATTGATGTAGATGGCGCGCACGGGAAATTTGTACTCCGTGTCGCCATCAACATCCTCAAACAGTTCCTGCAAGGAAACATACTCGAAGTTGCTGGTGTCAACATCGAATAACCTCTCAGTGTTATAGGTCTTAGCGAATGAGAACTTCTTAGCCATTATTATTTTCCTCCTTATATTTTTTGTACCCCTGGTTAGCCGACTAATCACAGTAGCGATTTCTGAACAAATCGAACTGCCAATCATTCAGCCGCTGCTTGAAAAAATCATGCAGCGCTAAGTCAAGATTCTCAAGATACGATACAGCTTGAGAATCTTCTGTTACTGGATTCAAAGAGCGAATGATCGTAACTGCCTTATGCAGCGCCATTCGCTGTTCATAAGTCATCTTTTATCACATCCTCACCATTCTGCAATCGAACCTTGCCATTTGTTATTTGCAGATAACCTGCTTGAACAAGACGCCAAGCCTCACGTACTAATTGGCCTACTCTATAATGGCTTATGCCAACCAGTTCAGCTATTTCCGCGTATGACATTTTTTTCTCAAAATGCATCGCAAGAAACATAGCCCTATGAGCATAACGCTCTGATTGTGATTTAAAATTACGTGCTAACGTTTAAACCCCCTCTCGATTAGTCGACTAATTAAAATCGACTAAAGTTTTAAATACCCCGGCGCAGCATTGTATGGTTTACTTTGTTACATTCACGCCACCTGGCGCGACGTGTATGCATATAATAAAATATTGACAAAGTACGCAAACGCTGCTCAAGACATATTGGACGCATATTTCACCTCCTTAATATGATAGCACTTTAGCATAATAAAGCGCGATCCAATTAATTTTGCCCAATCGATTAGTTGGCTAATCAATAGGGCTTGATTAGTTATTACTAACTAACACATTAAGAAAATGTTAAGAGGGGAGTTCCCCTCTTAACACTTACTTAACGAATTCGCGGGCGATATCTTGCAGAATGGAGATTGAACCCTGCCAAACCTCACTTTCGTTTTCCCCCGCAAATTTCTGAAAGATTGCGCTTAAAATTTCCAATGCATTAAGCGCATTACCGGCCGCAGCGTCAGGCGTCATATCGTTAAGGCGATCGATAATTGACGCCGGCGCACTTTCCTGGCCCTGCTGGCTTACATCCGCTTTTGCCTTGCGCCCGCGCTTTTTGCCCTGCTTGCTTTCGTCCTGCTTGCTTTCGCCACTTTCCTGCCCTGCCTCCAATGCGTTAGACTGTGACCACTTGAGCAAAGAATCACGAATTGCTTTTGTGCTCATGCCATCGGCGAGTATGCCGTTGTTGTACAGATTTGTCAAGAGGGGCACGTCCAGTGCCCCGCCGTCCTTCTGAACATATGCCAAAATTTCAAGCATGGCGGAAACACTTATTGTGGAGGGCAGGGCGGGCATAACAGAATAGTCAGGCAGTATGAAAGCCTTGCCAACACGCACATACTGATTCACAGTATTGCGGGAATAGCCGAAAACAGAACGACCAAAATCGGCAACATCGTCGAAACCCATTTTCTGAAGCTCCTCTTCATGCCCTTGCAAATTTGCAAGCTCACGGCAAATCACATAGGACATAATGTCCACACCATGCCGCGCGGCATTAATTTTATCGACGCTATTGATGATATCAGGATTACTGATATCAACTTGCGCGCGCTTGCCTTTTGCAATCTCAAAACGCACAGTCTTTTTGACTATGCTAATCTCGTTGCCGTCGTCGTCGTGGCCTATTACCTGCTTAGCGTCGTCGGCCAAATTGTTACGCTGAATCAGTGAAAACACATTGTTCATGGCGTTCGCGGTTTCCTTGTTCATGGTTTCATTCATCATGGTAATTCCCCTTTCTATTTTCAAAGCCCCTGGTAGTTAGTCGACTAATCGTTCCGCCCTGTTTGATTAGTCGACTAATCAAGCAGCACGTTGTGCTTTTGCCCGTGGCGCACTTTCACGCCCGTGGCGCAGTATCATGAAGTTGTCAAGGAACGTTAAGAACAGGTTAAGAGTAGATTAACGCATAGTTAATACACTCATTAGGTGCCATAGAGCAAACTTGTTCCTAATGACCATATCGACCTCACCCTGGTCGGAAGCCCTTTCCCCTTCCGACAGGTACATTATACCAAAAAATTGTGTCAATTCAAGGTCGTTACAATTACGTTTCTATTTAATAAATATGACAGTTTTTTAAAAATTTGAATGAATAAATATTCGCATGATGAATAATTATACATCGACAAAACAAAAAATTGTCGGCTATTTACAGCTAATTGATTGAATGCAATTAGTTATGACTTACACTTGTTATCTATGACTAACATCTGTTAGCTGCCACTAACATATGTTAGATACTACTAATTGATTGAGTGCAATTAGTTACGACTAACGAGAGTTAGTCACATTTAATTCGACTAATTAGTTAAGTTGAACTAACACCCGGG
>Ga0247610_10005193_pt1 | contig 13752 bp, 10 predicted proteins | sample 174DNAGHGhighgp2_FD_193483 | JGI IMG/M metagenome (GOLD analysis project Ga0247610, IMG submission 193483) | Sheep rumen microbial communities from Palmerston North, Manawatu-Wanganui, New Zealand - 1742 DNA GHGhigh gp2 | ecosystem: Host-associated > Mammals > Digestive system > Stomach > Rumen...
CGTCATTTGCATCTGTAATTGCGGTAAATTTTTTTGACCGCAATTCCTCAACTTCCCTTTTGGTCAGCTGAAATCGAAAATCCTCCGCAAAACGTTCAATATTATTCTTGACTTGTCTGTTAAAATCCTTCGTGCTATACCCGTAAATTTCCGCCAAATCGGCATCGAGCATGACCTTTACCCCGCGGATGGTATATATCCGCGACTTGAGCAAATCCTCGTCTATCAGGGAAAATTCGGGCTTTTTCGGCGCGACGGCCTCGGCCGCACTGGCCGCAACATCTTTCTTCATCGTCAACTCCTCTGGCGCTTTTCATTATCTTTCATTTTCCAGTAGCCTCTCGAACAGTGCGCGATACACAACGATATCTTCCAGCTGCATGATGGTCATGATCTTGTTTCCCGCGTCTTTGGAAGAAGCTCCGCAGTGGAAAAGTTTATCGCTGTCGGTCCCGAAATCCAGGTAAATGTACCTGTCGTGGAACACGTTCCCCGTAGTGCGGACATCGCCAAGTTCAACATCCGGGCGGGCAGCCCTGAAGTCCGCCAGCATGCTCTCGGTCAGGCGGGTACGCCCGTGCTGTTCGCTGAAAATCTTGACAGAAACACCCTTCGCCACGCACCGCAGCAAGTCGAGCGTTTTTACATCCAGGTAATCATCCACAATCAGCACCGACTTCTTCGCCAAGCCGTAAATCTGCGTGTACGCGACATCAGCCTCCAGCCTCTGCCCGTTCAGAATCAAAAAATGCTTGAAAGTGCTCGGGTCGATGAAATTCGCCATGACCTTCTGGACATCATTAGATAATTGCTCGATTCTCTTATTTTGGGCAGAGTGGGCTGTGTTGACGAAAAAATCTACGCGCTGCTCGACGGCGGTAAGGCGCATGTCAACATTTTGCTTAAAAAGGGAAATTTCTGTGCCTCCCATTGCCAGCATCCGATGATTGATGCTGTATCCCCTGAGTAAATGATCCCTAAGGACTTGGTTCGCCCATTGGCGAAACTTTACGCCATTTGCGGATTTTACCCTGTATCCTACAGATATAATGACATCTAGGTTATAGTGTTCAACATTTCTGCGGACGTCTCGACCGCCTTCATTTTGAACTGTCGCAAAATTTGCGACAGTTGGGATATCCTTGAGTTCTTCTTTTAAGGCATTTGCAATGTGTTTGCCAATCGTTTTTACATCTCTGCCGAAAAGAATGGACATTTGCTGTCGATTTAGCCAAACACTCTTGTTCTCGACACGAACTTCGATGTGGAATTCACCACCCTCCGGCTGGTAAACGACTATCTCGTTTTTGTCTGCCCCGGCCGCCCTGGCCGCAACATCTTTCTTCATCGTCAACTCCTCTGGCATACAAGCGTAAAAAACGCCAAAGACTACACACTTGTGCACTAAATATAGATTCAAAAATCCAGTTTGTCAATAGGCCCGCGCGATTTTTTTTGAAGGGGGGAAGTCTCCCCCTCGCTTCTGCCCCATGTCATCCCCGCGCAGGCGGGGATCTCCCTGTGGCATACGCTACCCTCTCTCCTAAGGGGCCCTGCCCCCTAACACCCCCGAAGGCGAGTGCTACAGGGTTTCCGCAAAGCCCTCGTATGAAAAATTGCATTGTATAGAGTAGTTGTCAAGTATTCTTTGACAACCGCTTTGGAGTCTAGAGAGAATGGATTTTTCTGATAACCGCCCCTACAAGAAGAATGGTTCACTTTCTGCAGAAGATGCGCCTTTTGATATACCCAATTCTTGGGAATGGGTTAAATTAGGTGATGTGTGCGACAAACTTATCGATGGCGATCATAATCCGCCTAAAGGAATTTCTGAGAAGACTGATTATTTAATGCTGTCGTCAAGAAATATCAACAATGACACTCTTGTTGATCTAGAAAACGCAAGATATCTAACTAAAGAACTTTTCGAAGAAGAAAATAAGAGGACTGAACTGAAGAAAGGTGACATTCTATTTACTTCTGTTGGTAGCCTAGGTCGCAGTTGCATTTACTTGGGCAACGGAAATTTTTGCTTTCAAAGAAGCGTCTCCGTAATACATACATTGATAGAAAATAGATATTTAAAATATTTCTTTGACTCCAATTATTATCAACAAGTAATCCTTGAAAACGCAACGGGAACCGCTCAATTAGGTTTTTACCTAGAGCAAATGCGCAATTCATGTATTGCAATTCCTCCGCTTGCAGAGCAAAAACGCATAGCATCAAAAATAGAGTCGTTGTTTTCTGTTCTTGATGCTATGGAAAAGGGATGTGATTAAATCACCAGGTCACGACTGTATCGACAATTTCCTGCTGTTCGCTTGCGGTTCTGCGTAGATAAATTCTAGTCGTTTCAATGCTTTCGTGACCCATCAAATCAGCAAGTAACGAAATGTCGTTGAATTTCTCTAAAAAATTCTTTGCATAGCGATGCCGGAAAGAATGCGGATACACGACTTTGGTGCTAATTCCATACTTGATGGCGTAAGTCTTTAGTTGCGAAGCAATCCCTCTTGTAGTTATTCGCTTGCCAAAACGATTCAAGAAGATAAAACCTGAATGTCGGCCAATACTAGACAACCATTCAAGAGCTTCTTTGCGGAGAATTTTGGGAATATACAGCCGCCGAAGTTTGCCGCCTTTTGAATACAGGTCAAACCAGCCGATATTCACATGTTCCACCTTGATTTGCGTCAGTTCACTTACGCGCGCTCCTGTCGCCGCTAGAAACCACACCACAAAATACCACTCCAAATTACCATCAGTCTTAAGCTTTGATTTAAAAAACAGATAATCCGCATTGCTGATGACGTTCTCCAAGAAATTCTTCTGCTGTTCCTTGACGAATTTTAATTGCAATTTTCCTTTCTTGATAAAAATCAAATACTTGTTTAATCCTTGCAGGCGAAGATTTACCGTCTTGGGCTTAAAGAATTCAACAAGATATTCCTTGTATGCCAAAAGATTTTCCTTTGAAAAATCTTCATAATGGTCGGAATAATATTTGAGAGTCCATAAATAGGATGTTAGCGTATTTTCAGAAAGATTCTGCTTACGCAGATACCGTTCAAAAGGCGATTGTTCCCTTTTTTGTTTATACATGTTGATTCCTTTGTTAAAATGATGATAACAATTTATAACAAAGAATCATTTTACAAGTTTACACTGCCGCCCTTATGAGAAGATAGAGGACTTTCCCTTTGAAATACCAGAAAACTGGATTTGGGTAAGGTTAGGCGATGTTCTTGAAATTGCAAGAGGCGGATCCCCGCGCCCCATTCAAGATTATTTAACGGATGATGAAAATGGGCTAAATTGGATTAAAATTAGTGATACAGAAAAAGGCGGAAAATATATTGAATCTGTTAAGGAAAAGATTAAACCATCCGGTTTAAGTCATACCCGTGCTGTAAAAGCTGGTGATTTCCTGCTGACAAATTCAATGAGTTTTGGAAGACCTTATATATTAAAGGTAGACGGGTGTATTCATGATGGATGGCTCGTTTTGGGAAATGTTGAAAAAACTTTAATTCCTGACTTTTTATACTATATGTTAAGTTCGGATTTTGTTTATCAATCTTTTTCTTTATCAGCTGCAGGATCTACAGTAAAAAACTTGAAATCTGAAACAGTTCAAGCTACATTATTCCCTCTGCCACCTTTAAATGAACAATCTCGTATAGTATCTAAGACTGAAGAATTTTTTTTCACTTTAGACCAAATGGAGCGAAATCTCATCTAGCGATTTGAAAATCTCTTCGACTTTGTTTACAATTCTTTTCTGTTCTGCTAAAGGTGGAAGGTTTATTTTGATTTGTTGAATATTTGTTTTTGTTAAACTAGGAAGAGTTGTACTGCTATCAAGACTTGAAAAATCGAAATACAAGCAGAAGAAAAACAAATATTTTGCGAGAATTGCACTAGATGGGCATAAACCGAAAGCCGTATCAACATTCCAAAATTTTTCAGAAACAAAAATAGGATTGTTTATAGATCCTTTTCTCCCAATTATCGTACAATTCTCTGGACATAGGTAGTCATCAGCCCTACCCATTATCCCGCCGCTTCCATAAATAGGATATAACCCATCTGCGTTCTCTACGGCGGACTGATTTTTACCATTAATCACGCTAATAACATCACCCAAAAAACAACTAGTCCACTTTGATGGAATAGATGTTTCTAGTTTTTCATCACAGTCAAACTTCTCATAAGGGCGGTTATCACTTGTTGCGGGAGTAGTGGTTTTGTTCTTTTTCGAAGACTTTTTGTTGTCGGATTGAGTTTTTTCCTGTAGGATTTTTTCTAGCAAGACACTAGCGGGCTCGTCATTTTCGTCTTGTGGAACGAGTTTTCCGTGAATGGCTAGGTCAAGAATTTTTTGACGGGTTTGCTTGATGTGGGTTTTAAGGAGTTCCTTATTCTTTTCAACGGTATCAATTTCGGCAAAGATTTCTTCAATTTTCGCGACAATGCGTTGTTGTTCCGCTAAAGGAGGAAGAGGAATTGGAGCCGTTAAAAATAAATCAAAATTAAGATTGTCGACCGTTGTCCCTGCTTTCTTATATTCATGCAACAGATGCTGTTCCATACCTTTGATAACAGAGTAAACAAATTCTACAACCCTATCATCTTTAAATACCAAAGCCTTCAAATCTTGATTTATAGTAGCACCTTTTTTCAAAATAGCAACTGGTAATGAATGTCTCAAGATTCCGCTTCGACCAACAATAATCATTGTTTTAGGGGGGTATAATTGCATAGAACTAGCCCCTAAATCACTTAAACAAATTTGCGTCGAATCAATATATTTTTGTTTTACATCCTTTGATGTAACCCAAAGAATATTTCCATTCCAGAATTCTTTTTGCGAAGTTGACGGGGTCTTTCCACTAGAAGCATTGCATAAATCTCCCAATCTCACACATTCCCAATTATCTGGGATTTCAAAGGGAGCTTCGCTTTTGTCGAGGGGTGTTATTTCTTTTTGTTGTGGATTGCTTCCCCTCTTTGAGGGGCGCAATAACGGAGATTCAGCAGCGATTTCTTTCAACAAGTCGGCGGCAGTGCCGTCGCTTTTGCGTTGGTCGGTAAGTTTTCCGCGGATAGCGAGATCAAGAATTTTCTGCCTCAAGAGTTTCGTGTTCATTCTTCGATTCCCTTGAGCATCCTGGAAAGATTTTCGGAATGCGTAGCAATTTCCTTAGCTTCCGTTTTGATATTCTCGAGAAGGTCTGCAAGCGTCACATCTTCGACATCGTCCTTATCCTTAATCCAGGTGATATCGAGGCTAGTCTTGTCACGAGCAAGGAGTTCCTTAACGCTGTATTTGCGCCAACGACCGTCGGGAGTTTCTTCACTCCAGGTTTCCTTACGCTTTTTAGCATTGTAACAAGAAACAAAATCATCAAGGTCGCTACGTTTCAAAGGCTTTGTTGCCTGCGTGTGCTTCACACCCGTTCGATAATCGTAGAACCAAGTTTCCTTAGTAGGAGAACCCTTTTCAAAGAACAATACGTTCGTTTTCACTCCATTCGCATAGAAAATACCCGTCGGGAGTCTAAGAATCGTATGCAGATTGAAATCGGTCAGTAACTTTTTACGGAGGACTTCACCAGCACCATCCGCAAAGAGGACGTTATCCGGCAGAACGACACCTGCACGTCCACCGTTCTTGAGCAAAAGCATTATATGCTGCAAAAAGTTCAACTGGTTGTTAGTCGTTGTTGCGTAAAAATCGGTGCGTTTGGTGCTAATATCGACACTTCCGGCCGGTCGCGTTCCAAAGGGCGGGTTTGCAAGAACCACATCCACAAGTTTTTCGGGTTCGTTCTCTAAAGAGTCTGCCTTGTGAATCGGTGTTGAATCGGTGCCGATTCCATGCAGATACATGTTCATTGACGCAAGCGTGACAACTAGAGATGTGTTGTCGTTTCCGGTCAGCAGTTCCGTATTCAATTTCTTGAGTTTTGCCTTTTCAGAACTCTGTGCAGCCATATAGTCGTGGGCAGCAAGTAAAAAACCGCCCGTTCCGCAAGCGGGGTCGCATACGGATTCGGTAATTTGCGGTTGGACGCAATCCACAATGGCCTGAATTAGTGGACGCGGGGTAAAATACTGCCCGGCACCACTCTTCTTGTCTTGTCCATTCTTTTCAAGAATACTTTCGTAAATAGCACCCTTTAGGTCGCCTTCCAATAGCCATTGTTCGTTGTCGACCATGGAAATGAGTTTGCTCAGATAAACAGGTGTGTTTACCTTATTTTGTGCATCTACGAAAATGGCTCCGATAAGACCTTGCTGTTTGCTCAATCTGTCCAAAATGGAATTGTATTTTTCGACAAGGTCCAATCCCTTCATTTGGACAGCTAGTAAATCTTTCCATTCGCAACCCTTAGGGAGGGCGCTTTCAACACCAATCATCTCGACTTTTTCGCTGTCCATTTTAAGGAACAGCAAATAAGTGAGTTGAGTGATATAATCCGTAAACCCCACACCGTTGGCGGCCAGCACATCGGCCATATTCCAAACTTTCTTGACTAGTGATTGTTCATTCTTGCCACTTTGCGTAGCGGGAGCAGTAGTTTTCTTGGGCATATTATGCTGCCTTTATCTGAAGTAGGAACTTGGAAAGGTATTCGAGTTCCGAGTCCGCTTTCTCACGGGTGTAAATCTGGATGGCCTGTATAGCCAGGTTTTGGTCAAAATCAAAAAGGTCCTTACGACTGGTGCAACCATTCTGGGCGATGTATTCCGCTACTTTACGAAGGATTTCAACTTGTGCGGGTGTAAAATTACGTGGAACATTACCCATCTGCTGTCCAAGATAAAGGCCGAAGCGCTTGGCTGCGGATCCTTGCATAGATTGCAAAGTATTGATGCGACCATAGGCGTAACGCACTAGTTGAATCAGGTTTGTGATTGACTCAATCTCGTTCTTGCCTTTCAGCGGAATCACGACCTTGTGATTTTCGGTTGCAGACACATGATAGAAATCCCACAGGAGTGGTACGCGGAACATCTTGTTTTCTGTAAGGAGCTTTAATTTTAAATCTTGCAGCATCGCGTTCGTGATACTTTTGGATTCGTCATGGTAAATAATGCGAAGTGCTTCGATTTCGTCACAGTGGTCATTTATGTATTTCTCAAAAGCAGAGGTGTACTTGAGTGCATCTTCTTCTTGGAATTCTGAATAAATAATGCGATCTTCACCTGGGTTCAGTATGGCTTGATAACCTGCATTGAGTTCGGCAAGTTTTTCGCGAGCGGAAAGATTGTCGATTAATGGAGAAACAATACGCTTGCGTTCTAGATTGGGATCGTTTATGTCAATATATTCGGGGAAGGCTCCCTTTTCAAAGGCATCGAAAATAGAAACCGAGAAGTCGTGTAGCGAAAACCCTGCAATTTCACGAAATTCTGTGTTATGCTCATCAACGGTCCGGTTATATATCGTTGCGCACTTTTCGGCAAGCCGTTCCAGATTTTCGTCGCTTACTTCGCCATGGGCAATATGCTCAATGAGTTCTCCCAATTTTAGAGGTTTGGGTTCTGTAGAGTCTTCCGTTGCTGTCGGGACTCTCTTTTCACTCTGCGTCACGCCAACTGCGTCAAGCAATACGAAATGTTCCTTAGTGTCGGCATTGGGAGTTACTGTGCGAAGTTTGTCATCGTTTATACTACGGCATCCGCGGCCGACCATTTGCGTATAAAGGGTTTCTGAGTGAATATCGCGCATAAATACGACGATTTCGAGCGGTTTTACGTCGGTACCGGTTGCCACAAGGGTTACGGTTACGGCAATTCTGAAATTCTTGTCGTTGTTAAACGCTTTTATGCGGTCGTCCGGCTTTTCTACGGAGCAGGTGATTTCCTGGACAAAACCATCAGGAACCTTTCCTTCGGGAAATTTTTCTGCGAAAACCCGTTCAATAGTTTCAATTATGTTCCGTGCGTGCTGGCGGTTCTTTGCAAAGAAAAGAGTCTTGGGAATATGGCGGAAATCGGGTTCACCATTTTCAGGAATACGATTTGGGAAGAGTCGTTCAAAAACGACATCACGAAATTCCGTTATCACTTTTTCTATTTGAGCTGGGTTTACCACACTGCGGTCGAGTTCCGTGTTTGTATATGCCGCAGAAAACGTTTGATTCTTCTTTTTCTTTTCGCCAGTTTTTCGTGTGACCTCGGTATACTTTTCGCCGGCGCCAATGACGCCGCCACCTTCGGTAACTTCGGTTTTGATACGGTATATGCGCGGAGGGACATTGACTCCATCCACATAGGACCGTTCCTTAGAATACCTATATGTCGGCTTGTTCACATTGTTGAAAAACGCAAGGGCCTGCGGTGTGGGCGTTGCTGTAAGTCCTATGACTCGTGCTTTGTTGAAATATTCCAACACCTTGCGCCACCTTCCATAAATGGACCGGTGACATTCGTCCACGATGATGGTGTCAAAGAAATCCTTGGACAGTTTTAGGTCATCGCCCAATTCTACAGCAGGCTTTGTGTCCTCGTCGTCATTAAAGAAAGATTCTTCTTCCTGAGATTCGTCTAATTCATCATCATTGTCAGGCTCGCCTTTGAGAATTGAAAAGAGACGTTGGATAGTGCAGATGCAAACGCTAGCATCTGAAAGCTCGCGCATGTCATCTGCGTTATTAGCATCGAAATGACGAGGACGGAGAACAGAATAAATTTTGTTAAAGGGGTCTCCATTTTCAGTGAGACGGAAAGAACCAAATTCGCCTTCAGTCTGTTTTCCCAAATTAGTGCGGTCTACGAGATAGAGAATGCGATTTATCGGCATGTATGCCAATTCGCGGTAGCAAATCATACAGGCGGTGAAGGTCTTTCCTGCACCGGTAGCCATATCTAATAATGCCCGTCGTTCGCCATGCTTAAAGGAGACTTCTAAGGCGGTAATTGCTTCTCGCTGACAAAGACGCAATCCGTTCGGCCCTACAGTGGGGAGTGAGGGCAATGATGCAAATTCGCTATCAATTTTTATGCCGAATTCTCTTGTCAATTTTACCAATTGTTTTGGCGTGAGCATTTTCTTGATGGGTTCAAATTTGCCTGACTTGTCAAGCAGATTCTTGAACATCAGAACGTCTCCATTGCTCATGAAAAGAAATGGCAGTGGATTCGCCCAAGTTTGGTACCACGGAAGTGCACCTGCAGAATACTTTGCTGTTTGTTCTGCTACAACGTTGCCGAGCGAATTATCTTTCTTTTTTGCCTCAAGAACACCGATTGCTTTGCCATCCAGAAAAAGCAAGTAATCCGCTTCGTGGTTGCCTTTGGTCAAGGCTTCTTCTACGGCTAGGGCATTTTCTTGATTTGAAAATTGCGAACGAGTAATAACCGCCCAACCGGCTTCGGCGAGCTTTTCATCTATTAATACACGGGCCTGTTCTTCGGGTTTTAGGTCGGCCATATTTCTAAATGCTAAAATAGGATAATTTAAGGAGAAAAGGAAATAGTGAGATTAATTTGAGGCAAATTGAAGGCGAAATAAGGGATGTGGCGGATGGATTGATTCCCTTGAAGTGAAAAAATATACATTTGAAGTGACAATACAAGGATTCTGCATATGATATTTACATCGTCAGGTTCAGTTTACTCTAAGGTCCAATTCAAGACCGAGGAAGAGGTCGAGAAGGTTGTCGCCCGCAACTTCAAGCTTCTCTTTGGTGACTATTCCATCTTGCTGCCTAAAAACTTGATACGGACTTCTGGCGGCAAGGGGACTGTTCCCGATGGCATCATCGTGGATTTCAAGGGAAACCGATGGTTCATCTTGGAGGTGGAACGCGGCGACCACGAAACGTGGGGGCACATTGCTCCGCAAATCAGCAAGCAGCTTGTCGCGGTGATGAATCGTGAGACGAAGAACAAGATTACGGGACTTTGCATCGCCGAAATCGGAAAGCAGAAGGAGTTCTCGAAGCTTCTTGAATCCGACCTGAAAATCCAGCAAATTCATGTGCACGGTTTTGTCCAGAAGATTCTGGAAAAGGACCCGATTGTCTCTTTGCCGATAGACTATTCCCCGAGCGACCTTGAGGAATGGGCTTCGATGCAGAAGGTCGATGTGCAGATTCAGCATATCGAAAAATATATGAACGGCAAGGGCGAGGTTCTTTACGACTTCCCGGATTTGGAATTGACGCAGGAAAAGGAGTCCTTGAAGACGACGGACAAGAGCAACGCTTTGTACGAGATTGTGAAGGCGGGGCTTTTGAATGTAGGCGATATTGTTCATTTCGATTATGGTCCGAAGGGCAAACCCAAGACGCATTTCGAAGGAAAAATCTGTTCCGATGGAATCGAGGTGGACGGAATCGTTTCTTCGGCCAGCGTCTCTGCCTTGCGTTGCATCCAACAAATCAGCCCGTCGCGCACAACGACAAACGGCTGGGTCACCTGGAAAACCGCCGATGGAAAATTCCTCGAAGAAAAGTGGAACGCCCTGCTTAAAAAGAGTGACGGTGCGGAACAACCGTCGAGACGCCAAAAGCATAAAAAGAAATCTCGCAAGACTTCGGCGGCGACGCTTCCTGAAAATGGCGATAATGATATGTTGTATCACTTCGCGAAAGGCGGGGCGATTATCGCAAAAGTTCGGCGTGTTGGCTCGCAGTTCGTCCTTCTTGCCGGCAGCAAACTTTCGCTGAAATATGACTTCCGTGGCTCGGGTTGGATGAACGTTAGAAAGAACGCTTCTGTTGGTGCTGATGGAACGCTCCACGAGGATATCGAATGCGATTCCCCGTCAATGGCGGCTGCGTTCGTTGCCGGTGGCGCCCGAAACGGCCTCACGTTTTGGAAGAATAAAGACAGGAAGGAATTGAAAAGCCTCGGAAAATAGTTGCATTTTGTCACTTTGTGTCAAGTCGATGGAGTTATATTTAGGTAGAATAGAAATTCTGAATGGCGATAAATTTAAAAAACGGCGATAAAAGTGGCGATAAAATGATGTCTGATGTCTTTATCATAGGTGCCGGTTGCAGCGTCCCATATGGATTCCCTACGGGTGCAATGCTGATGCAGAAGTTGAAGAATTTCAATTATGGAGATAGTAACGTAGACAGTCCATCGTTCCGCCCTCCTTCTTACCTATTTGATCTGTACTATGAACTTTTTGGAAAATATCAAGAATACGCCAACTTAAGAAAGGCTGGTGGGCAATACAGTTATGTAGCTGATGGTATTGAAATTAAGATTTCTAACAAGATACGTGAAACTATATTTCCCTTTGCTAAGAGTATTCGCCATTCAATGATGGTTTCGACGGATGAGTTTCTAAAGAATCGTCTTAGCCAAGAAAAATCAGAAGAGGCTGATTTTGGAAAGCGGCTTATTGCTAGAGAGATTCTTGATGCGGAACGTGAATCGGAAGTCCAATATGATAGCGAGAACGGAATAGTAAAAACAAAAAAGTATTGGCTTTGGAACATCGACTGGATTCAGCATTTGCTTTCTCGGATAGACCAGCAATCTAATTGGGAAGAAATCCTGAAACAAACGGTGTTTCTTACTTTTAATTATGACCGCGTTCTAGAATATTGCATCTTCTTGTATCTGACATCGGACAAGCAATATGCAGATGCTGCCGCTTATGCCTTTATAAAAGAATTGCAAATATTACATGTCAATGGCTTTATCGGCTCTCTTGAGGAAATTCCCTTTGGTGCTGTAGAAAATGGCAAGTATCAAGAAATTGCCAAGAGGATGGAAACTGTCTGGGAAAAGCGCCGGAATCGCGATGAATCCGAAAAAGAAAAGTATCAAGGATTCCTGAAAAATGCGCAGAGAGTATATTTCATGGGATTCTCTTATATTCCGGATAATCTTGAGTCTATAGGGATTCCTCGTGGTGCAGAGATTATTCGAAACGCAAAGGTCTATGCCACGGCCATGGGCTTGTCTTCTCAGAACCGTCTAAGGATATCAACGTATTTGGATCTCAAGGATTTTGAAAAAAGAAACGAACCCGAGCCAATGCCCGAGATAGAAAACCGAATCCTCAAGGACGCAAGTGCGGTTGACCTGATTCTTGATTATTATACGCTTGCGTAAGGGGCTGTTACGCTGTTGAGAAAAATCTCATTTTGTCACTTTGTGTCAAGTGGATGGAGTTATATTTGACATGATAAGAATATTGAGGTCGTTTATGTCAGAGAGCCAGAGCATAGAATACAAGTCGTCATGGAGAGACGAATACCTCAAGTGGATTTGTGGGTTTGCCAATGCCCAGGGCGGCAAACTGTATATTGGCGTGGATGACAACGGCTATGTCTGCGGGGTCTCGAACATAAAAAGACTCTTGGAAGATATTCCCAACAAAATTCAAACAAGTCTCGGTATTGTCACCGAAGTAAACAAGAAAGAAAAAGATGGCTTGGAATATATTGAAATAATCGTTGTTCCGAGTTCTTTCCCTGTAAGTTATCGCGGGGAATTTCATTACAGAAGCGGAGCCACCAAACAGCAACTGACGGGCATTGCTCTTACGGAATTCATTGCGAAGAAAACTGGAGTCCGTTGGGAAGACGCTGTTGTCGAAGATATTCGCGTTGAAGACTTGGATGATGAAAGTTTCAAGATTTTTAGACGCGAGGCTCTTAGAAGTAACCGCATGAGGCAAGAAGACTTGGACATCCCCAATGAGGACTTGTTGAAAAAGCTCCATCTTATGGAAGGCGAAAAACTTAAGCGTTCTGCCGTATTGCTATTCTATAGTGATCCAAGCCGAGTTCAAAACGGAAGCTATGTGAAAATAGGCCGATTTGGCGATGGCGCCGATTTGCAGTATCAGGATACCATTGAAGATTCTCTCATTAAAATCGCAGATAAAGTCATTGACGTTATTTATCTTAAATATCTCAAGGCGAAAATTACCTACGAACACGATCGTCGTGTGGAAACATATCCTTATGCACGCAACGCGATTCGCGAGGCTGTGTATAACGCAATTGTTCATAACTGCTATATGTTCGGTAGCCCCGTTCAGATACGGGTGGAAAACGAATCCATCATCGTAAGCAACCGATGCGTTTTGCCGGATGGGTGGACTGCGGAAACGTTGATGAACCCGCATGATTCCATTCCCTACAATCCCGATATCGCCAACGTGTTCTACCGTGCGGGGTATATTGAAAACTGGGGTCGTGGCATCGAAAAAATTTGCGATGCGTGCAGGGAACTTGGTGCAGACTTGCCCAAGTACGAGATCGTTGGAAATGGGTTGCGAATTCATTTTAGTGCTTTGAAAAGTGCCATGATTAGCGAAAATGAGGCAACTGAGGGGGGAGATGTCGGTATAAATGTCGGTATAAATGTCGGTATAAATGAGCAAAAGGTAATTGGGCTGATTGTCGAGAATTCCCGTATATCCGCAGTAGAGGTATCCGAAAAAATCTCGATTAGTTTAAGACAAGCTGAACGTATATTCGCTCATTTGAAAGAGAAAAAGCTGATAGAAAGAGTTGGAGCAAGAAAAAACGGATACTGGATAGTGAAAAATGCAACCACTAAAACTTGAAGATCTTACCGCCCAGTTCGATAGCATCGTCCGCAGGTATCGCGACGGTGGCCTTATCGCTTACCGCGACGCGGGCGAACTGCTCAAGTACGAAGGCGGCCTCCCGGAAGTCAACCGGCTGAAAATATCTTGGCTGTCGCGGTTCAAGAATCGCCCCGCCATGAGAGACGAACTGGAAAAAATTTAGTCTCGTTAGC
>Ga0247610_10005194_pt1 | contig 13752 bp, 4 predicted proteins | sample 174DNAGHGhighgp2_FD_193483 | JGI IMG/M metagenome (GOLD analysis project Ga0247610, IMG submission 193483) | Sheep rumen microbial communities from Palmerston North, Manawatu-Wanganui, New Zealand - 1742 DNA GHGhigh gp2 | ecosystem: Host-associated > Mammals > Digestive system > Stomach > Rumen ...
GCTCTATCCGTATTCGTGCGACGACGGGAAGATGTTCAAGCTGAGGCATGGCGGGAGTTTCGGCAAAAGGAGTGAAAACGCTGAAAAAGCCAACTAATTATCTGAGAAGAAGAATGAAATATGATAAAGTCTATTAGTCTGCGTAATTTCGAGGCGCACGAGGACACGACGATTGAATTCGGCGAAGGCATGAATTCGATTGTCGGGCTGTCCAACAGTGGCAAGTCCGCCATCATCAGGGCTTTGATGGTCGTGGTTGACAACGAGTGGTCGAAGGAGATGGTTCGGACAGGGTTCGAATTCTGCCGTGTCAGGGTGGAGACCGAACGCGGTTGGGTGGAAGCCGAACGCGGTGAGAAGGTGAACCGCTGGCGTTGTCAGGAAATCGGCGGTGAAGTCCAGTTCTATCAGAAGGTGGGCACGTCCGTGCCAGAGCTTGCGACGAAGATTCTCGGCATGGGCAAGAGAGAGCGCGGTGGCGGAATATCCGAACTGCCGAACTTCCAGACGCAGTTGGAGAAGCACTACATGCTCGCCGAGGTCGGGGACAAGAAAGCCACGTCCAACCTGATTGCGGTCATGATGGACAATGCAATCGGGCTTGGCGGGATGGAGGACTTGATTAAGGACTTCTCAAGCGATTTGCTCAAGGACAAGAAATGGCTGAGCGAGAAGCAGGAGGAGATTTCCGACCTCAAGACGGAAATCATCGACGAGAGCATCTTCCAGCAGTACGAGAAGCAAATGGATTCAATCGGCGAGCTGAACGACAAGGTGGAGGAGATGGACTCCGACATCGCGGTGGCTGACGGCTATCTTGGAAGATACGGCGACGCGAAATCGAAGAAAGAGGATGCGGAGGCAAGACTGTCTTCCATGCCAGAATGCGACGGGATGTCCGACCGCGTGACCGAGATAGAGTCCATCGGGAAGAGGCTCTCCATGATGGAGAAGGCGAAGTCCGACGGGGAGAGGCTCGCCGTGGCTGAAAAGACCGCGAAGGTGGACGACTCCAGCATGGCGGATGTCGCCGACCGCTACAAGGCGTTGGACGGGATGATTGGCGTGTGCGAGAGAATCGTCGCCTGTGAAAAGGGGGTTGATGCGTCGAAGAGCGTCGCTGGAATCGACTGCGACAGGATGGACGGTATCCGCAGGGAAGCCGTTGAAATCAATGAGAGGATAGCCGATGCCGAGAAGAGGCTCGACAATGCGCGTGACATCTGGAGACGGCAGAGCAACGCGACGAAGGAGGCGAAGAGATGTCTTGACGAGCAGACCAGCGCGGAGAAGGAATTCGAAGACCTGAAGAAGGAGCTTGGCGTGTGCCCGTTGTGCGGGAACAAGCTGTAGTCTCTCTGGCGACACCATGCAAAGACCATTGCGAGGAAGCCCCCGCAATGGCTTTTTTGTATAATAACGGAGGTTGATTTTCAAAAAGCGAACCAGAGATTCCACATGGGCAGATTCTACAACACAGACATAGAGATATTCCGCATCGACGATTTCGGCGAACAGCATCCGTTGCCTTGCGCCTTCTATGCGTCCAAGCCGAAGTTCGGATGGACGCTCCCAGAGGGCGTGGAGCAGGTGGCGTTCAGGTTCGAGATGAGGACGAGGTACCCGAAGAACTATGTAAGGGACGGCGTGCCCGTGAACACGTGCGCGTACTTTTCGAGCGGAAGAATCGCAAGCCCGCTGGCGGAGTACAAGTGCGAGACTTCGATAACGACGAGGCTGAACAACGGCGTGCAGGAGACAATCGGGACATGGCTCGGCACATGCGAGGTGCGTCTCACGGTGTTCGACTCCGCTGGAAACGAGTACTGCACGCATGCGCGTACAACGACCGACACCTACGACTTCGAGGCGGAAAGGCAGTACAAGAAGTGGGGTTCCCACAACAACGCCTACTACTTCTGCTTCGACAACGGAATCATGGACGAACGCAATCTGAGCGAGGTGTCCATCCATGTGAGCGAGCTTGTCGGAAGCGTGCAGAGCGGATGGACTTGCACGCTCCAGATTTCGGATTTGCCCTTGTTCGGGGACGACCAGACGCTTGTCGGCGAGTTGCAGACGGCATCCAGCCTGTCCGTCAACAGCGTCGTCGTGGCGGACGTGGTTGACCAGCCCAGTGGCGGGGCGAGCCTGTCCAGCGTCCAGCATCAGCATCAGCTCATCGTCAGCTACGGGAAGACATACTACTACAGGGCGAGGACTGAAAACGGTGGCGACAGCACGGAATGGAGCGATGTCAAGGCATTCCGCGTCATCAAGAACAGCATTCCGATTTGCACGATAGTCGGCACGCGCATTCCAGAGGAGCGTCCGAACGGGGAGGTCATCGTGACCATCCGCGTCGATGACGGCGACCACGCCTATGTCAAGGCATGGCTTGCGTTCTCGATGAGAATCGACTCGCAGTCCGACGCTGACAAGATGGGAGGTCTGGACGGGGACGGAAGGCACGAGGTGGATGCGAACCCGTACAGCAACGGGAATCCTCCAGCACCGCTCATGTCGTACAACGAAAACACGGCGGGGAAATTCATCAGGGCTGTGACGAAGGAGAGCCTTGTCCGCATCCCGACGAACAGGGACATCGACGTGACGTGGCAGACCATCACGGACAACACGTATCTCTACACGTCTGGAAAGATATTGCAGAATGTATATCTGTATCTGTTCGCCTACGACGGGAGCGACGTGTCGCAGAGCGGGTTCTATCCGCCCAACACGGCTTCGACACCAAGCGGGCTGACGATAGACAACGAGGCGATTGCTGGCAACCCCGCAGGGGATTCAATAAATTCGATAGGGTTCAAGATATTCGGCGACATCGGCTGGACGATGAACTACGCCATCCTCCCAGACACGATGCAACGCGCCCTGATGGTGCATACGCTTGAGTTCCAGAGCACCGAGGGCGAGGAACAGCAGGGGGAGCACGAGGAAGGGCAGAAGACCACGGGCGAAGTGGGCTATGTGGACGGTGGCGCGAAGGTCGATACCAAGGTCGGGTCGAAATCCGTCTCTGGCTCGTACCACAACTGGTACGAGCTTTACAAGACAATCGAGGACGCGCTCGGACTCAACTACCTGCAAAGGACGACGCAGGAGGACGGCTTCTCCGTGTACAGGTACAGCAAGTACAACACGTACTATCCGTCCGCCGTGGCGTGCGAGAACAGGTTCGGGGACGAAATCTACAAGGGTGTCGGCACGCCGACCGTGTTCAGACCAGACGAGGACACTGGCGCGGAGAGCACGGACTCCCAGTATGCCACGCATGACACGATTGCGTGCCACGGGTTTGTCTCGTTCTGCCCCCGTTGCAACGACCTGCGCATCCTGAAGACCGTCGTCAGACTCGCCGACGGAAGGCTGTACGAGGACACCTACGACAACAGCGGTAGAATCACGGTGTCGTCGCTCGTGAATGCATTCGGAGAAAACGGGGAGAGGTTCGACGGGACACCGTACAGCCTCATGTTCAAGTGCGATGGATGCGGTACATTGTATCCGATGGACTTGCGCTACCACACGCACATGTCAACTGGGGTGTACGGCTCTTACCTGAAGGACGACTACGCCTACTGGCACGGCTACAACTCGGACTACCGCCTTGAGGACAACGGGATACTGCAACAGCAGTTGAAGCTGACGAGGAAGCAGGACTACGAGAGGCTCGTCGAGGAATGGAAGAAGGAATGGGTGGAGCAGTACTGCGCGGAGCATGGTGTGGGCGAGGACGTTGCGCCGAAGCCGAAGGACGAGGACTGCCCGTATGTCTGGGTTGACATCACGAGGATTCAATACGCGGATGGCGAGCAGGAGACCCCGTCCTCCGACAACGCCAAGTACAACACCGAGGAATTCGGCTTCATCCACGACGATGCCCTCCTCAAACTCGACCCGCGCCCTGAATTCGACGCTTACATGAAGGTTGTCCCGCCTGAAGCAAGAGTCCGCAACGACCGCATCTACGACGACGGCTCCAAGCTCAACGCCAGCATCGAGAAGGACTACATGCACGACTTCGAGACGAAAGGAGAGGGGCAGGAAGCCGAGGAGGGCGACAAGGCTTTGGTTCGCCTTGCGAAACAGGGACCGTGGTGGGTGCAGAACAGGATGATGTACCAGTTCTTCGAGGGCAGGAAGTCCATCGCCTCCGTGAAGGACGGCTACATCGGGGCGAACAGCTATGGCGAGGAGGAGCAGGAGGACGAGGAGGACGAGAGCATGTCCCAAGGCTCCGAGGAGGGGACTCCACAGCCGATTAACGGCGTGAAGGAGTACAATGTGCTCGGTCTTGCCAAGATTGGCAGAACCGTGAACGAAGGCGTGTCCGTCGTGAACAGGCAGGCGGACGACGGGACATGGTGGAGCACGCTCTTCAACAGGATGTCGTGCTCTGGCAACGTCCAGTTCCCGATGATAGTCCAGAGGGATGTGAACGACAGGTTCGAGTATGTCGTCAACGACGAGCTTCGTGTCTCTGGGAGCATCCTGCCCGACGGGGTGGACGAGATGTACATCGACTTCCCGTATGAGAAGGGCGAGAGGGACTACGAGCACGAGGGCGAGGAATCGTCCATGAGCGACGGAACCGAAATAGACCAGAACATCCACAGATACTATTGCAACAAGTTCAACGACTCCAGATACGCATTCATGAACGCATTGAGAAGGATGTTCGAACCCGTGTTCAACTTCGACTTCAGGGACTCGTCTGGTGAACCGACCAACCCGCCTTTCCTGAAGACGTTCTCGTACACGATGGTGGGTGATTTAATCGAGACAATCCAGAACGACGACAACGGGAAGAACGTCAATGTCGTGACGAAGACCATCGCGTTCACGCTGTACGGCAGTACGAAGCTGGATGTCGAAGGGCTGAAGGAGCGCAGGTACAGGAAGTTCGAGCTGGTTAGATGCGACGGGAGTTGCTACAGGCTGTTCGGGGTCGTCCCGTATGCCACGTTCCAGACGACGAGCGACTACATCGGCAAGTATTCGCAGGAGAACGGGTACTACGACGGCACGCCTTTGCTGAAGATGGGGAGTTTCCCGTCCAACCCAGACATCAAGGAGGATGTCCAGAAGGATGACGGCGAGGAAGACTACGCCTACTACTATACGGAGAGGAGCACGACCAAGCACAAGTACGACGTGGAGGAAAGCCCAGTTGACAACGACGTGGAGGAATTCCTGTCCTACACCGAGGAGGTTGAGGGGCGGGGCGAGCCTCGCAACGTCGTCTTCAGGAAGCCGAACAGGAACGAGTCGCAGGGGGAGCCTCTGTTCACGTGCTACAGGGATGAGGTGGACTCGAAGGGGTTCCACTTCAGGTTCACGCCAGAGGACTATGCGAAGACTGGGAGGATATACGTCAGGCGTTACCATGTCGAAGCCTGCAACCCGTTCCCGCTGGAGGGATACGGATACCGAAACTGGATTCCCGTCCCGATAGACGGAAAACCTGGCAGATACAGGAAGAAGCAGGTGTTCAACACCCGTGGTGCCACCGCCGTCCCGAAGCAGATACAGGTCGAGGTGTCGTCGGGTGGTCCGATTGTCACGGAGATAGGATGGTTCCCGTCTGACAATGACAACGCGGAGCCTCTGTCCCACGAGCGTTCGTCGTCTCAGGAAGGACAGCAACAGCAACCGCAGGAGAAGATATACAAACGCAGGAAGGATTACGTCTGGAGGAACGGGACGCTTCCGAAGACATGCGTCGTGTTCGACTATGTTGACATCAGCGAGGCGATGTGCAAGAACCCGTTCACCCCTGAAGGGGAATCGCCTTTGAACCATGCGTGCCCGATAAATTTCGGAGCAGGCGTTTTCAAGAGCCTCATGATTGACAGGTACGGTGTCTATGTCCTCGGCGGTTACGATTTGACCGACCAGCAGAAGAGCCTTCAGGACGACGGCATGCCTTACACGAAGGACTTCGAGTACGTTGACGACGAGACTGGAGAGACGACCGTCGTGACGGAGACCCTCCCTAACAACTGGAGACCGACCGTCATCGACTCCGTGTTCGACTCCGTGGAGGGCGAGAAGCGTTCCGTCGATGTCGTTGACCTGACCAAGAAGAACCCGTCCATCGACCCAGAGAACCCAGAGGACAGGACGAAGCTCGACTACGCCACGAAGACAGTGGACACATACGTTAGGTACAAGCAGGCGTGGGACGGGAAGATTGAGCCTCCGACAAATCCAGCCCGCGAGCTGAGCCAGCAGACGGTGGAGCAGTTCAACCCCGCGTTGCGTGCGTCGTTCGGCATCTGGGAGAAGTACGGCTACCAGCCGATGAAGACGACACAGCAGTACTTCAAGGAGGACGAGGACGGCATGTACGTCGGGAAGTACATCCCGATGTCCAGCAAGATTGTGCACGGGATATACCGAGACCCTATGACGGGCGAGAAGGGAGACCCTTATGCCGACCAGAGAATCATCGGCGAGGTGATGCGTGAACGCCACATCATCTCCGACAAGACGTTTATGAAGGTGGACGACACCTACGACAAACTACCTTTCCTCGACTACAGGGTTGTAGGGAAGAGCGTGTATCAAGTCCTCCCGTACTTCTCTGGATACCCGCGTTCGGAGCATCCGCTGTACGCCACTCGTCCAGAGCCTCCGTACCCTTACGACAGGCAGTGGAGAATCGGTGGCTGGAGGATGCACGAGAGGGACTTGTTCAAACAGCAGAAGGACGAGGCTGAGGCTCGTGCGACCGAAAACGCCGTCAACCCAAGCAACAACGGCTACTACAAGGAGCCGATGGTTGACATGGAGATTGGCTCTGGTGCGCAGATTGGCGAGCTTTCGGAGTACACGTCCAACTCGTTCCTGTACCTCCAGCAGGAGTGGAATAGCTTCAACAGGTTGCACTGGAGTGCCGACACTGGCTCGACGATATACCTGTGCCTTGTCGCGCAGAGGAGGGACCACCTGCACGCCGACATCGGGAACCCGTTCACGGTCAAGACGCGCAACTCGTTCTGGAACGAGAACATCTCGGTGGCGGACGGCACGCGGGGCGCGTGGTGCATCAAGTACGACGGCACGCTTTCCGACATGGTTGACATGTCCGAGACGACCGACGCATACGGGAACCCGATGTTCATCGACGGGGAGCCTTACATTTTCATGCTGAAGTCCTTCACGGAGCAGAGCGACGGTCAGATTAACGACAACGGCTACATCACGTCGAGGGAATTCAGCATCTCCGAAACGGCGGTGTCCCCCGCGACAATCGTCGGCACGGACTACGACCCGTGGACCAAGGTGCTCACCATCCAGTTCAGGTTCGACGACGCTCTCGGAAGGGACTACGACATTGTTGGGTTCCAGTATATCGAAAACGACTACAATCTGGTACAGCTTCCGAACGGAGACTACCAGAAGGAATATGTGACGGAGGATGAATTCATCACGCCTGGAGGCGAAGGGAGCAACGGCACTGGTGTCCTCATCGGGAATCTCCTGAACCTCGCGTCCAACCCTAGGTCTGACAACTTGGTGTCCGACGAACTCCTCATCACCCATACGGTGAAGGTGAACCTCGGCACGCTCGGAATCAAAGCCACGGCGAACATGAGAATCAAGCTCCTGTCCGCGCTGTCGTCCGACAGGTTGGGGCTGACCGTGCCTGTGTTCACTGTCAAGATGTGGGCTAATGAATTCTTGAAACCAGTAGAAGAGCAGATAATGTCGTTGCAGGGATACAAGACTCAGTGGAAATGGGTTGAGACCTACGACGAATCCACTGGCAGGTCGTCTGGCAAATGGACGTTCCTCGACAACGACCACGCCATCAGGACAATCGGCAGGATACAGGAGACGGCGAATTCCGTCAGGGCGATGTCCGACAAGTTCGAGACATGGTACGGGAAGGCGTGCAAGTTCTGCCCTGAAGCGGTCGGCGACATCGACTCGTTCGAGGTCTGGCTAAAAAGCGGGAAGGAATGGGACGGGTTCTACTACGGGCATTTCTTCCTGACGTACCTTGTGTGGAATTCCGCGAACGGGTACTACGACGACTACATGGAATACGCATCCACATTGGGCGAAAGGGAGAGAGCCACGACGAAGGCGAGGAAGTGGTTGCAGTACAGGGGGCTGGAGGACGAGTACGAATCATGGTACAAGGAGCGCAGGTTGTTCCTGCTGATGTCCTACAAGGGCGAGATGAGCGGGGATTCAATGTCGTCGTTCGCGAATTCCGTGAAAACCGCGACACCCCTTTCCGACGAGCATATCGCATTCGCCGAGGGCAGAAGGAGCGAATACCTGAAGTATTTCGGCTACTCCGACGAGGACGAATCCGTTTCCGTCACCGCTGGAGACGCGCTCGCCTTCATCGAAGGCGCGGAACGCCAGAGGGAATTCATCTCGTACTACGCGAACAAGAACCTGTACGCCGACACGAGGTTCCTCGAACGCGCACTGGTCATGTGCCAGATGTTCGGCGTGGCGACGAGCGGGGTGTGGGAGGCGACCCCTTCGGACGCTCCGTTCGCAGGCGAGTACGAGTCATGGCTTCCCACGTCTGGATACGCATCCGCGCCTCTTTCGGACAAGTATCAGGTGTTCATCGCCACGGCACTTGGCAACCAGAAGAAGACACAGCTCATTAAATCGTATTCCGCAGAGGCGGTTGTCACCGACGAGAGGTATTCCGACACCACGATTGCCACGTCCTCTTCCGACGTGAAGAAGGCGACCATCTCCGACATCGGCAGGTCGCTCGCCTTCTCGTCTTGGCTTCAGGCTCCTTCAGGAAACGGCTCGACGAACAGCCAGAAATGGCAGGCGTTGAGCAACACGCTTGTCTCGTACAGGAAGCTTCTTGCCAGATGCCTGAACGAGAAGAACATGCTGGAGTCCGACTTCAGGCGCGACCTCGTGAGGCAGGGGTATTTCTGCAACGGGTTCCTTGAGAACCAGCCCTACACGTCGTCTGGCGAAAGCCAGAACGTGAACACATGCTTCAGGTGGAGGGTGGAGACGAGGCAGTACGAAGGGAGCATGGATGTGTCGCAGGATTCGCAGACCAAGGCTTACGGGAGCTACGACGACCGCTACGACATGTACTACCGTTTCCAGATGGACTTCTTCGACACGTTCAATTCGCAGGAAGGCGGGAAGCCCGTGACGGACATCATCTTCATCAAGGACGGCGAGACCGACGATTGCAGGATTCTGGCTGGCATCGACGACGCGGACAACTCCGCGAGGACGGCTCCAGTAGAGGACAAGAATTCCGACAACACGAACTACGTGCCTCGGCAGGAGGACTTGGTGGTGGAGAGGACTGGCAACGAGCGGGCACAGTTCAAGTCGTCGTCCAACGTGCAGGATTTGAGGTTCACGGCGATATTCGGGCTTCCGCTGGCGGAGCTTCCGCATGTCCCGAAAGCCGTCGGCGAAGGGTACGACAGGGAGGCAATCCAGTTGCCAGAACCGTGGAGGCAGGCGTGGGACGAGGAAACCGAGCAGATTCCAGAAGGTCAGGAGTACGAGCCGAAGGACATCGACTTCAAGGGCGTGTACCATTGGAGGGTGGCTCCCTACAACCTCCTCGATGCCCCGTGCTTCGAGACGCTCAAGGGCGGAATCAGGAGGGAAGGCGGGAACGTCGTCATCGACGGCATCTTCCATTCCGACCAGATTCTCGCGTGCAGAAAACCGAACTATCTGTACTACGCTACATCCAGACCGAGCTATCCCGTCTGGAGGAGGAATGCGTCGTGCCAGGCACTTGAGAACAAGAGCCAGTACGAACGCCCGACATCCATGAGCGAAGGCGAGGCTTACACCGACTGGATGGACAGGTCGCTTGAGACGAGGGGCGATGTCCAATTCCTGACGGACAGACCGAGGAAGGTGGATTACGTCGAATCCCAGACCGAAGTGCCTGGGGAAGCCGAATCCTACCTCATCTCCAACCAGTCTGGGTTCACCAGACTCCCCGACAGGCTGTACGGCACGTACAGCCGAGTCAGCGCGGACGTGTTCTCAAAGAACGGGGACTACTGCATCTACAAGGCGACGATGGACGGGAACGACTATTGGTTCATCGGCACGGCATCCAGTCCGACAGAAACCCAGAACGGCTCGTGGCTGTACCGCATGGACTGCCAGTACCCTGAACTCGCGACGACGGCATACGGGAAGGACGGAGGCGAGACACCTGTCAGCATATTCGCGTCGTTCGGAAACAGCGTGCAACAGACGGTGCAGAAGCCAGTGCTGTCGTACATCAAGGACAACCTCGGCAACTACGACACCCAGTGGATTCCATTCAATCCCGAAAGGAGGAAGCCGTTCGTCGTCAGGTTCAACGACCAATACCTGATGCTCACGCACAAGAAGACTGGCACCGCCGTCAACGGCGATGTCGCCTACCCCGCGAACGTCATCACGATGTCGCGTGGCTACTCCAGCGACGTGTTCGGCGAGGAGGGCATGTGCCTTCCGAAATACACGTTCGAGTCCGTCGGCGACTACGTGAAGGACATCGACGGTCTTGACGTGCGCGAGGCGGTGTCTGTCGAGAACCCGTGCGTCGTCGGTCTTGCCGACGGAATCTGGAGGATGTACTTCAACGCCGTGTTCTTCGACGGCGCGAAGTACTACTCGAAAATATTCAAGGCGGACACGGCTGACTTCGTTGACTGGACGGCGATAGGGGAAGTCTCGGTTTCGGTGAACGGAACCAGCAAGACGGACTACTACCAGCCGAACGTCACGGTTTCGTACAACGGCTCCGTCGCGTCGTTCGAGATGTACGCCGTCTCGACAGACCACTACTACGACGGGCACGAGCAGGACACTGCCACGTTCACGACAATCAGGAGGCTGACGAGTTCGGACGGAACCAGCTTCGTGTTCGCGGAGGAGATTCACGAGGACTCCGACGGGCTGTACAACATCTGCTCGCCATGCATCGTGAAGCTCGACGACACCCGTAAAAGGCTGTATTTCACGATTGAGAGCGCGAGGACTTCGGAAGACAGCGCGGTGGCTGGAATCATCGGGTCGATTGAATGGGATTCGACGAACGGGTGGAGAACCGCCCCGTACAACGGATTGTCCCGAATCATCCTTGAGAAAGCCGACGACGGCTTCACGAACACCGTGAGCGGTCTGGGGCGCGTCTTCAGCGGGTACGAGCCAACCTCGTCGTCCTATCTGAACCCGTGCGTCGTCTGGGACTACTTCAACGGTGCCCCAGTTCTCAGGATGTACTACAACACCTACGACCATCCGCATGCCTACTCCAACGGTTCCATCGACGAAATCGGCACCCTGAACGAGCTTGTCATCAAGACCGACTATCTCGACGAGTGGAACTGGAGCCGTGTCGCGTTCCCGAATACCGACATCTCCGCCACCGAAAACGGTGCCGTGTTCGCGGTTCCGCAGGAATGCGCGTCCGCCACGGTGTTCATGGCTCGAATCGTCCCAACCAACTACAAGCTCCGTTGCATGGCTCAGGGCAGGTGGATTGGGTTCGACAACGTGGCGAACACGGAGGCAATCCTGTTGCCAGAGGTGAACAACGAAATCGACTACTCGCTCGACAAGTACTCCCCGCTCAACTGGGTCGCGGAGAACGGATTGCTCGAAGAGTATAATACATGGAGAAACGGAGAGGACGCGAGCGACGACAGTGCGTTGCTGTGGCTGATGGAGACGAGGAACTACCCGAAGTACCTCTGGTGGTCGAGGAAGGGTCCTGGCATCTACCGTTATGTCGGATACGATGCAATCAAGGACAGCGAATGGAAGGGAAAGGTGAAGGAGAGCGTGTGACATGTCCAATTTCGGCGTAAGCCCAAGGATACCGATAGGGGGTCAGTCGTTTTCACCCCAGTACGGGATAAGCCTGTCGCCCGTGGAGAACAGCGACTTGGAGGCTGTGCCACCGAACCCGAACGGAGACCAGCCTTCCGAGGCGATGTATGCCTACCAGAACCACGACAAGGACTTCACGTTCCAGAAGATAACCCCGCCGATGTACGGACCCGACGATTCAATCGCACGCCATACGGGGATACCAGCCAACCAGCCAGACTATATCGCGGACTTCCATTTCATCGGACTCATGCGTGCCGTGGACGACATGATGCGCCACAGGTACAAGGGATACATCGGCGGGTCATACGACACGCCTGGTACAACATAAGTAAGAAAGGAGAAAGTATGGAAAAGACAAGCCACAGACACACAGTTCAGCCGATGGACATCGAAAAGACACTCGAAGACCTGAAGCAAAGAGTCGCAAAAGGAGATATTCCGACCGAAGCTGAAATCGAAGTCGAAAAGAAGGAAACCCTCAATCCTTACGAAAATCCAATCAAGACGATTGGAAAAGGATACGACGACACGACGAAGAAGAACGATGCCAAGCTCAAGAGAAAACTGAAAAGGGCGATGAACAAGAAGGACACGCCTGCTTGCAACAATCTCATCTCCACTCTTGAAGAAAGCGACTCGTTTTTCAAATAGTCGCTGGCACATTGAAAAATGACACAAGGGCGGGTCAGACAACTCGCCCTTGTTTTTTAATACTTTGAAATGCTTGCAAGGCGAGCAATATTAATATTGTAAAATTGTCGCGTTTCCATTTGCAATTTCCGTTTCATGGTGTATATTAATGTAAAAGGAAATGAAAATACAGAGGAAACTATATGGCTAACGTTCTTGACATACTGAAAAGACGCGGGTTCATCTACCAGACGACAAATGAATCCGAGCTGTCGAAGCGGTTCGACAACCCGACCACGTTCTACATCGGGTTCGACCCGACAGCCGACAGCCTCCATGTCGGTCATCTGCTCCCCATCATGGGGGCGATGTGGCTACGCATGCACGGGCACAAGGCAATCATGGTGATTGGCGGTGGCACCGCGATGATTGGCGACCCGTCTGGCAAGACGACCGCGAGACCGATTCTCGACAAGGAGACGGTCAAATCCAACTCGAAGGCGATTTATGCCCAGTTGCAAGGACTGTTCAAAGAGCAGTTCGGGCTGTACGACCCAATCCTGCTGAACAACGCGGGATGGGTCTCCAGCATGACGTTCATCGACTTCATCCGCGACATCGGTTCCCAGTTTTCCGTTCCGCGCATGCTCGCGCAGGAATCCATGAGGAAACGCCTTGAGACGGGTCTTTCCTTCCTTGAATTCTCGTACCCGCTCATGCAGGCTTACGACTTCCTGACACTGTTCCAAGTTTACGGTTGCACCGTCCAGTTCGGAGGTCAAGACCAGTGGGGCAACATGGTCGGGGGAATCGACCTGATTCACCGCAAGACAGGCGGTGACGCATACGCAGCGACGTTCCCGTTGCTTCTCAAGAGCGACGGTACAAAGTTCGGCAAGACCGCTGGCGACGCTGTTTGGCTCGACGAGAGCAGGACAAGCGTGTTCGACTACTACCAGTTCTGGCGGAACACGGACGACAAGGACGTGAAGCGGATGCTCGCGTTGTTCACCATGCTCCCGATGGACGAGGTGGAACGCCTCGGAAGCCTTGAACCGCCGATGCTGAACCGTGCGAAGGAAATCCTAGCCTATGAGGCGACCGCATTTGTTCACGGTCATGAAAAGGCGATAAGGGCTTACAAGACTGCGGGAAACATGTTCGGATTCGCAGACCCAGAAAAGACCGTGCAGACGACTTCGGAGATAATGAACGACGACGGAATCGATGGAAACG
>Ga0247610_10005195_pt1 | contig 13750 bp, 10 predicted proteins | sample 174DNAGHGhighgp2_FD_193483 | JGI IMG/M metagenome (GOLD analysis project Ga0247610, IMG submission 193483) | Sheep rumen microbial communities from Palmerston North, Manawatu-Wanganui, New Zealand - 1742 DNA GHGhigh gp2 | ecosystem: Host-associated > Mammals > Digestive system > Stomach > Rumen...
GCCACCATCGGCGGCGGCTTTTTGGGACGCGAGGCTTCGCATTTGGCAATTGATATGTTTAATAAATTTTTCCCTGATAACAATGTTTTCCAAAGTCACCACGAAACCAGAACACACGTTCGTGACGGGGAAGATAAATTTGTGTTCCATGACAGACAAGATGTAATTGAGGGCTCACAAAAGACACTCGACAACTTCTATAAGGGAAATGAAGCCCAGCTTAAAGCCGATTTAGCCGATATCAAAGCCTTCTATCAGGAACACGGTATTGATTTTCCGGAAGAGCGCGCTTTGGTAATGTTGGCCGATGGCGGTACCAATACCAACACCAACACGGTTAACTATACGCCGCACGGCAATGTTTATACCCACGGCAACAACTTGTGCATGACGCACGATTGGGCAGATACCAAAGGTTTATCTCACTCAATCGTCGATGCCTTGAACATTCCGAGAGGTCCGGACGGCCACCTGATGATGAATATGGATGCACATAATGCGATTATGAAAGTTAATCCGTTTGTCAGCGCCCACAATGCCATCGGCTATGTTCCGAACACCGAAACATATAGTTCGGGTATTCCGTTCAATGCGGTGAGAGATGGAGTAAATATTCCGGTCGAAGATTTGAATGCCGGCAAGGAATTCGGTACATATATTAATCACGGCGGTGTCGGCGAATGGCAACATACTCCGGGTGTTGATGTCGTTAAGCATACAACGGTTCAATATCACGGAAATATAATGGCAACATTCGGTACTTTCTTTAAGCCGTTGGTCAACCGTGCATTCAAGATGGGCAGTGCATTGGCGGATAAGACAATCAGCATATTTAAGAAAAAGCCGAAGGATAATACGCCGCCGACAGACCAGACGCCGCCGACAGATAATACTCCGCCGGTAGTGATAAAAGAACCGCCGGTAGTTAAAGAACCGCCGGTAGTAATCAAAGAACCGGAAAAAATTGATATTACCAAAGATTTGATTATGGATGAATATCAAATTATCTATGGTGAAGACCCGCGCTCCAAGTTTGAGTTTGACGGCAAGAAAGATAAAAAAGTCGCAGCCGATCCGGAGAAGAACGCACAGTACAAGGATTACGAAAAGCGTGTACTGGCAGAATACGAAGAAACCGGCAAGGGTAAGACTTTGGAAGAGTTCCTGAGCCAGCGCCGCAATGACTATAAAACAGCCGTAAGCGATAATTTGTCGGCATATCTGAGCAGTGCGGAAGCGCAGAAGGCACAAAAGGAAGTGCTGAGCGAAAACGGCCAAATTCCGGATACCAACAAGGTTCGTATTGACTTTATGAAAAATCCGGTCACACATCCGGTGACGGCGGCGGCGCGCCAGAATTTCCACGAGAGTAAGGTCGGCGAGCCGAGCGGGTGGACATTCAAAAACTTTATTGCTCACGCCAAGGATTATCTGAAGCGCACGAGTGCCAATAAAGAAGCTCGCGACGGCGGCGGTAAAACCACCCACGTCAACCACGCGCGTATGAATGACGGCGGCAGAGAATAATAAAATCTGTGCTAAAAAACAACAACCCCGTTGCATTATTGCGACGGGGTTTACTTTTTATAATGGTGTGATTTTAAAAAAGATAACACCCGACAACGGTTAAGTCATCGGGTGTAAATCTATGAAGCATTCTTTTCAGTTCTATCAAAGATTCGCCGCGGCATCATACTGCTGGTGATGTCCTGCTCGGCGATCTCTTTTACTACGAAGTAGCCGGAACCGTCCAGCTTCTTCGAGATCAACACATTGTGTCCGTCAGGATAACGGAACACACTGCCTGATAGATTGAGCCACTCAAGAGTGGACTTTGAAGGTACGACCTCACGCTCGGTGCGGAGATCCAAATACTTACGGCCGTGCTTGATACATGGGGTAAGTTTCACGATTCTCGGGCTGTTGTACTCACCATAATGGGGAATATCCAGCACCGAGAGATACTCCGGATAAGTCACCAATGTGACAATACTACCGGTAATAATCTTTTTTCCCATATTTCTAATATATAACTAATTCTGATTGCAAAGTATCTTCTAACATTTTATTTATATTTTGTCAAGCATTTTCGTAAAAAAAACGGCAAAAATGTGAATTTTCGCCGTTTTTAGCAATATTTCAGGACGTTACAGATATTTTTTAACGCTGGCAACAATATTTTCCGCCGTAATACCGAAGTGCTTATAAACCTCATCTCCCTTGCCGGAAGCACCGAAACTGTCAATGCCGATAATTGTGCCGTTATATCCTGTGTAACGTTCCCAACCGAAGGAACTTCCGGCCTCGACGGCGATTCGCGGCAAGTCACCCAACACCGCCCGCTTATATTCCGCCGGTTGGGCGTCAAATAATTCCTGACACGGCATAGATACGACATTAACACCGATATTTTCCGCCGCTAATTCTTTCTGCGCCTCAATTGCCAACGAAACTTCGGTACCGGTGGCAATAATCGTGGCAATTGGCTTATGAATGCTCGGCGAAATCACATAGGCCCCTTTGGATGTCAGATTGTCTTCGCTTGAATGACGCAAGGTCGGAACACTTTGCCGTGAGAGTGCCAAAATACTCGGCGTATGTGTGTTTTTAAGCGCCAACTGCCACGCTTCGGCCGTTTCCACTACATCGCACGGGCGGAACACGTTGATGTTCGGCATCGCCCGATAAGCGGCCAGATGTTCAATCGGCTGGTGTGTCGGTCCGTCTTCGCCCACACCGATGGAGTCGTGCGTCAAAACATAGATTACCCGCAAACCCATCAGCGCCGCTAAACGCATCGCCGGACGCATATAATCGGAGAACACAAAGAAAGTTCCGCCGTAAGGAATAACCCCGCCATGCAAGGCCAATCCGTTCATAATCGCCCCCATGGCGTGTTCGCGGATGCCGTACATTATATTGTTGCCGTTATAATCGGCGGCGGTAATGGTTTTCATTCCTTCAACAAAGGTCAGATTCGACGCCGCCAAATCCGCCGAACCACCGATAATTTGCGGAACATATTTCACAATATTTTCCAAACACATTTGTGAAGCTTTACGAGTGGCAACTTTGGTTTGTTCTTTAATCGTTTTGCTTTTCAGCTCGTTAAGCGCCTTATCCCAATTTTGCGGCAAAACGTTGCTGATGTAATTGATAAAGTCGTAATTTTTATCCGCGGCTTTTTGCCATTTGTCATACAACACGGCCGATTTTTGAGCGGCGGCGCGCCAAGCGGCGATAATTTCCGCCGGCATTTCAAACGGGGCATACGTCCAGCCCAGTTGCTTTTTCATGGCTGCCAATTCTTCTTCGCCGAGCGGAGAGCCGTGTACCTTCGGCGTGCCGCATTTATTCGGGGCCCCGCAGCCGATAACGGTTTTGCAGGCAATCAGAGTAGGCTTGGCGGAGCGTTGAGCTTCTTCGATTGCTTCGGCAATTTGTTCGTAGTTGTGGCCGTTTATGCTGATGGTGTTCCAACCGACGGCCTTAAACCGCGCAATCTGGTCGGTGGCGTTAGACTTATCTACCGTGCCGTCGATGGTAATGTTGTTGTTATCCCAAAAAACAATCAGCTTGTTTAATTTCCATAATCCGGCCAGCGAAATCGCTTCTTCCGAAATACCTTCCATCAGGCAACCGTCGCCGCAAACGACATAAGTATAGTGATTGCATAAATCATCGCCGAAACGGGCATTGAGCACGCGCTCGGCCAAAGCCATCCCCACGGCCGAAGAAATACCTTGTCCGAGCGGACCGGTAGTCATATCGATACCGCTCAAATGGCCGTATTCCGGGTGTCCGGCGGTGTTGGAGCCGAGCTGACGAAAGTTTTTGATATCCTCAATGGTAACATCGGGATACCCCAAAAAATAAAACAGCGAATACAAGAGCATTGAGCCGTGACCGGCCGAAAGTACAAAGCGGTCGCGATTGAACCAGCGAGGGTCCGAAGGATTGACGTGCAAATACTTGGCAAACAGAACCGTTGCCACATCGGCCATACCGAGCGGCATTCCCGGGTGTCCGGAATTGGCTTTGTTAATGGCTTCGGCACTCAAAACGCGCAAAGCGGTTGCCATTTGTTGCAGTTTGATATTGTTTAAACTCATGTTATGCTCCTTTTATTTTTTTTCAAACAAAGCGACCAATTCAAAATGCTCGGCATACACAAATTGGTCCACCATGGTTATTTCGCTCAAAACGTAACCGTTTTCAAGCAACTGATTGGCATCATTTATAAATGTATGCGGATTGCATGAAACCGCAACGATTTTTTGCGGCTTATCCGCCTGATTTATTGAGGCAATTTGTTGTACTTGTGCACTTGCACCTGCCCGCGGCGGGTCAAATACAACGGCAACAAAACCTTTTAGTTCTTGCGCATCGAACGGATATTTAAATAAGTTCTTTTTGCAAATTTTTATATTCGGTAAGGTTAAAAAATTCACGGTCTTTTGAAAACAATCCAACAGTTCTGCGGAGGAATCCGCGGCGGTTATTTTGTTTTTGATATTTTGTGCCAGCGGATAAGAGAAAGTGCCTACACCGCAGAATAAATCAGCAATATTACCAACCGTATCGCCGATGTATTTCAGCACCAAATCGGTCAGCGCCTTTTCACCGGCGGCAGAGGCCTGTAAAAAAGTTCCGGCCGGAATAAACACTTCGTGTCCGGCTATATTTATGTGCGGTTTACTTTTTTCAACTATGGTTTCCGGACGGGCATTTTTTTTGCCGACCGACACACGGATAATTTCCGAATTTTGATTGGCAAAATCGCATATTTCCATACGATGTTCGAGAGTGATTTTTTCATCGGTTTCCAACAAAACATCAATACCGTTGGCAGCTTCCGTCAGCCAAATTTCGCCCTGCGCGATGTTAGAAGTTACGAATTTTGTTTTGATTTTTTGCGTACTTTTAATTGCGCATAATTTTTGTAAAAAATCACGCACTCGCGGCAACACGCTGTTGATATTCGGCGTAAGTGCCGCACACTCGGCAATATCAATTAACTGATGGCTTTGCGCGGCATTAAATCCTAAGCTGACGCTTCCCTTGCGATACTGAAAAGTAAATTCGGCACGGCGCCGTTGTCCGTCGGCAATAAAAATCGGCTCGCCGAAAGGGATTTTATTCTGCTTTAAATTGGTCGCAATTTTTCGAAAATGCTCGATTTTGCGTCGCCGATACTCTTCGGAGTTAAGCTCTCTGAGCGGACACCCGCCGCATATATTTTGATATACACAACTCATTTTTTTCTCTTACAAAGGTTGACTTCCGTAGCTGTCCAATAACGATATTTCCTCACTTTCCTCATTTTGGAAAACCGGATGAATATTGCGTTTACCTGATTTTGATTTTTTGTTTTGAACCGAGCGCAGTTGTTGTTCGTCATAGGTCGCAACCTGATTACGACCGTTGTGTTTGGCCAAATACATGGCATCATCCACCTGTCGCAACAAAACCTCCAAACTGTTGGTTTTTTCTGACGAAACAACACCGATACTGACGGTAACTTTTACCTCTTCGTCGTCATCGTCTTTGAACACGTTGTTTCCAATACTTTGCCGCAAACGCTCGGCCACGCGTACGGCGGAGCGTAGTTCGGCATCATTGAGGAAAATAATAAATTCTTCGCCGCCGAAACGCGCAACAATATCATCATCGCGCAATGATTTCTGGCAAATTTTTGCCACCTCTATCAGCACTCTGTCGCCGAATTTATGTCCGTATTTATCGTTGATTTTTTTGAATTTATCGGCATCAATCAACAACAAACTGAAGTTTTGGGCATTATGGATACATTCATTAATCCGTTCCGGCACGAATTTTTCAAAATATTGGCGATTCCATGCCATTGTCAGCGGGTCTTTATGCGCCTGATTTTGCAGATTGTTTTCTTGTTCTTTGCGCAAAGCTATATCCTGAAAAGTGATGTAATTGGCCTCAATATTGTTGTATTCCATATTTTTGGCCGAAGCTGACATCCAAAACGGTGAGGCATTCAACAAATTACATACCATAACTTCATAATCGTCGACGCCGCCGTGCAATAACAAATTTTCAAAAAACTTACGGCGGTTATGCTCATCCACCAAAATCTCGTTCAGGTTGTGATAAGCCACATCTTTGTGTGTCAGGCCGAACAGGGCGGAGGCTTTGTTGTTGATGGTCAAAAGTTTGTTATCGTCCGCGCGGGTTATTATAATCGGAAACGGCGAAGTGTTAATCATATTTGATATTTGCAAATTCAGCTTATCAATGGTGTTCCATGAGTGTTTTAAATCTTCGTGATACATACCGAAGCGCATAAAAATAACGGCAACGGCAAAAATATAAATCCACAGCCAGTTAAAAATATTGAGATTCAGCCAATTATACTGATAAAAGAATGCCGAAACGCTGATTTTACTCATCAACATAAATAAAGAAAGACAAAGCAGAAAATAGCCGATATTGGTTTGTCGGTACAAACATACCAAACTGCTCAAAAATAACAAAGATATGCTCAAAATCAAAAACATCGGCCGCAAGGATAACGCAAATTCGGAATTATAATCAATGAATGAATAATAAACGCATAAGGTTGCCGCCAACGTGGTATAAATGGTCAGAGCTTCGCGATTGGCCAACCGGTGATTGTATAATTCGGTTGCGGAATTTATCCATAAAATGGAAATCAATGCGGACAGCAGTGTAAGCACAAATCTCACAAAATTGTCATTAAGACCGATTTTATACAATATATGGTCCTGTGTGGTGATGTAAGTCAGCAAAATCAACATCAGCCCGCCGAGCTGAAACAGCAAAAGTCCGCGGAAATCCTTGGAACCGCGCACCAAAAAAACCGAACTTATACCTATAAAAAGCGACAGAATGCTGAAAAGCATATTGTAACCGGAATAAAATATATTTGTACTTAACATAATTACACCATTTAAAAAAACGTTTATATGCAGATAGTACACTTAAATATCATAAAAACAAACATTATTTAAAAAAAATGATGAAAAAAATTTTTTATGGGTGTAAAGTGTAGCTGTTCTTAAATTCAAGGAGAAAAAAATGACCTATACGGCTCCCAAACATTACAGTCACGACTTTAAATTGAATATTGAAAAACTGCCGGTTACGCAAATCGACCGGATAGCTCGCAAAATATCTTGGTGGGGTTTCGGTTGCGGGCTGATTTTTGTTTTGCTTGGGGCTTTTGAAATTATTTCTTATTTTTTGCAAAGCAGCGACGAGAGTTACGATTTTGGCACCGATATAAATTTTACGGCGCATCAGCTGTTTGTCATACGCTATTCTTTTGATACGTTTATCGTATTGTTCGGGCTGTTGATAATTTTCCTGTCCGTTGTTGCCATGCGTCGGCGTAAAGAAGTTTATTTTGACGGGGAAAATGTTAAAGTAATATATCACCCGTTGTTGGGCGCTCCGCAGGTTATGACCGATAAACTTTATGCTTATACCGGAGTTTTGCTGACGGTGGAATATTTTCAGTTCGGGTTGATGAATCGCAACCGCTATATCATCGAACTTTATCATCAAGACCCGCAAAAACGGGTGCCTCTTTATATTTCAACCGACGGCAACGATGTCCGTAAAAAGTGGGAATATTATGCCGCCAAGTTGAAAATGCCGGCCTTGTTTATGACCGACCATGGTTTGGTTTCGCGTAACCACAACGAATTGAGCAAGACTTTGGTAACCATGGCCAAACGCTGGAATTTGGAAGCGCTGTCGCGTGAGGAAGAACAAGCGCCGATGAGTATTCAATATAAACGCAAAAAAGATAAGGTTATTTTCCGCGAGCGTCGGCTGTTCTTTGACATATATTCCATTTTGTGTATCGCAAGTGCTTTGGCATTAGGCATATTTATCGCGGTGGTGATTCGGAGTTATGCCGTTTTGTTGCCTCTTATCGGATTTTGGGGATTTGCCGCGGTGTTGCTGTTGTGTATGGCGACAATTATCTTTATTGCGGCTTGTATCTTAAGCAAAGATGTTTTGATTATCACGCGTTCGGAGGTGGTGCTCGGGCACAATCTTTCGATTTTGCGAATGGATGCCGAATTTTTGCCCAAAGAAGATATTGAATCTGTTGATATCGGCTATAATCCGCTTACCGAGCGCTATTATTTGTCCGTGATTTCGCACGATAACAGCATAGTTTTCGGCAAAAATATGCCGATAGAAGACCTGCGCTGGCTACGCGGTTGCGTCATTAGGGAAATAGTAAAGTAAAAAATAATTTGCTTTATATTTTGTTTTTTGTTATGAATGAAAAAAATTAAAACAGTTATCTGAAAAAAAGGAAAGAAAAATGGCTAAAACAGTAAAAAACAAAAAAGAATCCGCAGTTAAAAACAATGTTGTTACCAAACCGACAGCTAAGGCTCCGGTACGCGGTCGTCGCGATTTGTCGGACGTTAATCCGGAATTGACCGATGCTTTTATTCAGGAAGTGGACGAAGATGTTAAAAACGATAATCCGACAGAATTGTGGAATAAATACGGTCTGCTGATAGTTGCTTTTGTGGTATTGGCTGTTTCCGCTGCGATTTCGTTTGATAAGATTCAGGCATGGAAGATGTTGCGCAACCAAAACCGCACTCAGGAATATATGGCGGCGGCGCAGTTGCAGGCCGACAGCAACGAAACCATTGCCGCATTGCAGAAAATTTCAACAGATAACCAAGGAATATTCAGCGATTTTGCCAAGTTACAGATTGCCAATGTGTTGCTCGTTGAAAATAAGCAGGAAGAAGCATTTGCCGCTTTGGAAAAATTGCAGGAAGACAAACAGGTTAACGAAGAGGTCAGAAATATTGCGCTGATTAAGTTGGCTACTTATAAAGTGGATTCGCTCGGATACGATGAATTCGCCAAGCTGGTACAGCCGCTTATCGAAGCAAAAAATTCGTGGACTCCGGCGGCGCAGGATTTGCTGGCAATGTCCGCCATCAGAAACGGTAATGTTGAAGATGCCAAAGAAATATACGGCAAAATTCTGAAAATAAAAGATTTGCCGGATGGTTTCCGCAATCGGATTCAAGATATGTTGTCATCAATCAGCGATATGTAATTTCCAGAGGTAAATATGCTTAAAAAAAGTGTTTTATTGGGATGCGGATGTTTGCTGTCCGTATTGGTTTTGGGGGCGTGCACCAAAAAGGAATTGCCGGTAGGTACGCGTATTTCGGTATTAACCACATCAACCGCAATCAAACCGGATGTAACAAACGGTTCGGCTCAAGTTAAGATTGCCGGAACAACCTCAGGCGATTGGTTGCAAAAAGAAGCCAATGCGCGTCATGTGATGCCGAATTCTTCGGTCAGCACCGATTTTATTAAACAATGGAAGTCGGATTTCGGCACCGGCAGTTCCAAGCGCGAGGTGTTGATGGCGCGACCGCTCGTTAAAAATAATACGGTTTATACTTTGGATGCCGAGGGGCGTTTGAGCGCATTTAATTTAGCCGACGGTAAAAATCTGTGGCAAGTCGAATTGGTGGCCGAAAACGATAATATCGGCGATATGGCACTTAAAGGCGTAGGTATTGCCATCGAGAAAAACACAATTTATATCACTACCGGATTCGGAGTGGTAGTAGCCGCCAAAATCGAGGACGGCAGTAAAATTTGGGAAAGAAATTTGGGAATGCCGCTCAGAATCGCACCGACGGTGGCAGCCGGCAAAGTTTTCGTACAAAGTGCCGATAACCATTTCTTTGCTTTGAGCGCCGATGACGGCAGCGTGTTATGGGATTACGATATTGCCATGGAAAATACCACTTTGATGGGCGGAGCCATGGCCGCATACAGCAAAGCCAACGATATGGTTATCACCGGATTTTCCAACGGTGAAGCGCAAGCATTCGGCGCCAGTATCGGTACAACGTTATGGACTACCGATTTGGTGGAAAACAGTTATGCTTATTCTTCAACCTATTTGCACACCATTAAGGCATCTCCGATTATTGAAGATAACATAGTCTATCTTCTGGGTAGTGCCGATGTGTTTACGGCGATTGATATGCGCAGCGGTGCGCCGAAGTGGCAGAAGAAAATCGGCGGCACTTTGACGCCGGTGCTGTCGGGTAATACTTTGTTTGTGGTTACCAATAACAATGAGCTGATTGCCGTTGATAAGGAAAAAGGGAACGTTCTGTGGGCCACACCGCTTGATTTGGGCAAAAAAGCCGCCAAAATCACGGTTCATGCACCTGTTATGTTAAATAATCAGTTGGTAGTTGCGCTGTCCGACGGCAATGTGTTGATTTTCAGCCCGCAAACCGGCAAACAAATAGATAAGTTTGACACGGATGAAGATTTGAACTCGGCACCGATTGCGGCCGGCGGTTACATTATCTTCACGACCTCAAACGCTAAAATCGTAGCCTATAAATAGGAGAAAAACGTGCTTAAAGTTGCAGTCATCGGACGTCCTAATGTCGGCAAGTCGACGCTTTTTAACCGCTTGGTCGGGAAAAAACTGGCTATTGTGCACGATATGCCGGGGGTGACGCGTGACCGCAAAATGGCACCGGCCAAGTTTAAGGACTTGGATTTGGAAGTGATTGATACCGCCGGTTATGAATATTCCACCACCGACAATATGGAAAGCCGGATGTGGTTACAAACGCAAATGGCCATAAATGATGCCGATGTATGCCTGTTTTTGTTTGATGCCCGCGCCGGAGTGCAACCCTATGACGAGCAGTTTGCCGATTTGGTGCGCCGCACGCATAAGCCGGTGATTTTATTGGCTAACAAATGCGAGGGAAAACAGCAGGAAAACGGTATCGGCGAGGCATATAAACTCGGGCTCGGCGATCCGATAATTTTTTCGGCCGAACACGGTATCGGCTTCGATTCGCTTTATGTGGAACTGATGCATTTAGACGAGGAAAAGCAGAAAAAAGAGGCCGAAACCCCGCAAGTTGCAACAATAGGGATGCTTCCCGAAGATTTTGAGCCGATAAAAGATAACCGTCCGATTCAGGTGGCGTTTGTCGGTCGACCGAATGTCGGGAAATCGACATTGGTTAATGCGCTGTTGGGCGAAAACCGTATGCTGACCGGTCCGGAAGCCGGTATGACACGCGATGCCATCACTACCGAATGGAACTGGCAAGGGCACAAATTTAATCTGGTGGATACCGCCGGTTTACGTCGCCAATCCAAGGTGGTGAACAGCTTGGAAAAAATGTCGGTGGAAAGCACCAAATATGCGGCCAATATGGCACAGGTGGTGGTGTTGGTATTAGATGCCGACGCGGTATTGGATAAGCAGGATTTGACGATTGCCCGCAATGTGTTGGATGAGGGCAGAGCGTTGGTAATTGCCGTCAACAAATGGGATATTGCCAAGCGCAAAGAAACGCTTGAAAAGTTGAATTATAAATTGGAAACTTCATTGACACAGGCCGCCGGAGTGCCGACGGTGACGATTTCGGCGTTCAAAAAAGAAGGCCTTGATAAGCTGATGCGCGCGTTGTTGAAGGTTTATGAACGGTGGAATATGCGGATTCCGACCGCGCCGCTCAACAAGTGGTTTGCCGATGTACAGGAACAAAATCCGGCGCCGCTCGGCAAGAATAAACGCCGTATCAAGCTGAAATATATCACCCAAGCCAAAACCCGTCCGCCGTCGTTTTATATTTTTTCGAGCAATCCGGAGGGCTTGCCGGAATCGTATTTCCGCTATTTGCTTAACAGTTTGCGCCAGACTTTCAATATGGGCGGTATTCCGATTCGCATTACCGTGCGCAAGGCCGGCAATCCGTACGCCGATAAGAAATAAAATAAAACAGTCATTCCTCGCGGTGCGCGGTGCGTCACCTCGTCAAGGAATCTTATCTTTGCGTAGCGCTATATTATGTGATTCGGAAGTGGCACTTGCGTGCCAAAAGTCGAGATACCTTGATGTACGGACACCGCCGTGCCGTGAGAGGTATGACAATCCATGTCTTGATGACGCAAGGCGGATAATCCGTATGCGGATAAGAAATAGAATTACAGCATAAAAAAATCTGGGCGAGAAAGGGTTAACTTTCTCGCTCAGACTTTGTTATTCCGTAATCAAATATAACAGGAATAACGCAATAACCATCATTAGCAGTATGATGCTTGTGATTATGGTAAAAGCTTGTGGACTTACCATGATGATACGTCCATAAGCATACATCCAACTAAGTGCAATAGTAGCAGTTGCACCACAGTATCCAAAGATATTCTTTTCAATCTTTGTCATAATCGTTTTAACCAAAATTTATTACCCAGCCTTGATTACGGCATTGTCATAACAGTATTTTCAAAACAACACTTAAAGTTCTTCATTTCCACCCTTCATCGATACGAATTTTAAGTCATAACCACATCTCGTCGCTATGGGAGTTTATCAGGCTCCTGTTTCGTAAAGTCGTTGAGTTTCAAATCCGAACGATTATTCTGAATTTGTCTGTTAAAGGCCTCTGCAAAATACTTATGTTGCCATAAATATCCGCTTTGTTTATTTATTTTTGTTTTTATCTGCAAACACAATAAGGATTATGCCTGAAGATAAAAACACACAATGTGTAACTTCATCTCAAACATAATCCTTATTTTATAGTACCTGTATTGTACAATAAAATTCTGCAAAAAGCAAGCAGAATCGCAACAGCAGCGCGGTGCAAAAAAAGCCGCCTCATTGCTGAAACGGCCGTTTTTTGAGTATTTTGCAAATTAATATCTTTGCTGATTTATCGTTCTTTGTTGATTAATCGGCAAAGTATCCTGAACCTTTTGGTTGTGGGCATAACGGTCGAGTTTTTCGCCCCAGTTATCTTGCGAAACATAATAAGCACCGCAAGCCACAACAATCGTCAGCATCAAAACAATCAAATGCCCGAACGAACTTTTGAAAGTGGCCCACCAATCAACTTTATTGCTGTTCGGAATATACTCGTGTTTCAGCACCAAAGCATAAATCAGACAAATTCCCCACAGCGCAACATAAACATACGGAATGGAGGCTAATTGGCGATAGTTATGCAATCCGTAATAAAAGACGATGTATCCGCTGATACCCAAACCGATGAGCACAATCGGGTTCAACAATATACTGAAAATAAGTTTAAGAAAAGCTCCCATTTGATTTCTCCGTTAAATATTGATATATGTTATTTAAGCACATTTGTTGATACAATCAAGCATAATTTTTGCTTGTGCCGCGGCAAATTCGGCATTTTCATCTTCAATTTTGAGGCGCAACACCGGCTCCGTACCCGATTTGCGGATAATCAGCGAGCCGTGTCCGTTCAAATTGGCGTTAACCTCGTCAATGCATTTTTTTACTTCGGGGTTTTCGAGGATTTTACCGATGATTTCTTTGTTTTCAAAGCGCAGATTGTGTGCTTCGGTCGGGAACGGTTGAAATACCGGAAAGATTTCGCTGACTTTTTTACCGCTTTCTTTAATTCCCAAACAAACCACAATCGCCGCCAGCATGGCGTCGCCGGTACGCGAGTAATCGCTCAACACCATGTGTCCGGATTCTTCGCCGCCGAGATTGCTGCCGACTTCACGCATTTTTTCTATAACGTAGCGCTCGCCTACCGCCGAGGCATAATGTTCCAAGCCGAGCGAACGAATATATTTTCCCAAGCCCATATTGGAATAAAGAGTAGAAACAACGGCGTTACCTTTCAATAAGTTATGTTCTTTTAAGTATTTAGCTAAATAGCAATGATTT
>Ga0247610_10005196_pt1 | contig 13749 bp, 8 predicted proteins | sample 174DNAGHGhighgp2_FD_193483 | JGI IMG/M metagenome (GOLD analysis project Ga0247610, IMG submission 193483) | Sheep rumen microbial communities from Palmerston North, Manawatu-Wanganui, New Zealand - 1742 DNA GHGhigh gp2 | ecosystem: Host-associated > Mammals > Digestive system > Stomach > Rumen ...
CAATCTCCATCGCGTGGATCGCTTCGGGTTTATTGTCTTCGATACAGATAACGCCTTCTGCGTTCGGGAACAGGTGAAGCACCAGTTCCAGCCCTTCCACAATGGCCGGTGCATGGGTACGCATCAGCTGGTCGTTGCAGGTCAGGTACGGTTCACATTCCGCGCCGTTCGCAATCACATACTCAATGGCGTCCGGATCTTTCGGCTTAAGCTTGACATGTGTGGGAAATCCGGCGCCGCCCAGTCCGACGACACCCGCTTCCTGCACCCGCTGGACAATCTCGTTGGCGGAAAGGTTCCCTTCACTGTCACGGACGGAATAATCAGCAGCCGGGGTGAAAAGCCCGTCATTGTCGATCACAATGCATTCAGCAAAACCGCCGGAGAGGACCCTCCTTTTTTCAATCGCTTTCACCTTTCCGGAGCAGCTTGAATAAATATGCGCAGAAACAAATCCGTCTGCTTCCGCGATCTTCTGGCCGACAAGTACCGGGTCTCCCTTCTGGACGATGGCTTTTGCGGGTTTCCCGATGTGCTGCTGCAGCGGGAATACCATTTCTCCCTTCGGATCATACAGGCGCAGGCGGGCGTCCCGGCTCAGTTCCTTGCGTTCCGCCGGATGAACGCCGCCGCGAAAAGTGTTTCTCACAGTCTTCCCGACTCCTTTCCCGATCCTGCCGCTATGCGGCTATTTTGCTGGTTTTTATCCTGCATACCGGCAGGCTATCCCTTCATTATTCTATCAGACAACAATTGGAAAGTAAAGGCACATTCCGCTGCCAGAAAGCAAAGGCGCATTCCGCTGTCATGATTTGACAATAAACGCGGAAGCACGTAAAATGGTATAAAATTTTGATTCGTTGAAAAAGGGGCCTTATTTGTGGCAGGAAGAATGTACAAGATCGCATATTTCGCTGTCGACTGGAATTACGAACTTGTCGATCAGACGCTTCATGGCCTGAAACAGTATACGGATACCCACAGGAATGTCCTGCTCCGTATTTTTGACTGCTTCGGAAAGGACCTGGGCAATTCCAAGGACAAGAGTGAATACCGCATCTTTACGCTTCCGGACCTGAGCGGATTTGACGGCGCGGTGATCCTCGGCAACCAGATTATCTATCCGCCTGTCCGCGAAGAGCTTGTACGCAGGATCGACCAGGCCGGTATACCTGCCGTTTCCATCGGCTGCCCCCTTCCCGGCTGTGTGCTTATCAACCACGACAACCGTACAGCGCAGCGCGATATTGCAAGTCACGTGATCCGGGAACATCACGCAAGGCGGCTGGTTTACCTGACAGGCAATCTTCAGAATGATTGTCCGGAAGCGAAGGATCGCCTTGACGGTTTTCTTGACGCCTGCCGGGAAAACGATATTCCTTCTGAAAACATCCAGATCCTTGAAAAAACCTGGCGAACGTCAGAGGGGTCGGAAACTGCCAGGCAATGGCTCCAGGATGAGCTTCCCCTGCCGGATGCTTTCATCTGTGCCAACGATGAAATGGCGCTGGGCATGCTGGAAACTCTGCAGGAATCCGGCATACAGGTGCCCGCGGATGTCATCGTTACAGGCTATGACAACCTGGACAGTGCACAGTTGTCCTGTCCCCGCCTTTCCACTGTTTTCTGCGATTACCGCCGCGTCAATTACAGTGCAATGGAAACGCTCATCGAAATGATAGATGGCAAACGTGTCCCCTCCACTGTCCAGATCAGCGCAGAAATCGTTGCCTCCGCTTCCTGCGGCTGCAATGACGATACAGAATCCGGTGCCATCCGTGAACGGACTTTCCAGCAGACCCGTTTTCTCCGCTCCTTTTATCTTTTGCAGGGACAGCTGGCTGAAGAGCTTTTCGAAGCGAACAATTTGCGTGATCTGACCACTGCCGTTCTCCACAACCGGGCTATTTTCGGATGCCATGATATCTTCCTGTGTTTCAACGATTACTATTTTGATAATTATGAAAAAGCCGAATGGACGCAGGATTCCGAAAGCTACGGCGCTGAAATGGTGCTTGCCAGCCGCAACTACATCCGTTTCCCGACCCGGCAGCTCCTTCCGGAACCTTACCTGTCAAAGGAGCGTTTCCTGATCTTTTACCCCCTGCATTACAATACTTATTCCATCGGCTATATCGCACTGGACGGGATCAGTGAAGCTGCGAAGATGAACCTGCACGAAAGCATCTTCAACTTTCTCGAAATTGCCATTGAAAACATCCGGAAAAAAGAGCTCCTCCGCCGTTTCAATGAAATGCTCAGTGACCTCTATGTCCACGATGGGCTGACCGGACTGTATAACCGTTTCGGCTATGAGCGCTATGCCAATGAAACCTATACCCGCCTGATGCGGAAATACGGCAGTGTGCTCGTACTCTTTACGGATATGGATGATATGAAGGTCATCAACGATGAGTACGGCCATGACGCCGGCGATACCGCGCTGAAAGCCGTTGCGCAGATTCTGAACGAGAATTGCGATGAAGATGACTTTATCATGCGTTACGGCGGGGACGAATTCGTTGTGATCGCAGGCGGCGACAAGCCTGACCTGGACGACCAGATCCTTGCCTCTGCCGATAAGTATAACAATGTATCCGGCAAGCCCTTCAGGCTCGGCCTTTCCATTGGATGCGTCCTGTCAAAGCGGCAGGACAAGCGTCCCCTGGACGATTGCGTCCGGGAGGCGGATATCCTGATGTACGAAACGAAAACTGCCCGGAAGGTCGGCCGCTGAAGCATTCCCCGCCGGCGGTCCCCGCTGCGCCGCCGTGCGGCGCAAACAGAGCGGTTCAGCTCGGAAAAAGCACGGACGGAAAAATGGCCGGAGCGCATGTGAAGTGCCCCGGCCATTCGCTTTATTTCCTCAGATCATAACGGAACGTTACTTCAAGTGTCCTGATTTTTTGCATTTCCGGTGCTTCGGGATCCAGGAGCATCGATGAAATCCCGGTAAAGTCCCCGACGAGTACCCTGGCGCGTTCCCGCTCGCTCACCATGTCCGTAACCCACTGGTTATACAGGTTTGTCCGGGTACATATCCCGTTGTCCGAACAGGTATAATTCCTGCCGTTCAGCTTCACGTTTTCCCCGTTCACTTTCAGGCTGGTGATCATGATGCAGTAACCGGGGAAATTGATTTCGCCGTTGGAAATGCCGATCGCGCAGAAGGCTGTACTGTTCGCAAAGCCCGCCTCCATACCGGTAAAATCCAGCGCCACTGTATAGGTACCGGGGCCTTTGATCTCCGCATCCGTCGGAACAATTCCGGCAGTAATGCTGTCAGGTGTATAAACGTCACCGACGCTGTAGCTTGCACCCCAGTCTCCGCCGCTGAACATAATCCACGCGACGCTGTCCCCTTCCGCCACCTGCAGGGCGTATTCCGAAAGCGTTTCGGGAGCAGCCTCCGCCGCAGCGTCAAAAGCTGCTTTCCCTGCGGCCGCGATCTCTGCATAATCCTTTCCGGTCTCAGATGCGGCATTCCTGCCGGAATACACCGCTGCCATTTCGTCCTCTGCGATTTTCAGTTCCCTGCGGATAAAGAACCCGCTGCAATCCCACAGGCAGCTGGTCAGGTCCAGCGCGTCACAGCAATCAAGGAAGGCTTTATGGTATGCAGGCGCGTTTTTTTTCATCACGCCGTCACTTCCCGGCAGTGCCCCGTATTCACCAATCACGACACCGTAGCCTGCTGCTGTGAACTTCTTCAGTTTGCTCAGTGTTGCATACATGCCTGCGAAATCCTTCTGGTTTCCCCAGAGGGATGCGCCCTTTGCGGAAGACGCGCCGCAGTAACTCCAGGGATCATAATAATGCACGGATACCATCAGTTTGTTTTCTGCGGTGTCCTTTGGCATTTTAAAGCGATTGTCAAAAGTGTAATCGATATTCGTATTGTACCCGGCGATCAGCAGAAAGCGTTCGGCGTTGTGTCCGCCGCAGGCGCGCACTGTGTCCACAAAAGACTGGTTAATCAGGTTTGCCAGCTCGTAGCGTTCGTTGGCCGTCAGCTTGTGTGTGGTGGAATCCTGGCAGTAGAGCGCGGAATTCTGGTCGAGGCTGTCCCCCAGTTCTTCATTGGCGCTCTCAAAAATCAGGCGGGCGTCATAGTCTGCGAAGTGCTCCGCGATCTGCTTCCACATCCCGGTATACGCTTCCATGGCCAGGCTTCTGGTCGACTCCGTATCCGATCCGAACATGCCCCACCATCCGCCGTCCCAGTGGTCGTTCACGATAACAAACAAGCCGGCATCCAGCGCGTAGTTTACGATCTCCTCCACACGGCTGATATACTTCGCGGAAATCGTGTAATCGCCCTTGTTCAGGTGGGTCGCGTTTGTCATCCAGGCCACCGGGATCCGGATTGTATCGAACCCGGCCGCCTTCATTGCCCTCAGCATCTCCCCGGAGGTTACCGGTTGTCCCCACAGCGTTTCGTAATGGCCGGGATCATCCGTCGTGTTTCCTCCCCGGTTGGAGTTGTCGCATGCTTCCATCGTGTTTCCGAGGTTGATGCCGTTTCCCATCAGGCGGGTCATCTCCACCGCGGTCAGTGCTGTCAGGTCAGCCGGCAGCTGATTGTCCGTGCCCGCCGGTGCAGTTTCCGCCAGGGCGGTCATTCCGCAGAGCAGCATGACGGCGGCAGCCAGAATGCATGTGATTTTCTTCATATATTGGTTTCCTCCATCTCCTTTGAAATGGTCCCCTGTATCGGAAGGGGACCATTTCATATCGGGCCTGAAAGAGCTTACTTGCCCAGCTGTTCCTGCTGTGCGGCCCAGCACTTGGCAGCTTCTTCCTCGCACCACTTCACATAATCGTCGTAACGGTTAGCCTTGCATTCTTTGATCATGGTATTCACATGGAAATCGAATTCGGCATCCGCCTTGGCATAAATTGCCCGCCAGCTGTATGTCTTCACAGAGGTCATAATCATCTTGCTCTTGGCCTTCAGCTCGGAATCCATCTCGCCGGGTGCATAATTGCCCCTGGAAAGCATCAGCTTGTAAGGATGGTGGTCCATATACTGCTGCAGGGTGTCATACCCGGACCAGGCGCACCAGTCCTCCTGTATAGGCGTCAGCGCGCTGTTGACTTCGCTGACCCAGCCTTCCCGGTCAAAAGTTTCCTGTTTTTTGCTGTCGGGATTCAGCTGGCTGCTGGTCAGGGTCGTATTGTTGATCTGCAAAGCGCCGTCATTGTATGTGCCGGACTGCGGATATTCTTTTCCGGTGCGCGGACCGATCAGCGTAGTGCCCGTCATGTCGTGTTTCGGATCCTTGTTGGTCAGTTTCCCGAGCTCTGTGAAATATGTGCCGCCTTCCTCGTCATAATCCCAGGTCAGCCCTTTCGGTCCGTACCACATGGTCAGGCTGCCTTCCGGGGTCGCAAGGTAGTCGATGACTGCCAGGCAAAGCTCCGGGTATTCTGCGTCCGCTCCGATTGTCCAGAGGCGGTTGCCGCCGGCTGTGGATGAGCCATAGCAAATCGGGGTTGCTTCTTCGGGCACCATCGTGCCCATGAACTTCCCATCCGCCATGTGCTCGGTTGTGTTGTACGTGGAGGATCCTGCAAAGTTGAAGATGCTCCAGAAGGTGCCGCCGGCTTTTACCTTTTCGCTCATTTTATCATAGGTATTGCTGATGGAATCGGGATCCAGCAGGCCTTCGCGGTAAAGCCGGTTGAAGAACTTCAGCATCTGCAGATACATGCCGTCCGGTTCCAGGCACCCCTGGAATTCACCGGTCTCCGTGCTGATCAGGCCCTGTTCAAACTCATCCCATCCGAAATAAGCTGTCGCAAGGGATTTAACGTACATGACCATATTGCCGTCCCAGTCCGGCCATAGGGAAACGGCATAGGTCGGGTTTCCCTGTTCGTCTTTCGGGCAGATTTCCTTCATCTGCTTGAAAAGGTCAATCAGTCCATCCAGGTCCTTGACCTGGGGATAACCCAGTTCCTTATACAGGTCCCACCGCAGGTCCCAGGTGTAGAAGAAGGTTTCATGGCTGCCCGCAGTCAGCGCAACATTGTGGCCGAAGCCGTGGATTTTGCCGTCCCCGCTCTTGGCACGGTTGGAATTCAGCGCCGTCTGGTAATGCTCCCAGACGTAAGGCGCATATTCTTCGCACAGGCCGTCTTCTTCCCAGTCCAGCAGCAAGCCTGCTTCAACCGCCTTTTTATAGTCCTCTCCGTCCGCGCCCCACACGACGATATCACCGAGGTTCTTGCTCTCCATCCGGGTCGCGTAAGTACCGTCGGAATCAGGGATAATATTGATCTTTACATTGAACATGTCCAGCAGCAGGTCCGCGCTCCAGTGGGCCTGCAGGCCGCTGTAGTTTGCCAGCTGGCTGTAGACATTGATGGTAATCGGTTCCCCGTCATATACACCGATCTCCGCAAGTTTGTCATAGATGGTTTCGTCTTCAGCTGCTGCGGAAATCCACCCGCCCATCGCAGAAACGGCCAGCAACAATGCCAGCAGGGTCGCCAGAACCTTTTTCATGTGTAAAATCCTCCTTGCTGTTTTTTTCCGCGGAATGCCGGCAGCTGCGTCATCCTTTGACCGCGCCCAGCATGATGCCCTTTACAAAATAGCGCTGCATGAACGGGTAAACCATCAGGATCGGTATGATGCTGACCATGGAAACCGTATACTGGATGACGCGCTGGTTCAGCATGCTCTGTGCCGCCTGTTCGCTGATGGTTCCGCCCTGGCTCATCATCGCGCCAAGGTTGCTTGATGAATTCAGATAGATGTACAGCCTGTGCTGCAGCGTGTACAAATCCGGCCGGTTATTCATCAGCAGCAGGGAATCCTGAAAGGAATTCCAGTTTCCTACCGCGCCGAAAATCGCAATCGTAGCCAGGATCGGAATGGAAAGCGGCAGGATGATCTTCCGCCAGACGGTCACGGTAGATGCTCCGTCTATCACCGCGCTTTCCTCCAGGGAAGACGGTATGGATTCGATATATGTTTTCACCAGGATAATGTTGTAAGGAGCAACCATGCCGGGAATAATATACGCCAGGAAATTATCCGTCAGCCCCATCATCAGCATATTCATGTACCACGGAACCAGCCCCGCGTTGAAATACATGGTCACCACCAGGAAGCGGTACCAGAAGGAGCGCTTCCACATTTTTTGTTTGGTAACAAGGTATCCGGCCCAGGCTGACGTAATCACCATCAGCGCTGTACCGAGGATGGTCCGCGCAACCGTAACAAACACGCTGCTTCCCAGGTCCTGTACATTCCGCAGCGCGGAATAATTGCTGAAATGCGCGCCGAAAACAGCCTGCCCCGCCGCGTCCTTGACCAGCGGAAAGAAGTTGACCCGTCCGCTGGTTACAAGATCGTTATCTGAAATCGTATTGATCAGCAGGTAGTAGAACGGGAAAACACAGATGAATGTAAACACGCAGAAGAATACCACCACTGCTGTATCAAAAATCCAGTCTCCTGCCGTACGCCTGATATGGAGGGAAGCCGCTTTTTCTTTCTTTTTCACAGCACATTCCTCCTTATATGATGCTCTCGCCGCGAATGGCTTTGGAAATGCCGTTGGCGGTGAAGAGCAAGGCAATGCCGACCAGTGACTTGGACACGCCGACGACTGTACTCAGGGAAATCTGGTTCTGCCCGATGCCGATGTTATACACGTACAGGTCCAGGACTTCGATAACATCCTTGTTCATGGCATTGGAAAAAACCAGGTACTGCTCCATGCCGTTGCTGAGGATTCCGCCGATACTCATCAGGAGCATAACCATATATGTCGGCATCAGCCCCGGAATTGTAATATGCCAGATACAGCGGAAACGGTTCGCACCGTCCACGCGTGCCGCCTCATACAGCTGCTGGTCAATACCGGCAATCCCGGCAATATAGATAATCGCGCTCCAGCCGATTCCTTTCCAGGTGCCCCACAGCAGCATTTTCAGCCAGGTGTGGTCTGCGATCTGCAGGTAGTTGGTATTGGCGCCGGATACGTGCATCACATTCGTCAGGAAACTGTTGATGAATCCGTCCGTGGAAAAAATGCAGATCGCAATGGCATAAACCAGTACCCACGAAATAAAGTTCGGGATCGTGGTGAATGTCTGGACAAAGCGCTGGAACTTGGTGCTGCGCACCTCTGCCAGCAGGACGGCAAACGCGATCGGCAGCCATGATGTCGCGATGCCGAGGCCGCTCATGACCAGTGTGTTCCGCAGGACCCGAACCAGGTCCTTTGCGTTCGCCGGATCGTTGAACAGGAAGGAAAACCACCTGAATCCGACATAATTCTCCGGTCCGATATTCCCGCCCGGTGTATAGTCGAAGAATGCGAAACGCCAGCCCCAGATCGGCAGGTAGCTGAACACAAACGACAGCAGGATCACCGGCAGCATCATCAGGAAAAGGCGGTACTTCTCGTCCATTTCCATCTGGGCGGCTTTGTCCGTCTCGCGGCCGGATGCCAGGAACGCCGTCAATGCAGTCAAAAACAGGAAGCCGGCAAAAACACAGAAAACCGTGAATCCGCCGGGAAGGATAATCCTGATGGTCTCCAGCTTCCCGATTTCTTCCCCGTGGGCCAGCATACCAGCATAAGTCCGGTGAATCAGGAATAAACCCGCACCCATCACCGGTGCCCCGGCCAGCGGGAGCAGCAGTCCCCTGCGGCGCATCTTCCTGTTCCCCAGGCTCATGCACGCACCGGCTGCGCACAGGATCACGCCCGCCATCACCACGCAGCAGGCGATCATCAGCATGGTGATATCCGCATTCCGGATCCACTGGGAACGAAGGATACGCCCCATACTGTTGGTGATGGTCCCATAACTGATGCCTGTCGTAAACAGGCTGGCGGATTCATTGATCTTCTCGCTGATTCTTCCCGGATTCATCGGCGGAAAAAAGACAGCCATCACCGCAACAAGCGCCGCGATCCGGTACAGCCACAGCGATATCCGCTGAACCGGGGGCAGTTGCTCCGCCCGTGTCTTCCGCTGAACAGTTGCTTCCACGAATGTGTCACTCTCCCTGCTTTGCTTGCCCGGGGCCCTGAAGACAAATGCCGTCCGTCCGGCGTCTGTCCCCAGGGTTCCGGGATAACCAGGGGAGCGCCCGGAACGGACGCTCCCCCGGTTAAAAGCTCAATTACCAGCCGCTGACCGTAAAGGTGATTTCAATGGTTTCATTCGGGCCGGGAACAGTGTATCCGAACGGATCTTCGGCCTGCGCATATGTATTGATCACATCGATCCTGACATAGTCGCCCTCTTCCGTATTGACGGTAGCACCTGCCTGCGTGGCGCCGCTGCCGATCTTGGTCTTGACATCGCTGATGGTCAGGAAACCGCTGTTCATCAGCTTGTTGGGGATATCTGTTGAAACGAACAGCAGGTTGAACGCGGTTGTTTCGCCTTCCAGGGAAGTGAATCCCCTCTCGCCGGTTGTCAGGCTGACTGTGTATTCGCCGTTACCCTTGATTTCAACATCAGTGAAAGTGCCGCCAAGGTTGTCGCTTTTATCTTCCGTATCCGGATTTCCCCAGCCTGTCAGGTGATCAAAGTAGTTATGTTCTGCGTCATTCAGCGCATAGCTGTCATACCAGGCATTGCGGAAAACGTATGTATCCTTTCCCTGCACGCCGATGAAGGCATGGAAACCGGCTTCTTTCAGTGCCTTGGCATCTTCCTCGGTCATGGTTTCGGATTCTTCAGCCGGGGGTTCGCCGTAGATAAAGTCGAAGGTTGCCTCAATGCTCTTGATTCCTTCGATCGTATTGTCAATGATGGTGGGGGAAGCCCCTTCCAGGTTTCCGTCCGCGCGGCGCGCGTCTGCGGGAAGATCAGTAACCCATTCATTATACAGGTTGTAACGCATTTCAACTTTGTCGTCGGAAGAGGTATATCCCTTTTTCAGTTCGATGGCTTCGCCGTTGACTTTTACTTCTTTCACATCAATGAAGTACCCGGGATAAGCAACGTTGCCGTTATTGATTTTCACCGCGGCAAAAGCAAGCCCGTTGAATCCTTCCGGGAATTCAACACCGACGGTATAGGTTCCTTCGCCTTTGATGTCTGCATTTTTCGCGGCAACCGGGCTCTCGGCTCCGTCATTCCAGTAGGAAACTGCCCAGTCCGAGCTGGCAAAAACAATTGCCGCGTCCACTTTCAGGGTAACTACGTCAAAGTCGACTTCCATCGTCTTGACGCCGGTGAAAACATCCTTTGCCACCATAATTGCGGAAGCGTCGGATGTGTCACCGTCCCAGGAACGTCCGTCAGCAGGCACGCCGGTAACCCATTCATTGTAAATATTCATGCGGGTCGCGCCGTCTTCGTCATTCGTGTAGCCTTTGGCAAACTCGATCGGTTCGCCGTTGATGCGGATGGCGGTAATTTTCAGGCACATCTTGGGGAAGGCTTCGATCGCGCCCTTCACACCCAGCGCGTTGAAAGCGGTATCGACGCCGTTTTCGGCAGCGGCTGTAAAATCAAGGCCTACCGTGTAGCTTCCGTCCCCGGTAATTGTGGCCTTTGTCGCAACAACAGGCGTCTCTGCACCGTCGTTCCAGTAAGAAACGCTCCAGTCGCCGCTCGCATACATAATGTATGCTTCAACGGGAGCCGCTTCTTCGGCAGAAGCGGGAATGACGCCCATCAGGCTGACCAGCAGCGCCAGGCCCAGGATAACAGACAGGATTTTCTTCATGGTTTTTCCTCCTTCATATTTGTTTCTTTTATTGAAACCTTTTCTATCGCTTCCGCTTTTCAGCGGGAAAGCTCTCCCAGTGTATCCCCCTCCAGCAGCATGCCTTCCACTGTAATCTGGCGGGGTTTGTGTTTTTCAGGCGTCTCGATCGCCTCCGTCAGCAGGTTGATTGCTTCCCGGGCAATTGCCTCCGTGTTCTGCCTGTAAGTGGTCAGCATCGGCTGGATCATCCTCGTCATCCGGATACCATCATAGCCAATAAGGCTCAGCTCATCGGGAATCCTGGTTCCTTCTGCTTTCAGGGCCCACAAGGCGCCGAGGCAGCTGTAATCGTCCGGGCACAGGATGCATGTGGGCTTCTCGTCGCCCTTCAGCAGTTCCCGGACAATCCTGATGCATCCCTCCGGGTCGTGGAATCTTCCTTCGCGCACAAAGCCTTCCGGTACGCGGATTCCCAGCTCCGCGCAGGTTTTATAAAACCCGGCCAGCCTTTCCTGGCTGACAGCTCCCGGCTGTCCCGTGATAAACGCAATGTTCCGGTGCCCGTGTGCGGCGACATGCCTGACAATCCGTTCCATGCTTGCACGGTTATCGCTGCTGACACAGTCGCAGCCTTCATATACATGGTCAATCACGACAGAGGGCATATCGCTGCTGGCCAGGCGAATGACGTTTGCGGAATCGAAATCCGCCTGGATGACAACAACCCCGTCCAGGTTCCGCCTTCTCGCATGGTCATAGTAACTTTCAGTACCCTTCCCGCCGCTCCTGCCAATCAGTGTCAGGTCATATCCGCAATCCTCTGCTGCCGAACGAAGCTCATCCATTAATGAACTGAAATACTCATGGTTCATCCGGTCTTCATAAAGAATGCCGATATTGCTTGACCGGCTGGTTTTCAGGGTGCGCGCTGCCGCGTTCGGATAGTATCCCATTTCACGGGCAGCCTGGCAGATCAGCGCTGTGCGCTCCTTGTTCTCGTTGGTCAAGCCGTTCAGCGCCCTGGATACCGTCGCTACCGATACGCCGCAGGCTTCTGCAATATCTTTGAGTCTGACCATTCCTACCACCCGGTTTCACTAATTTGCAAATTATGCAATCGTTTGCGAAATGATGATAACGCAGCAGAAAACGAATGTCAATATAAAAATTTGTATTATTTGTTCATTTTCTTTCCAGAAGTCACACCAATTTTGTCCGTACAACGTTTTTTGAACCGCGGGTATTTGGGGTCCGGCAGCATGTATAAGCATATTGCAAACCTTTGCAATTATTTCTCCGCCGAACGGCGCGGTTTGCATTTGCAACCCGATTCGCATATAATACGTGGTGGTTCGGATTGCCATATGAATGTGAGGTGCAGCCATGAAGCATTTCCTGTCCATTCTGCTTGCCGTGCTGTTTCTGTTTCTGCAGTCCATTCCCGCCTGTTCTGAATCCGCATTCCCGGAAGGCATCGAAATTGAGGATGTCGATATGAACGGCGGCGGGGACGCCGGGGTTGCCCCTTCCGTAAGCGTCGAGATCTCCCCCCGTGCTTCTTTCATTGACGACATCATTGCCCTGGGCAGGCAGCTGTACGAGAAAGCGGACGGAAAATACCAGCGAGCCTACCTGAAAAGCGATATCTATGTATGCAAGAATTTCACCGTTTACCTTTTCCGGCAGAACCGGGCCAAATACAGGATGGCGGAGTTTCCGGATGTTGAACTCAGGATCCCCAACAATCTTCCGGAAAAGCAATGCAGGCCGTATGCCTACGGCTATTGCTGGGAAGAGATTCCCGCTTCCAGGGGCAATCCCTTTGAACTGGCAGCCCAGTTTCTCTATGATTCAAACCAGACCAAAGAAGAGAACCGTGCCCGGGCGCTGGATTTCATGAAGCAGGTCAGGCGCGGTGATTACTTTCAGATGACAGGTGATTATTCCGGCGGAAAAGGCGCCCACAGCGCAATCTTTATTTCAGATTACGATCCGGCGGACAATACCGTGCATTCCATGGACAGCAACCGCGTCGGCAAACGGATTAACGGGCAGCGCTACGGAAAAGTACTGTTTGATTCCGTCATGCAGATCGACGAATGGGTTGATTTCTTCTGCCTGAAAAAATGCGGTGCGACGCTGTATCGCCTGCGGGACGATATCATTTTTGCGGATCAGGTTGACTGATCCGTTTTTCTTTCCTGTCCAATCCTTCACAGCATTGTTTTTTCAGGGGTTTTTTGTGGCGAAACCCCCTCGTTTTATGGTATAGTTGCATGCAGTATTCTGAAGGATGTGACCGTATGCACGATGAATTCCTGATGGGCAACGAGGCCATCGCGCTTGGGGCGCTGGCCGCCGGTGTCAACGTTGTCTGCGGCTACCCCGGCACGCCGTCTACCGAAGTGCTGGAAACCGTGGCGAAGCGCCGCGATGGCAGCGTATACGTTGAATGGTCCGTAAATGAAAAGGTCGCAATGGAACTGGCCGGCGGCGCCTCGTATGCCGGTGCGCGCGCCCTTGTCACAATGAAGCAGATGGGGCTGAACGTCGCGTCCGATCCGCTGATGTGCCTTGAGTATATCGGTGTAAAAGGCGGCCTTGTCGTACTGGTGGCCGACGATCCGGGGCCTATCTCCTCCCAGACTGAACAGGACACCCGCTCATTCGCCGCTTTTTCCAAAGTTCCGCTGTTCGATCCTTCCTCCGCCGAAGAGGCTTACAGGATGGTACAGGAAGCTTTCGATTTCTCGGAAAAATACCGAACCCCCGTATTTCTCCGCCCGACCACCCGGGTGTCCCATGGTTATGCTTCCATCCGGGTCAAGGATCCGGAAGAATACACGGTGCACAAACCCGAAGGCTTTGAGAAGGACAGCAGCCGCTGGGTGATCTTCCCCCGGCTTTCCTTCGCGAATCACCGCAGGATCGAAGAACGCAATGCCCTGCTGCATGATGTTTTCTCCGATTCTCCCTTGAACCGGATCGAGCAGGAAACCGGCCTTCCCAAGGACATCCGCAAGGGGATCGCTGCCGGCGGCTTCAGTTATACCTAC
>Ga0247610_10005201_pt1 | contig 13745 bp, 16 predicted proteins | sample 174DNAGHGhighgp2_FD_193483 | JGI IMG/M metagenome (GOLD analysis project Ga0247610, IMG submission 193483) | Sheep rumen microbial communities from Palmerston North, Manawatu-Wanganui, New Zealand - 1742 DNA GHGhigh gp2 | ecosystem: Host-associated > Mammals > Digestive system > Stomach > Rumen...
TACGGCAAAGCTCAAGAGCCTGTTCGGCAAGGAAATCGACTGCTCCAAGTTCCCGACGTTCGATGTCGGTCAGGACCCGCGTCAGGGTGACTTGAGAATCGAAGGATAGAGAGCGCGCGATGCGGATTCTGCTAGCAAACAAGTTTTACTACCGTCGTGGTGGTGATTGCGTCTATTCTATAGAACTTGAAAACCTGCTTAAGGCAGCGGGACACGAAGTCGCCTTCTTTGCGATGGATTACCCCGAAAACTTGGATAGCCCGTGGAAAAGCTACTGGCCTAGCGAGGTCGCCTTTTCTCCGAAGAAGCCTGCCGCATTCTTCAAGGCGTTCAAGCGCCCGTTTGGCGATGCGGAAACCGTAAAGAAATTTACCGCGCTGCTCGATAAATTTAAGCCCGATGTGCTGCACTTGAACAACATCCATACGCAGCTTTCGCCGGTGATGGCTGAAATTGCGCATGCGCGCGGCATCAAGGTGGTGTGGACGCTGCACGACTACAAGCTGGTCTGTCCTGCTTACACGTGCCTGTGCAACGGTAAAATCTGCGAAGATTGCATTGACGGCGACAAACGTAACTGCACTGTGAAAAAATGCCTCAAGAACAATTGGCTTGCTAGCAAAATTGCCGAGAAAGAAGCCGCGGTGTGGAATCGTGAACGGCTGGAACGCTGCGTGGACAAGTTTATCTGTCCGAGCCAATTCATGAAGCAGAAAATGGAACAGGGCGGTTTCGATGTTTCGAAGCTAGTTGCTCTTCACAATTTTGTTGATGAAAATAAGTTCGCTCACGCTCCCGTGAATCGTGAAAAAGCGTATTGTTTTGTCGGTCGTCTTTCTGGTGAAAAAGGAGCCGAAACCCTGTTACAGGTAGCATCGAAGATAGAGGCGACTCTCTATGTGCTCGGAACGGGTCCGCTTGAAGCAAAACTCAAGGCCAAGTACGCCTCTGCGGCACAAATTCATTTTATGGGACATTGCGATTGGGAAACTTGTAAGTCCGTGTTGCTCAAGTCCAAGTTTAGCGTAGTGCCGAGTGAATGGTTCGAAAACAACCCGTTCTCGGTGATTGAGCCCCTGTGTTTGGGGACGCCCGTGCTGGGTGCCAATGTCGGTGGTATTCCAGAATTGATTGAACCGGGAAAGACTGGCGACCTTTTCAAGACGGGCGACGCCTCTGGCTTGGAATCAAAAATTCGCTGGATGCTGAATAACGATTATTCTTTCGATGTGACCCCTGTTCGCAGGCATTTTTCTAAGGATAACTATTTAGAACAGGTAATGTCTGTCTATAGGTAGTATCAATGTCGCAAGATAATCCGCTGATATCCGTCATTGTTCCGGTTTATAAGGTCGAAGAATATTTAGACCAGTGTGTTGATAGCATTGTCAATCAGACGTACGAAAACCTGGAAATCATTCTGGTAGATGACGGCTCTCCGGATCGTTGCCCCGAAATGTGTGATGCATGGGTCAAGAAGGATTCCCGAATCAAGGTCGTCCACAAGGAAAATGGGGGACTTGGCGACGCTCGCAATGCTGGCATAGCCGCGGCTAGCGGAGATTATTTTGGCTTTATCGATAGTGACGATTGGTGCGAGCCCGATATGTTTAGGGATTTGATAGAATCGTGCTTGCTATATAATTCACCCATTGCTGTTTGTGATGCTTTTATTGAATGGGAATGTGGGTGGCCGACTGAATATGAAAAGTTTGCTGAGGAAAGGTCTTGTTTGGGTAAACAAGAAACTCTCCGTGATTTTTTTAGTGGTAAATTGACTGCATGGGCGTGTAACAAATTGTATCGGAAGGATTTGTGCCCATACTTAAAATACTCATCTCAAGCGTATGAGGATATTCCTGTAGCCCGTGAAATATTCTCTCATGTGGAAAAAGTTGCTTTTACGGGGAAATGTGCGTACCATTATCGGCAGCGCCAGGGAAGCATTGTTAATGCTTCTGTGAATCCGTCGCAGCTAATGTTGATAGAAGAGCTTCGGTTGAACCGAGATGTTGCACGTACATTTGCTCAAGAAGGCCCAGCCACGGCGAGACTTGTACAAAGTTGTTTTAATTTTTTGGAAAAGGTGTATTCCAGCAAGTCGCATGCCGTAGATGATTCTGTATCAAAATTGCTGCAAGAAATAAGAGCCGGAAAAGCCTATATCAAAGATGTTAAGGGCGGTCATTGCGTTGATCGATTTTTTATGATTCTCGTTGCGGCTAGGGTGCCGTATAAGCTTGTTTTTGGAATTCGTCGCCTTTTGCAATGGGCCTATTGGAAATTGAATTTGAATGGTAAGGCAGGACGCTAATGCTTTTGTACATTGTTGTTGCCTTTGCTATTTTTGCCCTATTTAATTATCGTATGGCGGTTTTTATTCTTGCGCCGCTAGCTCTTTTTCTCCAGATGTTCCCTGTGGTAGATAAACAGGTTTTTTCTGTGTTGGATTGTTGCTGTATTGCTCTTTCTGCTTTGCTCCCGTTTAAGACGAATTTCGTTTTTAAAATAAAAACATATCCGTTTTTTATTCCGTCAATACTTGTATTTGGATCGTACTGTTTGACAAACGTGCTTGCAGAACCTCATTGGCCAAGTACAATATTTGTTTTCAATACCATTTATATTTTCCCGTTTATTGTGTGGTGCGTCGTAGATGAGAAAAAGGATGCTGTGCAATTGTTGTTGTGTTTCATGGTGTATTTCGCTTTTTGTGCCGTTTATGCGTTGGTTGAGTTAGCTCTCAACGAGAATGTGATTATTGTGAAGTTGTTGAAAAGCAGAATCGTTAATGAAAATGTAATTAACTATACCGAAATACGATTTGGTTTTAAACGCTTGCAGAGTATCTTTTGCACGCCTATGTCCATGGGGCTTGCAATGGCTGCTTTTGCATATGTGATGTATGAATATAAAAAAATTAGAAATGAAACGAATCTCTTTTATATTTGCTTGATGGCAGCCTGTTTCATTTTGCCTTGGCTTACTGGAGCTCGTTCTGTATTTTTGCCCGCATTGATTATAATGATTCCTGTTTTTTTCAAGGCCTTTAAAAATGGTCAATTTATGCTTTTAAAAATAGGAGCGTTGGGTGCCGGCGTTATCCTGATGGGAAACTGGGTGATGACTCTTGTTGATTCGTTTATTAATTCGGACACGGCTGTTTCGGGAAGTAGCTTGGATATGCGCTTGATGCAGTTTGCAGTAATTGTTCCGTTTTTCTTAAATTCGCCAATTTGGGGCAATGGATACGCTTATACATGGAGCTTTGTAAAGGCTGTTGATGCAGACCTTCTGGGAGCTGAAAGTATTTGGTTGCAGATTCTTGTTGATTTTGGCCTTGTTGGAGCCATGGCGTATATCTCTTGTATTATAAGTATGGCAAAATGCTTGTCCAAGCGATATGGAAAAAGGGGGACGGCAATGCCGGTTGCTGTTATATGCGCTTATACCCTTTCGACATTTCTTGGTCTTGAATTGAACTATTTCTTTATTCTCTGCATAATGCTCATTAAATTTCAGGATGATTTAGAAGATGATCCTGAAAATAATTTAGCTCAGTTAGAAAAAGAAAATCTGTAATTTTATTTAGGATGGGCTTTTTTTAAAAAGCTTGCTCTTAGCTAGTCCCCAAATATATTCCAAGGCACTCATCTTGAACGCCTTTGCTGTAATTAGGTATAGCATCATTCCAGATATAATGCCGATTCCCAATTGAATGGGGCTTGCAATGTCTAACAGTGTGATGCTGAAGGAGCATGCTGCCATGAGTAATGATAGAATCAGTGCTGGGAAAATGAGTTTTGCTTGTCCCCATATAGAAAGATTTATAAAGCTTTTTGTGTATGTCATGTTCAGGAGTGTGGCAACAACTCCATATATGGCACGTCCAATACAAAGCCCTGTGAGACCAAATGAAAGCGATGATATGAGTATGGTTACAGCAATCGTTTTTTTGATAATTTCAAGCTTAAGGACAAGGTCGGAACGTCCCTTTACATAAAGTAAGTTTAAATTGATGTTGCAGATGGGATCGAACATTAGACCAAAACAAAGAATTTGCAATAATATGACTGATGGAAGCCATTTTTCGCCGAGCAATATAATAATGAGTGGTTTTGCCAAAGCGGCAAGACCTAACATTAGCGGAAAAACCGCGAAACAAGTAATCTGCAAATATTTGATATAGATTGCTCTAAGGCGTTCACTGTCGTCTTGTAATTGAGACAGAATGGGAAATGTAACCCTGTATAAAATCCCGGCAATGTTTTGTGATGGGAAATTGCCTAGATGGTCTGCTCGTGTGTAATAACCGAGATTGCTAGCGGAATATTGTTTGCCGATAACGATGTTGTATAAGTTTGAATATATGGACGAAATGATGCTAGCTATCAGTAACTTGGATCCAAAACCGAAAAGAGTATGGAATGATTTCTTGCTAAAAGAGATGGATGGATGCCATTTTAGCAGAATAGTCATTAAAATGAGATTCAATGTGGAATTGCAAATGGATTGATACACAAGACTCCATACGCCAAACCCTTTGTAGGCAAGACAAATTCCAAAAATTCCAGAGATGATGGCTGCGCAAAAAGATGCTTTTGATTGCGTTTTGAAATCGACTTTTCGAGTGAGCTTTACCTTGTGAACCGCATATAGGGCATTTATGATTAATGTAATGGATACCGCCCTCATAACGGATTGTAATTCGGGCATATTGTAGAATTCGGCTACAAATGGGGCTGCAAAGAAAAGAATGGTAAAAGCAAAGATGCTAATTGTCAAATTAATTAAGAATGTAGTGCCATAGTCTTCTTCCGTGACATCTTTTTGACGAATCAGAGCGCTAGAAAATCCGCAATCGATAAATGTTTGAGATACACTTAGAAAAATGGAAAGCATGCCTATCATGCCGAAATCAGATGGCGATAGTAGTCGAGCAAGGATAATTCCAATAAAAAATTGAACGCCTTGCAAAGAAAAACGTTCTACGGCACTCCAAATGATACCGTGTATGGATTTTGAAGCCATTGAGGACATTTTATCAGCTTTCCTTAAATAATTTTGAATCAATCAATTTTGTTGTTTTATGAAAAATGATTGCTATCAATATCGTGGTTGCAAAACAGAAAATAAAATAAAGATATGGGTTATGTTCGTTCCAATGAAAGTACTTGCCGAAATTCATTGGAAGTCTTTGTAGAATGTAAATGTCAAATACATATAGACCGCACCATGAAAGTATTTTGTTTTCGAGGATGGCTTGCATTGAAAGAAGTAATATTAACATGGAAAATGAAAATAATGCTAATTGCGTGCACAATAAATAATTGGGAAATAAATGCTTTTGGGCTGCAATAAGAAACATCAAGCTGATTATACTAAGAATTGCCCATTTCTTGTTTATATAGGGGATGATTTTATCTTTCCACAGGGAAATGGAGCTTCCTAATGGAAATGCTAATATGGTGTCGACCCAATAACTGTCCTTGAGTTTTGAAACAATTATCATGTAAATTAGACAAAATATGGTTGTAAATATTAGAGACTTGAATCGGTCCCCTTTGAATATAAGAAGCCCTAAAAAGGAAAACAGATACACGCAGATTATCGCGAAAATAAACCAGTTGGAATTGCCGATGGATTCCCAAGCAAAAAGAGAAAGCAAAATTCCTGTTGCAGATAGCCGTTCTGGGGCTAAAAATAAATCATATAATAAGAATAAGAGGACTGCTAAGTCAAAATGGAGAAGCGTTTTGAGAATTCTTTTAGTTGGAAAGTTCCTGATGTAGTGCGGACCTTTTTTTTGTACAGATTCAAAGATGCCGTAGCCGGAATAAAAGAAAAAAGGAGCGACCATTAATTGTCCTAGCCAATGGCAATATGTTTGCATTGGCGTGTCAATCCATTTGTTGAATGTGATGTAGGAACAAAAATGCGAAAAGAAAATGGTTATGACAAATACGCCTTTGAGTGCTTGGGTGTGTCCTACAGATAAGGCTGCTGCAGGATCGCTGGGCGCTCGTTTTATGGAACAGAGTACGATTAAGGCGAATATTGCGAGAACAAATGTCATAGATTTGCCTTATCAATGAGAAAATCTAGAACGCGTTTAGTAGATTGGTTGTCAACGTGTTTGTGTATACGATGTATTGCTTTTTCTCTTTCGTTCTTGGCGGAATCAATTCCATTTGAAATGTCTTCGATAAAATGGATTAAATCGGTTGAATTTTTTAGATAGACTCCTTTAATCCAATCGAAATAATCGAATACAAAGCCTGTTTTTGATGAATATTCTTCAAAATCATCAATGGTTAATGCAATGGGACGATTCAGAAGGGTGTATTCATGATAGGCTGCAGAATAATCCGTAATCATTGCGTCAAAGGATTGCATTAGATTGGCTGTGGATACGTTCATCTCGTATTTTAAATCTTGAGATATAAGGATGATGTTCGAAAAATGTATCTTGGGAAAATTCTTTGCTTGTGCGTGATGCATTTGGATGGCTAGCAAAATATTTTTCTTTGCTAAAAATTCGTTAATCTGCGATAGTTCCGTTTCTGTGTAGACAAGGGGTATGCCTAAAGGAAAAATTTTTGATGATGATATAGTGTCGCCATTCCGGTGCTGACGAAATGTTGGAAGCCATCCGATAATCTTTTCAAATCGGCTTTTGTTTGGGCAAAGTTTTGTATAGAAGCCGTTTGAATACAAATCCTTCCTTTCGAATAGACTGTCGTTTGCGGGAAAACCTAATGTTAAAATGTCTTCTTTATTTTTAACGCAGTAATCTTTACAGTCTATAAAATCAACATCTTGCAAGGCTGGGGAGAGCGTTAACATGTAGTCCATTTTACCTAGAGAATGCATGTAATCAGGGCATTTTTTTAGTGGCCCTCCATGACGTGTGAAAATACGGATGGTTGCAGGATTGTTTTTATAAAGTGGTCGATTGCTATCAATGTTGACTTTAGCTAAAGAGTTGTACAGAAAACGTTTAAATTTCTGGATTTTGGAAAGTTTTCCGAAAAAGGCTGCGCATTTGATATTTGAAGGGGCGTTGAAAGAGGAGTCTACAGCCCATACAAGGTTGTATTTTTTGTCATATCCTAATCGGAGCATTTCTTGGTAAATCATCCAAGGGGATCCCCCTAATTCTGGATATGACTCAAAAAGAATAACTCTTTTTAAGGGAAGCTTTTGCAGAACGGATATTATCAAAGTTTTTAGGAACATTTTTAACTCTGTTTAAAACATCGATATCAAATTTTGTTTAGCAATCCGCGAATCCACAGTGTGCAAAAAATTTTGTGGCGAAGTAAGCGCAGTTCGATTTTTTCCTTTTTTGCTAGTCCTATTTCCTCAACTTCCTTTAAATAAGATAGAATGGATTTTTGCCGTAGGTCTTTTGTCATTTGTCTCATTCTTGTCCAATATGAATTCGGATTGAGTGGATTCATGTAGGTGATTCGACAACTTAAAAGAATTAGACGGTACATTTCTCTGCCAAAAATAGATTTATTTTTTTTGAAAAAAGCTTGGTCAAACGAGTTTAAATACTTGATAAAGCGAGATATTCCTTCTGCATGATATTTGTGCATTGCCGAAGATGGGTTTTCTCGGTAAAAATAACCGTTTTTGTTTAGGTAAGATATGGTATGAACGTTGTTCCATAGAGAGGAAAAGAAAATACGATCTTCGCCTATTGCCAGATTTTTATCGAATAAGATGTTATTTTTTGAAAGAACTTCTCTTTTGACCAACTTACAACATACAGAAATTATTGCCCCGTATTTTGCTTGCGATACCCAAACAAACTGTTTCATGAGGTGTTCTTTTTGCTCAATAGACAGGTTGTTGATGTCGTGGTCTTCGTATTGTTTTAAAATAGATTGGTTTTGTGGCGTTACCGTTGTCATGTCCCAAAAAACAATGTCGCTATCATTTTTTTCTGCAAATGTAATAGCTGTTTCGTATATGTCAGAGGGAATCCAATCATCTGCATCAACGAAGGAAATGTAATCTCCTTTTGCTTGCTTTATTCCGTAATTACGAGTGGCAGAAACCCCGCTATGCTCTTTTTTGAAAATGGCAAAACGTGGATCTCTGCTTGTCATCGACACGCATTGTTTTTCTAAAGGTTCGTCTTCTCCGTCAAAAATAAGAAGGAATTCAGCATCTTGTAACGTCTGTGCTGACAGCGAGTCGATAGCGATTTTTAAAAAAGTGGAATCAGCTTTGTAAATGGGAATTATGATGGATACTTTGGGCATAAGAATCCTTTGAATTAAATCCAATAAACTTTGTTAAGCGTATGAGGCGAAGTCTTGTTCTTTGGCGGAGTCATATAGTCGCCATATTCATGGGATAGATATTTGTCGAATTCCTTAATAATCTTCAATTGAGTGCCTTCAAAAGGAACTGTTGTATAGCTGTTGAACCAGGACCTGTCCACGATTTGTCGTAAGGTTGCTTGCGGCGTTGTTCCAACCATCATGACGACATACTTGGAATTCTGATTTGTATTGGTCTTTGCATAGGAGGAAATTTTTGTAGCGAGTTTGCGAAGTGTTAGGGGAAAAACGAAGAACTTGCCGATTTTCATAAGAAAACGTTTCCATGGAGGATTTTTGGGCGATGGTTTGAGGAACTTTAGCCGGTATAAGTATTTGAGTAATGATATTTTTTTTGTGTAATTTTGACTTTGCTGAAGATCGTCGAATGCGTTGTCCAAAGGGAAAATATCGATATTGATGCCGATATTTTGTGTGTTTACATTTTCGATGAGCAAGGTTCTTGGATCCGAAACCTTTGCGAATGCATACGCGTAGTTGGGGTCTGTTTCTAAGGAGTGGAGTTTGTACAAATCAGAATGCTTAGGATACAGTTGCAAAAAACGTTCGTAATCTTTTCTCGGCATGACAATGTCGATGTCGTCGTCCCAAGGTATAAAACCCTTGTGTCGAATTGCTCCTAAAAGAGAACCGTACGCCAGTGAATAGTTGATGAGGTTTGATTCGCAAAATTGGTGGACATGCTTCATTATTTCTAATTGAATGTCTTTTAATTCTTTTGGACTAATAAGTTTCATAGGCGATAGGCTCTTTAACATTAAAAGTTTTCTGAACATAAAAATAGAATAGATAGCCTTACTTTCAACTTTGTTTTTTTTGTTTGACCGCATAATTTGGCTTTGTATTCCACAATCTTGTGCTTGGATCTAGTTCTTGAAATTGATTAATGTTTTTTTTTCTATATTCTTTGAAGATATATTGCAGAAAACTCTAGAAAAACTGGATCCAGGAGAAAATATGCAAGCGATAATTTTGGCTGCTGGAATGGGCAAGCGTCTTGGTGAATACACCAAGAACAATACGAAGTGCATGGTCCCGGTGAATGGGACTCCTTTGATTGACAGGACGCTTAATCAGCTGAGTAAACTGGGACTGAACCGTGTTGTTATCGTTGTCGGGTACGAAGGCAAGAAGTTGATGGACTATCTCGGGACGGAACGGAACGGCTTGAAAATCGAGTATGTAAATAATCCGATTTACGACAAGACGAACAATATCTATTCCCTTGCACTTGCGAAAGAACAGCTTCAGGAAGATGATACGATCCTCATCGAAAGCGACCTGATTTTTGACGACGGAATGTTTGGGCTCCTTCTGGACAATCCGTTCCCCAACTTGGCGTTAGTTGCCAAGTATGAAACCTGGATGGACGGGACTATGGTCAAGATTGACCGGGAAAACAATATCGTCAATTTTGTGACCAAGGCAGCATTCAATTATGATGAGGTTGGTAGCTATTACAAGACTGTCAACATCTACAAGTTCAGCAAGGAATTCTCGCGTACCAAGTATGTCCCCTTCCTGGACGCATACAGCAAGGCCGTAGGCAACAACGAGTATTATGAGAATGTCTTGCGTATTATTTCTTTCTTGAGCAAGAGCGACCTCAAGGCTTTGCCCATCACCAACGAGAAATGGTACGAGATAGACGACAAGCAGGACCTGGATATTGCCGAAGCTCTCTTTGCAGAAGAGAAGGATATTCTCCGCAAGTATTACGGCCGTTATGGTGGATTCTGGCGTTTCCCGAAGATGCTTGATTACTGCTATCTGGTGAACCCGTATTTCCGCAATTCCCGCATCATTGACGAGATGAATGCCAATTTTAGGACGCTTATTGGCGAATATCCTTCTGGCATGAAGGTCAATACGCTCCTTGCCTCCAAGTGCTGGGGAGTGAAGGAAGAATATGTAATTCCCGGCAACGGTGCCGCCGAACTGATTAAGGCCCTGATGGAAGATCTCCCCGGCACGCTGGGCGTGACCCGTCCCACGTTCGAGGAGTACCCGAATCGCCGCAATCCGGAAACCCTTGTCACCTTTGTTCCGAAGAACGCCGATTACCGCTATTCTGCCAAGGATTTGATGGAATTCTTCGGCAAGAATCATGCGGACAATCTGCTGTTGATTAATCCGGACAATCCGTCAGGTAATTTTATTCCTAAAAAGGATATCTTGACGTTGGCCGAATGGTGCGAAAAAAATGGCACCCGTCTGATAGTGGATGAAAGCTTCGTAGATTTCAGCCATGGCTATGAGGACAATTCGCTTCTTGATGACAAAATTCTGGAAGCGCACCCGCACTTGGTGGTAATGAAGAGTATTTCCAAGAGTTATGGCGTCCCGGGAATTCGCCTTGGAATCCTTTGCTCTGCAGATAAGGACCTCATTGCCAAAATGAAGAAGGTCGTGAGCATTTGGAACCTCAATAGTTTCGCCGAGTTCTTCATGCAGATTTACACCAAGTACGAAAAGGACTACAAACTAGCCTGTGAACAGTTCATCGAGGAACGGGATGCCTTTGGAGATGAGCTACGTAAAATCAAGTTCCTGAGGGTGATGCCGTCAGAAGCGAACTATTTCCTCTGCGAAATCCTTCCGCCGAAAAATGCAAACAGCCTTGTCCTCACGATGCTCAAGAAGTACAACATTTTGACGCGTGATTGCAGCGACAAGAAGGGCTTCGACGGCAAACAGTACATGCGAATAGCGGTTCGTAGCCACGAAGATAACGCAAGACTTCTCAAAGCCTTTAAGGAGTTAGACAAATGAAAAAGATAACGATTTGTGGCGGCGGCTCCTTAGGTCACGTTTGTATAGGCATTCTTTCTTCTCAGGAAAATCTTTCGGTAAACTTGCTGACAAATCATCCTGAAAAATGGAATAAGGAAATTTCGGTAAAGGATGGAAACGGGAAAGTTTTTGAAGGAAAACTGGGCGCAATCTCGTCTGATCCGCAAGAAGTTATTCCCGATGCGGACGTGGTCATTCTCTGTTTGCCAGGATTCTTGATAAAGCAGACGCTGGAACAAATCAAACCATACCTTTCTGAAAAGACCGTGGTCGGTTCCATTGTGAGTAGCACGGGATTCTTTTTCTTCGCACATGAAGTTTTCGGCGAAAAAGCCAAGTTGTTCGGTTTCCAACGAGTTCCGTTTATTGCACGTGTTGTGGAATATGGCAAATGCGCCAATTTACTCGGCTATAAGTCTTCCTTGAATATAGCCGTCGAAAATGTCGAGGATAGGGAATCTTTCAGGTCTTTTGTTGAGAAGTCCTTCAATACGCCGGTTAATTTGCTCCAGAGCTTTTACGAAGCTTGTCTAACAAATAGCAACCCGATTTTGCATACGGGGCGCCTTTATAGCATGTGGCGAGGCTGGGATGGATCTCCCTATGACCATTGTATCCTTTTTTACAAGGAATGGACCGAAGATGCTGCGCAATGGTTGATAGATATGGATGCTGAGTTTATGCGTTTGTTGGAAGTGCTTCCCATGGACCAGAAAGCAGTGCCTCCTCTTCTTGAATACTATGAATCGACGGATGCGAAGTCTTTGGCGGCCAAGCTGAGTTCTATCAAGGCTTTTGAAACCATCAAGGCCCCAATGAAGGAAACGGAAAAAGGTTGGATCCCCGATTTTGAAAGTCGCTATTTTACGGAAGATTTTCCATTCGGGCTGCGATTTATTGTGGATTTGGCAAGAAAGAATTGCGTTGACACCCCGAAAATAGATGTCGTCTATGAATGGGGCATGTCAAAATGCGAAAGAAGTTAAGCCGTTTCTCAAAGACTAATTTATGAAAATAGTACACCTATTATGGGGCCTTTCTAATGGTGGTATTGAGAATATGTTGGTCGATATTGTCAACCAACAAGTTGATGGTAACGATATAACGTTGGTGATTGTCAACAATAATATTGAACCATCCATTGCCGCCCGACTTGACAAACGCATACATATCTGTTGCTGCCGTAGAAAGCTCAAAAGTAAAAATCTTTTGCCCCTTTTAAAGCTGAACTACTATCTTTTGAAAATTCGTCCTGAAATCGTCCATGTCCACTATGACAAAATCGCTCGTCTTATTTTTGGGAAAACGTATATGGTTCGCACCATTCACAATACCACGAACGATTTTTCCGAGTCAAAGTATTTCAGAGCCTGCTATGCCATTTCGCGGACCGTTCAGGAAGAATGGAAACAGGCCGGCAAAGAAACGATTCTTGTGGAAAACGGAATTCCCTGCGATAGTATCAATTGTGAAAAGACGGGACTTTTTAACGACGGTTTGCTGCATTTCGTTCAGGTATCAAGGCTTTATATCGTGCAGAAAGGGCAGGATGTTTTGCTGAAAGCCCTTGCCGAAATCAAGAATAATAATTTGTGCGAAATGAATTTTAAAATGCACTTTGTCGGCGATGGTTCCAGCAGGCAAATGCTGCAGGATATGACGAAATCCTTGGAAATCGAAGACTTGGTGATATTCGAGGGCAATAAGCCTAGAGACTGGATTTACGAGAATCTCTGTAATTTCGATTTGTTTATTCAACCTTCCCGTTATGAGGGATTTGGCTTGACCGTTGCCGAGGCGATGGTGGCGAAAGTGCCGGTCCTGTCGAGCAATATCGAGGGACCCGTCGAAATTATGACGGTGGTCAAGGACGGCGTAAGGCAACTAATCGGTTACACGTTCGAATCAGAAAATCCGGAAGACCTTGCCCGTCAAATTGCAACCTTCGTGCAACAGGGCCGTAATGACGAAAATATTGAATTCGGTCGTCAGCACGTTATGCAGAATTACAGTGTTCAAAAAACGGCTTTACAGTACTTGGATGAGTATCGGAAAGTCCTTGGTCACAAGTGATTGTCAATCCATTCTATGCGCTGCTTTATCCAGCTGTTTAACGAATCGACCGCTTCGTCGTAGCTGTCGTAAGCTTCTTTGTAGGTCCAGTTCTCGGTGTTTTCGAGCACGGGCCAGCGCTTGAATTCGTTCCTTGTGGCTGGGGCGAGTTCCGCCGCGTACTTGGAAATGGAATCGGGGAACGTGGCGAAGAAATCACGGTGGTCTTTCCAGTAACGGACAGCATCTTGCCAGTACTTTTCTCGTTTGAAAATAAGGCTGTTCCAGCCGCTTGGGCGTATATACCAGTCGGTCACGGAGCGAAGGGATTCAGTTTCCCAGTTTCCGTAGGCCACGTCAAAATCCCAGACGGGGCCGAGTCGGATAACATCCCCTTTTTGCCAAGTCAAGAAAATGCTTCGTCTAAAGGCTCCGTCCATATTCTTGGAGAGTTCCTGAATCCAGTAGTAGCGTAAGTAATCCTCGAAATCGAGGTAGTCTGTAATTTCGCCTTTTGGATTGTCGCTTCTCAGAAAACTTTCA
>Ga0247610_10005204_pt1 | contig 13737 bp, 4 predicted proteins | sample 174DNAGHGhighgp2_FD_193483 | JGI IMG/M metagenome (GOLD analysis project Ga0247610, IMG submission 193483) | Sheep rumen microbial communities from Palmerston North, Manawatu-Wanganui, New Zealand - 1742 DNA GHGhigh gp2 | ecosystem: Host-associated > Mammals > Digestive system > Stomach > Rumen ...
CCCGCCTCCTGCGCCACGCGCACGTGTCCCATGTTCATGAACGGGTACCACTGGTAGTGGCGTGCGCTGTCGGCACCCATCCATGGCGTGACGGGTTCGCGGCGCCCGTATTCCATTGCTTGGGTCAGATATTTGGCATCGCCAGTCATGCGGAAGAGTTCCACAGCTCCCAGTTCCATGTCGTCCACCCAGTTGTCTTCCTCGTAGATGTAGGGTGAGACCACGCTCACCGTCTGTGCGTTGCCCGGCTTGTCGATGCCCACCTGGTAGGCATCGGCGGCCTTGGCGCGGATTTTGGCGGCAAACTCGGGGTAGTAGGGTGCCAGCACTTCGGCTCCCAGAGCGAAGTCGCTGGCGAACTTGCCCGCCGTGCTTGCCGCTCCCATCGTCGCGTTCATGAACTTGCCGCGCTGTTGCGGCTTGCCGTCGATGTAATAGACGGGACGCCCGTTGTTGGGTCCCCAGCCATAGTCGGCAGGGTCGTCCTTGGGCAGCTTCATGCCGATGTGGTCGCGGTCGTCGGCAATCTGGTTATAGAGTTCTCCCTTGCTGGGGTTCATCTTGTCAAGCCACGTGAGGCCCCAGTATATCTCGTCGATGATGTCGGGAATGCCGTTGGCGCCCTTCAAGCCGTTGGCCTGATAGTGGTCGCCGAAGGCCTCCGGGCACTGCTGCCAGGCCAGCATCATCTGGTAGATGGCATTGGCGCTCGTGGTGGTGTATTGCAGCAGGTCGGCAGCATCGTGCCAGCCGCCGCGCACGTCGATGTGCTGCCCTTCCTTGTCGGGGTGGTAGCGCACATAGGCATCCTTGACGTGGCAGCTGTCGCGCTGGAAGGGGTTGAAGCCGCATCGCTGCTGCCGCATGTAGTTGAGCACAAAATCAGCCGTGCCGTCCCACACGCGGCTGTTAATCGGGAACACCGGAGACTCGATGCCAGCCGCCACGATGCGGTAAGCCCCGTCGCTGTGGAAGTCGCTGAAGTCCAGCCTCCACGTCGCCGCCATCGGTCCCCACGTCCCCATGGCGCGCACGGCTGTCGAGCGGTAGGCCGTTTTGCCGGTATAGGCATCCACCAGTTCAAATGCGGTAACCTGCAGCTCGTCCTCGCTGATGAGCACCGCCACCTTGGTGGCCTGTGGCAGGTAGCCCAGTTGGTTGATGCGTATCCATCCGTCGGCCCGGGCGATGGAAATGCACGTCAAGATCATTAACGCTATTGTGGTCAGTCGTCTGTTCATCGGTCTCTCGTTATTAGGTGATTATGGAGTGCTGTTGCGCACTTCGACGGCAAAATTAGTGAAAAAACCAATAGTGATACAAGGAGTAACTTGTCGAAAATGGTGAATTACTGAAAAAATTCTTTATTTTTTGCGATTATTATTGCGTGATGTGATTTTTATGTTTACTTTTGTGCAATTAGTTGAAGTTTGTGCTCATTTAGCTGTTGTGCTAAATAGTTAAGTGGGCATAATTATATGAGTGTGTGATACATTCAGACATTCTTACTATTTTGCGATTGTGTTTAACCTTTATAATTATGAGAATTTTTACTTTTTTTGCTTGCTTACTGGTATCGGTAATGGCTTTTGCGCAGTTTTCCGGACCGGGTTATTATCGTGTGCACAATGTAGGTTCTGATGGGTATATCACCATCAGGGGTACTCATTTTGAGAAGGAGTTGACTGCTGATGCCTTCTGGCCTTGTGTGCTGATGCAGAAGGATTCGGCAGCTTATTGCGATCCGGGTGCTATCATCTACATCCCCGGCACTGATCAGGTATCACTGTACTCTCAGGGAGTGGATACCTATTCCTTGACAGGCTTGCTGCTTGATATCGAACCGTCTCCAGTGATGGAAAACGGACTGGACACTTATTGCGCTCATGTGCAATATGAAAGCTACAACTGCTTCTTCCGCGATTCTGGAAACGGCATGAAAGCCGGTGGCAGCAACAGGAAGGCCGAGTCCCACTGGTGGATTGAGCCCGTCAACGAGGCCTCGATGGATACTTCCTACCTGGGCCTGAAGCCTTTCACCAGCAAGGTTGCTGACGCCGATGGATGGTACTGGGCAACCATGTGCTGCGACTATCCCGTCTTGATTCCCATGGAAGGTGGCGTCGAGGGTGCCTACACCATCAAGGAGGTCGCAATGGGTCCCGATAGCCTCTTCTATGCCCAGCCCGTGAAGGTCTATGGTCAGGGTGAAATCGTTCCTGCCGCAACGCCCGTGCTGTACAAGTGCGCTTCGCCCTATGCCAGCGGCAACAAGGTGGTTCCTGTGGGAGAGATTGCCCGTCACACCGATCTGCCTATTAGCAGCAACCTGCTGATGGGTAGCTACTTCAGCAATTTCACCAACTATGCTGATCTGAGTGACTATACCGTCAAGGCGGTTTACATCCCCGAGCAGGCCATTCCCGCCTCGCCCGAATATCTGACTCTCGCAGCGGATAGCTGCGGCAAGATGACGTTCGTTCCCAAGGATGCTGAGACCTACATGGACGCCAATTCAGCCTGGCTCAACATTCAGGGCCTTGAACTTGACCCTGAAACCGAAATCATTTTCGGCATGATGCCTGTTGTTGAACCTGTGGTGGTTCCTGATCCCGAACCCAAAGACGGCTCAGGTGATGCCAACGGCGACACTAAGGTGGATGTAGATGACCTCACGCTGGTTATCTCCTTTGTGCTGGGAGATTCAGGTCTCGAAACCAAGTCAAAAACGGTCTATGTCAATGCCTGTGATGTTGACATGAACGGCAACGTTGACGTCGATGACGTGACTGCGCTCATCCAATTACTGCTCAATTCTCATGATGATTCTGACAACGGCTCGGTAGTCGAATAAGCATATCACAATAGATATCAGAAATAGCGGGGGCTCCAATTCATGGAGTCCCCGTTGTTGTGTGTAAATGTAAAGGAAAATGCAGTCGGGTTGTTAAAATGTTAAAAATTGATGCCAAATAATTGCAGTTTTCGATATTATTGCTATTTTTGCAAGTTAAAATAGAGCAAATGACTAATTCAAGGAGAACGGGTTCGACCTGAATGATGTCATAACCAAAATTAACCGAACCCCATTAACATTTTGTGATATGGTAAAAAAATTACTAATCTTCTTCATGCTCCTTGCCATGGCGGTACCGCTGTGGGCAGGAGAGAAGACCGTAACGATTTCCCGCAACGAGGGAATCTATCAAAACTCATCTGGAGTTTATTATTGTTACAAAGATGGTATTACGATGACCTTCTCCAGTGGTATGAACAATGTCAACTACCTGGTGGAGCACCAGCAGGTGGTATTTGACATCTTCTCGAGCAACTATGTGATCAAGAAGATTAAGTTCAACTGTCTGGACAATACGATGGAAGGCAATATGGATTGCTTCTACTGGGGTCCCTCAACCATCAGTGAACTTGGTGCTGTGGCCACATATACGCCCACAGGTTCATACACCTGGAGCGGCTATGTTGGCACATGGATTGGTGGCTCCACGCCATCCAAGTATGTCAAGTTTGAAACTCGTGGCAAACCTGTTCGCTTCGGCTCGGTCGAGATTACCTACGAAAAAGAATTAGGTGATATTTTTGATCTTGTGACCAGTATGGATCAGATTGCAGTGGGCCAGAAGTATGTTATTGTTAGCCAGCGTGCTTCTAAGGCCATGAGCACTCAAACTGTCGATGGATTACAGGAAAACAATATTCCTAGGACCACAATGGGTTCGACGTCAGTATCTTTTGTTGACGATACCAAGCAAAAGGTGATTGTCAATGAAGATGTGATGATTCTCTCATTGGAGAGCAATCCCAGTACTGTAAGCAATACGATGAGACCGTATTTATTCAAATATGGCAATCAGTACTTGCGCCGTAACTCAGCTACATCAGGTAGTGACGCCAGTGCCACTAATTATACTTATGGTCATAACCTGAGCTTGGCTTCTTATGAGACTGCTACTGATAAGATGTATTTTCCTTTCAATATTTCTTTAGGAACTAACTCCAATGCGATGATGAGTTTCATCCAGCGTGGAGCCACGCAGGAGTCAGAAAGTACATCTGGAAGCTATGCAATTCGTTACCATAATGGAAGCGACTTCTTTAGGGTATTGAATTGGACCACTACTAACACCTATGCAGCTAATCAGCGTGTTTATCTGTATCGGCCCGCACAGAACTATGTAATTACTACTCAGTGTCTCCCCGATGACAATAGCGGTTACATTACCCTGGGCGATGGCGTCTTGGAATTGAATGGCCAGCAGACATCACAGCAATATCAAAATGTGTCCTTCTTTGTTGGCCCGACTGATGGTTGGGGTGTTGGCACAGTGACAGTGACAGACCTTAATTCTAGAGTTGTAACCACCCTGCAACCGTCGAATACCAGCGACTTCGGTAACGACTATAGTTTTGAGATGCCTGCCAATAACGTGCATATTACGGCTAATTTCCTGCAGCCGTATAATATCGACACGATATGCAGTCCCGCTAATGGCGGCCAATTTAACTTCATCAATGGCTTTACCAACTTTAGCGGACAATATTACTCCAACGAGGGCAAGACGGTGAGCTTCAAGCCCACTGCTGCCGACGGTTACATCTTCAACTCGGTAACCATTACCGATAATGGCGTGACGACAACCATGACGCCCGATGCCGATGGCGTTTACTCCTTCGAGATGCCGGGCAACGCCGTTACCTTGACGGCCAATTTCGAGGAAGCCCATGACCTGTATCTGCTGGGTACGGCCAACGGCAGGACCAATTGGATTCCTTCTGGTCCCAAGTTTACCTTTGACGGCACCAATAATAAGTACTACATTGATGTTTACTTCAAGGGTGGCAATGATGATCCTAATACCGATCCCGCCTACGGTTACTTCAGCTTGACCAAGAAGATTGATGAGGGCGGTGTATGGGATAACATCGCTGGTTTCCGCTTGGCTGCCCAGAACAACAATACTTTGGTAGAAGACGGTGATACCGGTGTTTCACTCTATGGAGACCGGCCCGACAATGCCTTCAAGATCAAGCCGGGTGTTTACCGCATTGAGGTTAACGCCGATATGACCGAAATGAGCATTATCGAGTATCCGCTCACGGTCACCTTCAATCTAGCCAGCGGCACCGTTGTAGATGCTGGTGATGTTGTGAACTTCACCAGCAACCTCAATGACCTGGTACATGGAATCAATAGCCAGGAGGTTCAAGCAACCTTTAACTCTTATGACAACTGGGGTGTAACGACAAGTGACAGTACCCACACGATCACCAATGTCGGTACCACGACGGTAACCGGCCAGTCCAAAATCGGTTATATCACCGCTACGGGCACTGCCGACTATGAGATCGTAGGCGACCTGTATCTGCTGGGTACCGCCAATGGTGGCTTCTGGGCTCCCACAGGACCCCAGTTCACCTATGACGCCACCACTCAGGAGTACTACATCGACGTGTACTTCAAGGGCGGCAATGTTGACCAGGGTGTTGATCCCGCCTACGGCTACTTCAGCTTGACCTCTCAGGTGGGTAATGACTGGAATGACATCAGGGACTATCGTCTGGCTGCCGAATCTAATAATTATGGCGTAGATGATGGCTCGACTGGCGTTGGGCTCTATGGCGGCACGGACTACATCAACAACGCCTTCAAGATTCCGGCTGGCGTTTACCGCATCACGGTCAACAAGGATAAGACCCAAATGAGCATTACCGAGTATCCACTCACGCTCACGTTTGATCCCGTTAGCGGCACAACCGTGGCTGCCGGTGACCAAGTCAACATCACCAGCAACCTCGATAGCCTGGTACAAGCAATCAATCCCAATGAGAGTGATGCAACGTTCACCTACGCTACCAGCACCGACGGCTCTCTGCCCACTCCCGATACGGCGGGCAGCACTGTAAACATCACTGCCGTTGGCGCTACTACAACCGTGAATGCCCAGGCTGCGCTCGGTTACATCGTTGTGCCCGGCAATGCCGATTACATCGTTCCCGCACCTGCCGTTTACGGCATCACGACGATTGTCAATCCCGAGGGTGCAGGAACCATCACCGCTCCAGCTGATGCTACTGTTGGCACAACGGTAACCTTCACGGTTGGCACCAACGAGGGTTATCAGTTAGATCAAGTGCAAGTGACCTACGGTTCCAATCTGGCTATTTTGGACTATACCTACGATCCTGAGACCGGCGTATACAGCTTCGTTATGCCTAATGATGAAGTGAGGATTTATGCCGACTATACCCGCCAGTCTCATGGCATCACGACGGTAGTCAATCCCGAGGGCGCAGGAACCATCACCGTCGCCGCAGACGCTTTTGCTGGTGAGACGGTCAACTTCACGATCAACCAGAATTATTCTAGTTATGAAAATTGGGATTTGTTCTCACTGACAATAACCACCGATGGCACGAATGATACTATTCCTTGGACACTTGATAATGGTACATATAGCTTTGTCATGCCCACCGAGGATGTGACAATCACTGCTGAATACAGGAGAGTTTACACCCTCAATATACAAAGGACACCGGAAGACGGTGGTGAAGCTGGAATAGAAGAATCTCCGGGAGTATTTTCCCATGGAGGTGATGTAATGTCAGGAGAGATCGTCACTTTCAAAGTGATACCTAATGATGGTTTTGAAATTGCTAGTATAAGTTCAAATAATTCCCTTGTGACGATTACTGACAATGGCGATGGGACTTACACTTTTGTGATGCCATCGAATAATTTCACAGTCACCGTTTATTTCCAGCCCACAGGAGATTATCAGATTAATGTGGTGAACGATCCTCCTGAAGGCGGTACTACTACATTGTCAGGTTATGTGAAGGTCGAGGACGGCACCTACTATTCTAATGAGGGGATGTCTGTCATCATCACACCGAGAACAGCTACTCATTGGGAGGTAACAGGCGTGGATGCTGTAGATAGCGACAACAATCCAGTTAGTGTTACCGCTAATGCTAATGGTACTTATACCATGGTAATGCCGGCCAGCAACGTGACAGTTACGACCCATTACATTTTGTCGCCATATAACATTATCACTACCGTTAGTGGCTCAGGCTCAATTGTTCTGACGGGTGAAGCTGCCGATAAAATTGAGTATGCGGGTCAGACCGTAACTTTCAGTTTAGTGCCAGATGATGGTAACTTGTTGCAGTCTTATTCTGTATTTTATTCTGGTAATTCTGCGAATACTATTGATGTTACCGATAATGGTGACGGAACATACAGTTTTGTGATGCCAGAACATAATGTTACGATTCAAGCAACGTTTAAGCCCGCTTATACCGTTTCTACTGTATGTTTCCCTGCCGAAGGCGGAACAGTGGTAGTGACAAGTGGTTTAACAACGGGTAATTTGGCTATGTCAGGTACTCAGGTACAGTTTACCGTTAATGCGAATGAGAGTGCAGGATATGATATAACAACAATCAGACTGAAAAGAGATGGGACTGGTACTTATATTTCTTCTGCTATCTATGAATCGCAAGATGGGTCTTATTATTTCTTTATGCCCAATTACAATGTTACTATTGAAGCATACTTTGGCCTTAAGCATACCGTCACAACTGTATGTGATCCCGATGATGCCGGTGAAATCGAATTATGGTATCCTGGTGTCGTCAATGGCTATGCATATGCTGAAGATGTAGTTCGCTTTGGCGTGATATCCTATGATGGGCACGTCCTGGAGAGTGTTACCTTAACCAATCACACGACGAACGAGGTAACAGAACTGATGAGTGATTATGAGGTAACTGATTATACTATCTTCAGCTTTGAAATGCCAAATGCTGACGTGACCATTACTGCTCATTTTGCTGACGGCTATAAAGTGACAGGTATCGTCATTCCTGAAGATGGAGGCGGTCTTGGATACTTCCAGGAATTGGACAACGGTTACATCATTAGGGGTGATTACTTCATTCCAGGCATAAATGTAAATACATTCATTGATATAGCCCCCGGTTATGTATTGAAGAGTGCTACAGTGACTCTTGATGATCATCCAGAGCAGGAGGTTACATTGATAGATGATGTAGGTAGAATGGATTGGAATGATTGTGTGGCATATTATGAGAAGCATTTTGTGATGCCCGCAGCCGACGTTACCATTACAGTTAACGTTGAGCCATATACTCCGTTGCGTGTGATTGAGCACAATAATTATGAAAAGGCTAACAATGGTGACACCGTTACTGTAAGCGACGATCTGGTTGTCGTTTGGGCTGCCAAGGACTGCCTCTGGGCCAAGGACCTTGCAGAATCCAACTACTCTGTTACCTTGCCTGATAATTATTATACAGAAGATTATGCCGACAACTTAGATATTAGAGACTATGTGAAAGATGATCTGGACTTCCAGAAACACGAGTGGGATCAAAGCAACTGGGTAATTCTTGATTGCAGCGATCTGTATCCTGAAATCATCAATGTTACTGAGCGCAGAAAGAAGCTGGATGATTTTGTTGACCACATGATCGCCGGTGGAACCATCAAGGGTGTTTATCAGATTCCGGTATATGTGGATGAAGATCCCCATATTGAAGTAATGGGTAAATTTAACCATGTGATCAAGTTGACCCAAGAACCGGAGATAAAGGATAAGGCTGAACCGTCAAAGGGCTATCCTGGTTATATGCAAGACCCGAGGGAAGAGAATAAGGCTTTTGATTATCACTATAATCATTACATTCCCACCAACTTCTTTAGTTGTGTCAGGGGCGAACAAGCGACTTCCGATCTCTTCTCTCCAGGACCGAAGGCTAAACAATGGTCGTCTGAGGAATTTGACAATCTCGCCATCTTCATTTTGCCGCCGCAAGATCAAGAGGTGGCTCAAGTGTGGGCCGTCTATGCCGGAGCCGACACGGTTGAAGAGAATGGCTCCACCAAACTGGTGGACAAGTTCACTGTTTATGAGTATTACTTGGATGGTTATACTTCCCAGAATGTCTATGACCTGCCTGGCGGCTTCGCTGTGCCGGCCGAGAACTGGATATATAACCGATTGAACAGCGGCTATACCGACGAGTCCTATGGCCGACCTGGCAAGTATGATAATGAGCAGACGGGTAGTACCAAACTCATGCAAGATACTGCCTACCTGTTCCATATCGCCATCAAGTCAATACCATACGTCGATCATCTTCCTGAAATGAGAGGTCCGAACAATCCGGCTGCATTCCAGCAGATGGATCTCTATCAGGTATACCCGCTTGACATGGATACCCACGATGGTACTGTGACAGCCAACAGGGTTATTTGGGAGGTTGATCCTGCCAGCCGTGAGGTAGAGAGTGTACGTTACTATAATGTGATGGGTCAGGAGAGCAAGACGCCATTCGATGGCATCAACATCGTTGTGACCCGCTACACCGACGGTAGCGCAAGCTCTAAGAAGATCTATAGATAGTTCTAACTGTGTTTCATCCATCCATGGGGGCCAATCCTCATGGATGGATGTTTTTGTTTAATCATTAATTCATAATCAGATTCAATGAAAAGATTTTTACTGACATTATCCCTGGTGCTCACTGCTGCCATGGCTGTCATGGCGAGCGAGCATGATGTGACGATCAACCGTGGCGAGGGCCTGTATGAAGACGGCACCGGCGTGTACTATTGCGTGAAGGACGGTGTGATGATGACCTTTACCGATGGTCTTGACAATGAGAACTTCCTGGTGGAGCGCCGCAACAAGATCTTTGAGGTGCGTTCGGCCAACTACATCATCAAGAAGATCGTTTTCCACTGCGTGGACAACACCACCGAGGATAACCTCGAGCCCTTCTACTGGGGCCCGACAACCATCTCGGCAGTCAATAACTTCACCTTTCCCGGTGAGTTGGGAACCTACAGTGTGACCAACAACGGCTATGATGGCGTGTGGGAAGGACGCACTGCCGCCATCCAGTTTACCACTGCCGAGGGCAAGCCTGTGCGCTTCGGGTCGGTAGAGATTATCTATGAGAAACTGGACGGTGACATCTTTGACCTGGTAACGCATAATGACCAGATTGTCGAGGGCAAGACCTACATCATCGTGAGCCAGTACTATGACAAGGTCATGGAATTCAAGAAGAGCGATGATGCCACTTTCCCCGCCACCGACATCGTCGAGTGGATGACCGCCGACAAGACCAAAGTGAAGGTCGATGGCAACGCCTGCCTGTTCACGATGGAGGGTGTGAAGGACACCTTGAACACCCAGCAGAAGGCCGCTTGGCTCAACACGCTCAACGGCTACATGCGTTCGCAGAACTACAACCTGATTACCCGCACGTCGCCCAACGACTATTGCCGTGCCCACATGTACATCAGCGAGAACGCGTACAACTTCTTGCTCAAGTTCAATGACATGTCCAGTGGCAATAACTATTACACGGTGCGCTACGACTACGCGAACCCGGGCCTCAAGATGCTCAACTATAATGATGACACTCAGCAGCGCGTGTGGCTCTACAGGCTCGCCGAGTCCTATCATGTTTACACCGTGTGCGAGCCTCCTCAAGGCGGCTCCATCAACATCACCAGTGGTGTGGTGGAAGGTGTGTCGCAACAGTACGAGACCGTCACCTTTAATGTCGTTGCCAACGATTCCTTCGTGTTCAAGGGTGTGCAGGCCACGTCTGACGCTGCAGGCGTAGTTGATCCCATCAATCTGGCCCAGACCACCAATCCTGACGGATCGGTTACCTACAGCTTTGTGATGCCCGCTGCCGATGTCACCATCAAGGCCATCTTTGAGGCCGGTGTTCCCTCGTCGGTTCTCGATGTCGAGGCTCAAGGCGCCATCCAGGCTGTTGAGTATTACAACCTGTCAGGTATCAAGAGCACGCAGCCCCACGACGGCATCAACATCGTCGTGACCCGCTACAGCGATGGCACAACTGCTGTCAACAAGCTGCTGAAGTAACACGACATCGCTGCCCACACACTCAATATTGAGTGAAAAGAACGACTCCCCCGAGCCATCGAGCTCGGGGGAGTCGCATTATATGTGTCATATTTGCGGCTAAAACTTTGATCGGCCGTAGTGCGATTATTGTTTTTGAGGCATTAGTTTTGCAACACCCCCATCCAGTTTGCCTGGCACAAGCAAGTCATCGCTCTGTCTCTAAGGGAGGTCAGTTGCCCAGGACCTGGCTGATGAGTGCGGTGATGTCGTCGATGTCGATAGCACCCAATCCGTCCACATTGCCGGCCTGCTCGATGTGGGCATTTGAGGGTGTGCTGCCCAGGACCACGCCGATGAGCATTGTGATGTCGTCGATGTCAACGACGCCGTCATCGTTCACGTCACCCAGGATGAATTCGGGTTGCTGCTGGGTGAAATTGGCTGTGATGAGTACATTGCTGGCAGGCATGGTAAACGAGAAGATGCCCTCGTCATCAACAGGGGTGACTTCGACAGGCTCGTTATTGGCATCGGTGACAATGATGTTGTCTGGCGCATATCCCTCGGCTGCGGTCACACTGAATGTCACCGTTTCGCCCGTCTGAGCCTGACCGTTGACTATAGCGTCCGTGAGGGTGATGATGCCGCCATCAACGGGGTTGCACGCGGTCACTACATCCCATGACGGGACGAGTTTGTAGAGCCACACGCGCTGCTGGTTGTCATCGCTGTAGTTCAAGATGCGGAACTGGTCGCCATCGTAGTCGTAGCGGACGGTCATGTAGTCGCTCGATGCGCCTGATGCCTCGTTGAAGAAGCGCACCAGGTAGTTGTAGGCATTAGTGCTCACAAACATGCCAGCGCGGCACTGGCTTGTGCAGTTATCGCTGACGATGACGTTGCCGTTGCTGGTCGTGAGATAGCCGTTGCCCGTGCTCAGGAAGGCATTGGTCCTTGCGCCCGACGTCGCGCCGTATCGGATGGTGTCGGGGTTCACGGCCTTCATCTCAATCATGCAAGTGTTGTCGCCAATCCTCACCACAGACTTATCGGCATTCATCCACTCCACGACCTGTGTGGTACCAAAGGTGGTCTCGCCCTGCTCGTGGAACTTCATCGCCTTGTCATAGTACTGGCTGGCGATGACGTAAGTGCTGCCCTCGGTGATGAGGTCGCGTGAGGTCACCAGCTCAAACAGGCTGCCTGTCGATCGGCTGAAGTTGGCCACGATGTCCACATCGCTCTCGGGCATGACGAAGGTGTAGCTGCCGTCGGTGCCTGCTGTCACGTCGATGGGCGCGCCATTGCCGGCGGCGCTGATGCCACTGCACTGCCAGCCCACATTGGCGCTGGGGGTCACGGTTACCGTCTGACCAGCGGCTGCTTCATCGTCGCTCACGCTGACCATGCCACCTGCCGCGGGTACTGCCCCGGCATTGATGGCATAAACCGGTATCTCGTCAAATGTGGCCGTAATGGTCACGTCACTCTCGGGCATGATGAAGGTGTAGATGCCATCCGTCTCATCCACTTCGACGGCGTCGCCTGTGGCGGTGGTGACATTCACGCTTGCCAGCTGATAACCCGTATTGGGCGTCACGGTAAACGCCACGGTGTCACCGCCGTTCACCCTGTTGCCGCCTGCCAGCGTGATGACCCCACCATGCACGGGAACCGTCATAGTGGTGATGCGGTAGGCATCCTCGGGAGCGTTCAGTAAGTTCAGGTAATACCACCTGGTGCCCTTGCTCTCGGTCCCGCCGTTGCTGTAGTAATACAGGTAGCAGAAGTACTTCCAGCCGTCGATCAGGTCATGGTCAAAGTCAAATTGCAGACTTGTGGACTCTCCGGGTTCCAGATACAGCGGCTTGGTCATGTTGAGCAACTCGGTGCCCACATTGGTCTCGGGATTGTTGACGCGGTAGAGGCGTGCCGAGAAGTCCTCGTTATAGGTCGTTGTGCCCGTATTGGTGATGTCGGCGATGATGCTGTAGCTGTCGGCCGTGATGATGCGGTTCTCCTCATCGGTGATGTTCAGGATGCGGTAGCTTACGTCGAGCGTGGCGCTGGGCATGGTTTTGATGGTGACGCGCTGGGTATAGAACGGGCTGCTGCCGCTCTCGTTGAGCGAGAAGGTCACCGTCTTGGTGCCCGCTGTCGTCGGAGTGAAGCGGTAAACCAGGTCGCCCGACTCGCCAGCGGCGATATTGGCCAGTCCCATGGCGTTGAACGTGCCATCACAAACATATACACCAGATCGTTGGTCGAGGTGCCCGCGTTATTGAGGTTCAGCGTCAACGTCACGGGTTTGCCGTGGTTGAGCGTGCCATCGACGTTGCAGCTGTTCACCGTGTATTTGGTCGTCGAGCCTGCTGTGCCATAGCCCTTGATGGTGCAGGAGTAGGTGCCACCGAAGGTCACCTCGATGTAGTTCACATCTGAGCCGACGCAGGGACGGTACTCCTCGCTTGGATAGATGGAGTAAATGGGCAGGATGCGGTAGGTGCCGCTGGTAATTCCCGCGCCGAAGTTCAGGGGACGGCTTGACACGGTGATGTATTCACCATTGCTCAGGGCGCTCGTGGTGTAGCGGATGTAGAGCACGTCGATCAGTTCGCCTGCTTGATTATACAGTCCCCATCCTTGGCGGAACTGCGAGGAAACATTGGTGTTGTTGATGAATTGGCCCGACACGGTCACCGAGAAATTGGACGATGCGCCACTGCGAGCGGTATTGGTCGAGTTGATCTTGAGATCTTTAAATGAGAGGGATGCTGTGCCGCTCGTGCCGTCGGCAGGCTCA
>Ga0247610_10005205_pt1 | contig 13736 bp, 20 predicted proteins | sample 174DNAGHGhighgp2_FD_193483 | JGI IMG/M metagenome (GOLD analysis project Ga0247610, IMG submission 193483) | Sheep rumen microbial communities from Palmerston North, Manawatu-Wanganui, New Zealand - 1742 DNA GHGhigh gp2 | ecosystem: Host-associated > Mammals > Digestive system > Stomach > Rumen...
TAACAATCGAGACGATTGAGCTGCATCCAAAGAAGTTACGTTCATCGAACCATTATCTTCATTACTAGTAAGAATCAAATGAGTCTTTTCAGGTAATTTCCAAGAAATATACTCTCCAAACTGAATCAAAGACATAATTGCTTGCATAAACAAGTTAGTTGCCCTAGTATAATCATCCAAGAGTAACAAAACTTCTTGATCTGGATCTGTTGGCACCCAAGAAGGAATTGCATAACCCATACGAGGAGAACAGTTAGGACAAAGTTTCCATCCGAGAGATAGATACTCATCAACTAATTTTTCAATAACCCATTGTTCTTCTTCAGTAGGGCTTATCATACTAAACTCTTTACAAGGAATACCAATTAAGTCTCCAATTTCTTCCATAGAACTCAATTCTACTCGAACAAATTTTGCTCCACGTTCTTCTGCAATTTCTTTTACAATAGCAGTTTTACCAATACCAGGAGCTCCCTCTAAACCAATTGAAATCTTATTTTGACCTTTTGTAACTAAATCTAAATTATTATCCAAAAGATAATTAATCATCTTTTTTGCTTCTTCTATCTTCATATTATTCTATAATTTTTGGAATACAAATTTTATAACCAGGATATTGAGCATCTTGAGCTCCGTCTGAAGTAATAACCCAACAGAACTTACCGCAAGGATTCAGATGATCCAAACTAGCATATCCGTCAGTAAAACAAATGCCCAGACTATATTTATGTCTATTTGAATTAAAATAATCAACAAACGGGTGAAAATCAGTTCCTCCTCGGCCTGATACCGATGCAGGAGTTTTCCCCTTATAATGATATTGATCTTGAATGATCATATCAAACTCAACTATATCAACATTTGCTCCTGCTTTCCAAACGTGATATATTTCACTAAAGAATTCATCTAGTTCTTTCTTTCCTATTGAACCAGATGTATCCACACCAACTAGAATTGTATGCTTTTTTGCTAGTTTATGTCCAAGAGCTCCAACAAATCTTGTAGATTCTTTTCGTCTAGTACTCTTTGGTAAACTATCAAATGCATTTGCCATAAAATTTCTAAAGAATTTCTTCCAATTAAATACTGGTTTCTTAAATGTAAGAAGTCCATCAACAATATTTTTCAACTCTTGAGGAATACGACTACGAACAGCCTCAGCTGTTGATTTTACTCGATATTCCAACTGTGTACGAACAAGTGTTATATTTTGTCCAGCACATCCCCAAGTATTATGTTCTGTATGTTCTCTAGTTAATAATTCCCTAACACTATTTGTTATATCTCCCCATCCCATTCCATGATTGTTTTGAATAGGAATTCTATTACCATTAGCATCGATAATTTCTCGGAGGTTAGGGTCAGATTGAATTTTATTTAAAATATCAACATAATACTTAGTTCCCTGTTTTTTAGGCAAGTTTGGGAGCATTTTAAAGATTGCAGATGCTCCATCATCTGGCCAATCTTCTTCATCAATATAAGAATTACATTCCATCCTTAATACTTTAAGATTTCCTTAAAGAGTAGAGCACCCCTTTATCCGGTCTGGATAGGCTATTATGCTCGTTGAACGTCTTTCGTGTTATTAAAATATTCAACAAATTTAAGATATTTCCTCTTTAAATAAATTGAGGAATTTTTATAAAAATATTCATAAAATTTTAGTGCATTTTTACTTCCAGATTTTAATAATCTGTATGTATTTGTAATTTTTCTTTTTTCTTTAGAAATAGTTCCTTTATCTGGAATATATTCATTAAGTTTTGATAAAAACTCAAATGTTCCACAAAATCCAATACTTATGTATTTTAATCCAGATTTTCTTATTCCAGTACTAATCCATCCGTCTCCATCGAAATATCCACGAATAAAATGCCGTACATATTTCTTTGGAATTTTTGGAAATTTTAAAACTAAAGATTTTCTAGGAATACATCCAAGTTTATTTAAATCATCAAACATCTTCTTAGAATATATTTCTACATGATATACTTCTCGTCTAATATTTGGATGATAATAATCTTTTTCTAAAAATGTTTTAGTTGAGAAATTTGCATTAATAGATTTTAAAAAATTATCACAAATTTCTTTATCTAATACTGATAATTTAATAATAAAAGAATTTTTACGTTGTTGCACATTCCCATCAGCAAATAAAAATCCTAACCAATAAGCTTTTTCTTCAGTATTTATTTTTTCAAAGAATGATTCATTACAATATTTTTTCTTTTGATAAAAAGAATTCGATCTATGTAATCCTAATTTATTCATTCTAAGAGTAATAGTACTTCTATTAAATCCTAATTGATAAGCAATTTTTTGTGCAGATAAACCTTTATTAAATAATTCTATAATTTGTTGTTCACTAATATTTAATTTCTTCATAGCAATAGTAATTGAGGTTAATTTATATATAATAATATGCTATAAATCAATTAAAAATAATATATTTTAATAATTTAGAAATTTCGCTGCGGATTACCCAATAATTTAGCTTTTTACTACAAAGGTCATTACTCTTTCCACATTATGATTTTCATCTAATGTTTAGTACTAAATTCTCTAAGGATTTCCCCGCAATTTAAGCCTGTCAATTATACATTCCTGTATAACGGGACTATGGTGTTAATCCATTGCTATCTGAAGAATTTCATGGCTATTTGCCAATGTTAAGAAATTCTTATAATCAGTAACATGAAAGAAGCACATATGAAGAAGATTATGCTTTAATAAACCCATTCTATGTTGAAGGTCTAATTTTTTCCAATAGTCTTCATTAATTAATAATTTAAAATTAAGACCATCTGGAACGATTCCCATCTGTTTTACTTGGGTGGACCAAGCTCTGGATAAGCCAGAGGCAAAAATACCATAAAAAGGCTCATCCATCATGAGCCTCTTTATGGCACGTGCTACACTTTCCATAATTAAAATTCTGCGTTAACTGCGGCTTTTAACAATTTACATACTACCTTCGGCGAAGCATCAACAAGATCTTCATCATCAGAAAGATCAACAACGGTATTACCCTCAAGATCAATTACTTTCTTTGCTTCAATATTGATTGCCATGATGTCTCCGTGTACATCAACAATATCATCAACTACAATACCAGCTTTAATAAACAAGCTTGCAGCTAAGAACCAACGTTGTAAATTACATCCATTATACTCTTCTACAAACTTACGGTATGCTACTTCATCATTAACTCGATCTTCTTCTGTATCACCTACAGTCAGAACACCATCAACCATTTTACAAACTTTCATTGAAGAAGCAACCGGTTTAACAACATTGAAACCTATGATATTATCGTGTTCATCGGTAATAGGTACAACTTTACCTTCTTTAACTTCGTTATAAAAATCAAGGAAAGTCTTTTCTTGTACTTCGTTGTTAGCTCTAAGTTGATTTGCCAAATTGTTCATTTCGTAATTTTTCATAATAATATCACTCTTTTGCACAGAGCGCTCCATAATTTAGTTTAATTGATTTTTTGTTTATAATGTCTGATTTTTCTTCACCCCATTTATTTAAAAATGCAATAAGATCATCTTTTTCAGGATCTTGACTAATATCGCCATTATACTTTGTATGAATTTGACGGATATATCCATCTGTATCTAAATCAATAGTATAAAATGGGGTTTTAGGAGCAGAATTTTTTCTTAAAAATAGAATAATTTCCTTTCCTTTAGCGATATTGCTTTTATAAGAACCGACACAATGGTGTAGAACATTTCCCTCTATATCAAGTTCATCTACAGTTCCTGGCATAATAATAGAATACTTCTCACCAGTATAGACATACTTACTTAAAGTATTTCTAATCTTAAAATATTCAGCATTAAGCTTTTCATAAAGCTCTTTATTATTAAGCATTTCAATTCTTGACTCCATTGCGCTTATTTTTTCATCGATAGTATCCGGTTTTGGAAACTTAGGATACTCAGATTCATCAATTTCTTCTAATTCCCTTAAAGTATGCCATAAATGAAGATATTCAGAAAAATTAGAATTTACATAATCTATGACTTTCTTAAGTTTATTAGTAATATTTCCGGGTTTAGAAAGAATATTATCATGATAAAAATCTAAATCTTGATTACTCATTTTATCATTCATTGCCAGCTCACATAAAATGTCAAATGTTTCCTCTCCTAAACCTTTAAAACTAGGCACTATTTTATTTAACCTAATAAAATAATACACAACATCTTCTTTAGCTAAAATTATTCTCTGCTGAAATGATGCTAATTGCTTAGCAGACATCTCAGTTGCTTTTACTAACGAAGTCGAATCTATATTTTTTATACATTCAGTACAATTTTGTCTAAATGCATTAAGAATAAACGGAATTTGAAGTTTTATTGCTTGTTCAATAATGTATTCATATTCCGGAAATAAAAAGTTTAAATCATTAGTTGTAATTTTTCCAGGCATATAGGTATTTAGATAATTTCCAAAATAAGTATTTCTAAATACATATAATTTCTTCTGGCACAATTTTATAGGGATTCCTCTTGGAATAAGAATAGCATAATCTGGATTATCCCAAGTCTTAGTAGATACATTATACTGTAATGTTACATTAGAATCTTTATATAAAATAATATTTCCTAATCTGAATAAATTACAAGTATAAAAATCTTCTCCAAATTCTCGTTTAAATTCTTCTAGCATAATTAAAATAGTGAAAGCTGACCATCATCAACCGCAAGTTTCAATTTATTAGCTTCTGTTATATAAAAGTTATAATCAATTTTGTAGTCTTGCATTGGTTTTGATTCAAACTTATTAAACAAAATTGCTGCATACCCAACATTAACGCCACTCGGCCGGCCGTCTCCGAAATCTTTAGATAAGGAACCAGCTTTACCAGACTTACTCATATAATAACGAGTAGTCCTTGGTAATTGAGTTGTAACAATTTCTCCATTGACGAATTGGGTATATATTGCATTACTTTTTGAATTAGTTTTTAATCGCAAACAATAATCAAAAATATCATTATGATTCATAATAGTATCTTCGATTTTTGTTCCATACACAAAATAATTCTTTACTGCAAGAGGAACAATTCTCATAGAAGGATCTTTATGATACTCTTTGTCTACTTCAAAATCTCCTTTAAGTTTAAGATAACTTTCATCGGGATTTTGAGGATCAAATCCTTCTTTGACTGCAATATAATTATTTACATCCCTTACTACCATTTTATCATAGAATACTTCTTCAATAGTAAGTGTAGTTTCTTTTGTTAATTGTTCATTGACAGCTCGAATAGCATCAATTTTATCTCTAGGAATTAATATGGTTTGTCCATCTGTATTAGTTTGAATAAATATCAGATTAGGACAAGCTTCTATCATTCTCTCAGACCACATACAAATAAATATTTGTCCTGCAATAGTAGTTTTAAATGTATACAAAGGATCATACATAAATGAAGTTTCCTCATTTGACTTTCCATACGTTCCATTTAAAATCAATTTATATCCTTCAATCAAAACATTATCTCTTTCTTTCTTAGGTTTATGTTTTTCATTAAGACGAGTATCTATGAAATCAGAATATAATTTCATAAATTCTGGTCCAAGATGTTCTGGATATAAATTTAAGGATTTAGCAATACTTGGATATAGTGCTTTTTACTCTGATTCTTTCAAATCAGTTTGGACTGTCTCTTCACTTTTTAATACTTTTTTCCATATATATCCATACATAGTAGGTTTTTCACCACTGCATACGGCATATATATTGTGTCGTTTATATGTCGGATTTTGAATAATAATATCATTGACACAATCCCAAACTTTAATTAATTGATTAGTTTGTTTGTCATATTGTTCGATATTATATAAAGTTATTTTTTCTCTAACTCGTTGTTTCATTAACTCTTTTAACTCTGGATTTTCTTTCCATCGTTGATTTCGAACTTCAATTCCTTTTTTACTATTTTCTAAATTAACTTTTGCTAATCCTTTTTTATAACGTTCTTTTTGAATTTCGGACATTTTCCTTTTTTGTTCAGGGGTCCATTTATTACCAAAATTAGGATTATTCTCGCCAGAGTTAGATATAGACTGTAATTTTCTAGTTTCATCGTGAACAATCATTTTTGTTGATGAATCCATTCTTAAATTATATCCAAATTCTCGATCAGTTGATTTATAAAATTGTATCCAATAAAGTTCTCTTTCTTTTAAAATATTTTCATTAAATTCAAGCTCTTCTATTACAAAACATTTAAAGTTTTGAAATCCGTATTTATTCCAAGCGTTTATAAGATGCCTATTCTCATCTTTACTCTCAGAATTTAATCCATAAATATGACTTTGAATTCGTTTATAAATATTTTTAGCTTTTCCAACATAAATTTTATTATTTACTATATTTTGAATACCGTAAATTCCACATACTTTAAGTTCTTTTCCTAATTTCATATTATTATATATTTTAAGTTATATTACAATAATATAATAAATTTAGGATACAACCAAGTTACGTTTACTATTTTTAAAATATTAAAAAGGCCGCCTTTACAGTCTCTGAACCTTTATCCTTTCGGATACTTGGCTGCTGATTAACCAATCTATTCTATTGTCACTATGATAATTCTATTTCTAAAATTATTTAGTAAGAATAGCTCTAAGGAAGTTCCAGCAATTTAAGCGGTTTTAATTGGGCCACTAAGCTAACCCAACATCCAAGTCCATTATAACCCATTCATTATTAGATTGGTATACTCCTGGTTTAATACACCCATGAGATCCTCCCAATCCAAAGTCCCATTGATATCCATGAGTTTGTACATGAAATTCAAATGACCCCTTCTCAACAGGAACAGATAATTCTATATTTGAAATTTCATCTATAAACTTTTGAAACGACTTTGTTTTTACATTAGCCCAGGAAGGAATACAATCTTTTAATTTAATACTTTTACGAATAGTTCGTAATTTCTTAATATCAAATGGATTTTTATTTACTGCTCTTGCATATAAATTTAACATTAATTGTTCACCCATTCCTACATCAGGAAGATTTAAACAATTAACATTAAATTTCTTTTGAAGATCTGATCTTAATGATAGTTTATTTTTACCTTTATAAAGAGAATAATCGGTTTGCCCAAGTGTAGTTTTAAAGAATAAATATGTTGCTTCAACATCATTTTTATTATAAGATAAAACTACTTCTTCATCACCTTCTTTACACCATTGAGTATGATCTATTGGCATTTCCTCTACATTATTCATATGCATACAAACTTCCAAGTCTTTAAGTGAAGTATGTCTTGCCTTATTATTATAATGCCATATTTTAAATAGATCAATTTGATTTATATATTTATTTTTATCAGCAATAGTGTTAAATTCATTATTTAATAACTCTTGAACTTTTTGATAAATTAATTGAGCAACTTCTTGCCCAGATTTATGTTTGTAAGAGTCATAATGATTTAGAATATGATGAATAATCGGATAGTCAAAGTTTTCATTATTAAATCCAACTTGATAATACCGATTTGTTTTTTGAAACATTAACCAATTATATAGCTCATTTAAATCATTTCTCCATTTAGAAATAACAAATTGATGCCACACTTTAGTACTACAGTCATAACCAGTATATGTAAATAGGTTAGAAAGAGTTTCTAAGTCGTATATTTCAAAGTTCATTGTTGATTAGTTAACCATTGCAGTGTCATTACTGCGTAATTAGCTAAATCTAACAGAGTATCCTCCATACTTTCATTAACTTGAGTGCTTTGAGCTTTATAAATGGATTTAATTCGATTCATTTTATCATTCAATCGAACAATTCCTGCAACAGGCCCAAATTCATCAAGAGTTTTTTCAAAACTATTCCCGTAATCTTTATTTTTACGTTCATAGAGTTGATTCATTTTATGTGTAATTTCTATAAACTCCATTATTTCTTTGGATTTAATACTCGTTCGCGTTTTGTTTGGCGTGTGTGGGCACTACCAATAACAGCTCCGCATACAGTGCATCTACCTCCAGATTGTTTGTCTCCTGCAGGGTTATATACTCTCATTCCCTTACCGTAAGTTTCATCTTGAAACTCATGTTTGCAAGTACATTTAACAATTTTACAATCCATATTATGATAATTTAAAATGTTTATATTTTGCTACTTCCTCTATTTGTCCCATAATCTCTTTCCATTTCTTAGCTTGGTGTTTTGTTCTATCTTCTAAAGCACATAATACCTTACTTCTTAATGTTCTTAATTGAGATGTAGACAAAGAAGAATATTTACACATTTTCCATCCACGAATTCGCTTCAAATTAATCATATCTTGAAGTTCTGTTCCAGATAATCCCTTAGGATTAACTCGAAGCTCAACATTCATCACACTCAATGGAAGTTTAATGTGATTATTAATTTTAGCTTGTAACGTGTATGAATCTGGATTTAATCCAGCCTCTCTAAGATCATCATCAATTTCTTTTAGTTCTTCTTGAGTAAGAAATATACCCATATTATAAATAAAAGAATGAGTAATTTTAGAGTGGTCAAAACTACCTAACGCATCTCTACAAGCAAGTTGTAAAGATGTAATTTTAACATTTCGATATTCTGCTGGAACCGAAACAAAGTCTTTCAAAGTATAACTATCATCAGGTTCAAATTCTGACATCCAAGATCTTAATTCAGACATTAAAGTTTCATTAGAATAAATATAATTTCCTTTTTGATCTTGAAGTGTCTTAAACCATCTGAGAGCTAATTCAGCTCCGCAATAATCTAACTGTTTTACAATCTGATCTATAACAATCATTCTACCCAAATTACTCGGATCAGTATTATAAAGCATTTCTTTACAATGGTCATATATCATTTGAAGTTGATCTTCATCCATATCGACCATTTTCGTTTGTAATTGAGTTTCTGCTTTATTATGAGTTAATCGGGCATCCTTCCATACATAAGTATCTAGTTTACTCATAATACAATCTGTTCTGTTTTATTATCTTTTATAAATTCTTTAAAATATACATTAGTGAATTTTATAGTGCTATTTTGGTCAGTTGTACGATCATAAAACGTTTCCCCGGCAATAAAAGTCTGTAATGTTACATATCCAGCATCTCCGATATGTAAACTATACTCGCTTCCCCAGTTAGGAAGTTTAGTACACATCCTTAAATCCCCGGTGTCGTTTTGGAATACGTACACTGTGTATATCCCATCCTTTTTTGCTATCAGCTTCCCATGAATCGTCTCCTCCGTCATCGTTATAGCCTATTTCTGTTAATGTATAATCTGGATGGGTTTTTGATACTCTTTAGACTCTGCGCGAGTCATAGTAAGAATATCAAAAAATTCCCCATTTTCATCATAAACTTCCCAATCAAACGGTTTGGTTGTTTTTGGCATAATCTTCAACTTGTTTGTTGATTTTTTCTTTTACTTGCTCCCAAGAAACAGGAGTGTAATCGTTATTATCTACACCTACATCATATTGAGTAGGAAATAAATATTGAAGTCTTAAAACATCTTTACTAAGAATTTTTTTTACTTCTGGATCATTTATATGTTCAAAATCATAATGTTGTTCTTGTGAATGAACATGTCCAAAAAGTTGCCATACGGAATTACTTTCTCTATATGAACCTCCATAACAAAGAAATGGATAATGATTCAAATAAATTGACTGTTTTTCGATTTGAAGATATGCTTGAAATCCTACCCAATCAAATTTATACATTGTTCCATCTTTAAGATTATGAAGATCATGATTTCCTAGAATTAGAAACTTATATCCATTGAGTTGATCAAGAATCTTATCCCAATATTGAGTTCCTTTAAAACAAAAGTCCCCAAGATGAAATATATAATCCTTTGGTCCGACAACATTATTCCAATTTTCAATTAACTTTTGATCCATTTCTTCTACAGAAGAAAATGGGCGTTTACAAAAATCAATTATATTAGCGTGTCCAAAATGAGTATCGCTTGTAAAGAATATCTTTGATCCAGCATCGAAATTAAAAACATCTTGTTTCATCACCAATCAACAACTAAAGCTCCTGCTGGAATTATATTTCCATCTTCATCGGTATATTCTTCTTCATTTACCGAAATAGATTCGGCATAATTTACCAAACAATCAGCACCACAAATATAAACTTCTTGATCTAATTCTTCTGGAGAAAAAGATTGAAGTTTTTCTAATATTTCTTTTCCTGTCATAATTCTTAATCAAATAAGAAAATTCGTTTTCCTATAGATTCTTTTTTAGATGTAGGAAAATGTTGATTAATTAATCGTTTTCTTAACCGAGATTTTATTCGTTTATCATCAACAAGTTCTGCTTCATTACAACTAACTGCTCGTAATTGATAAAAATATAAACTTGTACGATGTGGCATGAAAATTTCAGAATTTAATTCATCTTGCGATAAAGAATTTAAATAATTTAATAATTCTTTTCCTGTCATACTTTGCTTGCAAATATTCCTTTAGATTTATACATATCTACAACTTCCTGGTCATCATCAAAAGCCATTATAACGTTATATTTTCCAGCAACCTGATTATCATATATTTCTTCTTTAACGATTACAGAATATCTGTAATCTCCTTTATTTCGTCCAAGAATAATATATGGATAATGTTCAGAATCCATCTTCTTTACCTTGTCAATACCTAAAGCCGTATGAATAGCATCAATAGATTCGGGAGTATTATCTCTTCCAGTTAAGAAAATAGGAAGAATTCCATCATCAATCCAACGCTTAATCATCCATTTTGCTTTAGGATCCACCTTATCACTAGCAGCTTTTGCGTATTCAAAAGGACCTCTATCGATTGCAAAACAAATAGTTAAATCCAAATCAAATATAACTGCAGGAGGTAAAGAATTATCTGGTTCAGAACTAATTTTAATTTCTTGCTCTAATTCTTTCTTATATTCAGTAGGATAATATCTTAAATAAAAAGATTTTAAAGTCTTTTCTCCAACAGGTCTTTCACGATTTTTATCTCGTTCTAAAGCCTCTTTAAACGGAACATAAGGAAGAGCTATGTCTCTAATTCAACATTTAATTCCGATGCAAGTTTATTCCATTTATCAATAGTCTTAGGATTTAAATTAGTAGCATCAATTATAGGAGACAATCCTCGTTTAATTGCTGCCCTAATTTCAAATTCTTCAACATCTGAAATGTAATCTTCTTGTTCCGGAATCCAATATTTACCTCTAGATGCACGAATGTCATCTCTAGAAACAATTACTTTATTTGGATCTTCCTTATGCATTTTTTGAGCAAGAGTACTTTTACCCCAAGCTGGAGCAGATTGAAGCATATATATTTTACTCATAAAATTTCTTTCTAATTTGAATTAATAGATTATTTACCATATTATAATCAACTTTATCTGGTAAATCACACGTTTTAATAATCTGATCCAACTGCGATTTTAATTCATTTGATTTATCTAATAATTGTTGATATGAAAATTTATGATTTCGAATATCTAATAAATATTCTCTATCTCCGGCAATTGATCTATCAATTATATATTTTTTATCTCTTGCAAGTTCTAAAGCCATTGTAAGAAGTCGAACATTATGCATCATATTCTTAGAATCATAATTATGTCCAAGATTATTTTGATAACGCTCTTCATTACGATTTTTTAACCAATCTTGATATTCTTTATATCTCTTACATTGAGACTTATATCCATTCTCATTATAAGACATCCAACAGATTGGTTCTTCACCCTTTTTAACACTATCTACTCGAACTTCATTAGATGTACCATCTTCTTTTTGAATACCGTGATATCCAAGCGGAAGAACTGTATCATAAATATCTCCGATTTTAAGTCCAGGATAGGCTCTTAAACCCCATTTAACAAAAGAATCAATAAATCTAAGCTTATTACAAGTAAGATGATAATGATACCAGTCTAAAAACTCACCTTTAGTTTTCCATTCATTATGAATATGTTGACCCCAATCGTAATATACTCCATAAACTTGATCCATTTTAGGAATATGAACTAATCCACAATATTTTTGTTTTAGTCCATTTACTTCTAAAAAAGACTTAATACTTTCAGATCCTTGTTCCTTGAATGTTTTACAATATTCGATCGGAGTAGGTTTTTCTGTTACAGGGTTAACACATTTTTTATTTAATCCTTGAGCTTTTTGGATCTGATCCCAGGCATACCCACTTAAAGCATAAAGTGCGGATTTACTTAAAAAATCATTTTTATGTTCTAGTATTAAATCCATTATTGAATCTTTGTATAAAATGCATCTTTCGGGAATAAATAATGATTCTAATTGAGTTGGATTACTTTTTAAAAGTAATTCAAGATATCTGCCAACTTCATAAGCAACATTATCTCCTTTTTCATCTGATAATTGCTCTTTATAACTACTTCTTAATCCAACAATTTCAGAATAAGGAGCAATATAAATAGCACTAGTATCAATATCAGATGTCTCTACATTTAATCCATAAGCGTGAGATCCTCGAATATAATGATAAATGATTTTTCCTCCATTTTGAGTAACAATATTTTTAATATCCATTATTCAAAAACTTTTTTATAACTAGCAATCAACGAATCTATATTCGCTTTTCCTACAGGATTAGAACTATGACAGCTACAAACTGGAAGTTTTACTCTTAAATTGATACAAAGATCAATTAAATATTTACAGCAATCATATCCAGTTTTCTCTTGAGTATCTTTCATATCTGCTAAATCATGATCAAATGATACTCCATCAGGTAAAGGTTGAGGTTGATTGAGATAATCTATGAATTCATCATAAGATTTAACCCAAACAACATCAACATCTTTTCCGATTGGAGAAAAGTTTAACCAATCACTAGTAGTAGGATCTCGATAATCATCAAGCCATAACAGTGTCTTCGCCATAATTAGTTTCTCCCATTTCAATATCAATTTCTCCAGAATCAATTAATTTTGCTTCACGAGATAAGAAAGCCATAGATTTTAATTTCCAAGCTTCTTTAATCGGATCATTATCAATGCGCAAAACAATACCTTCTCTTGGAGTTTTATTACGACACAAAGGTTCGTTTAATTCCATTCCAAAAGTTTTAGTATCATTTTTCATTGCTTCAAGAACATTCTCGTGCCAATGAGTATCAATATCAATTTCTGAATATAAGTCTTTTAATGCTCCATGATACAAAATATCAATTGGATAAATTTTGTCTTTAAGTTCTGGATATATATAAATAAACCGTTTTGTCCACTCATAAACTTCTTGAACATTCCACTCATAATGAGTATCTTCAACGGCTGTATTTATACGATAAATCATAAGTTTATTCTCACCGGGCTTGCATCCATAATCAAATCCTTTTTGAATCATCTTATTAGAACCAGTAACATAACCTACAATTTCTCCATAAATTGTCATTCCTTCTGGAATTTTACCTTTTAACAATTCATAATATTCAGCCCATACATCAGCATCATAATATCCAGAAGTTACCCCAGAATTAATAAATTGATTTTTGATTACAGTTCTAGACGAATAAATTAAATCGTATTTATTCTTAGTAAACTGTAGCCAAGAAGGAAGTTTTGGAAATATTCTCGTATAAAATCCATCCCATTTAGGAAACTTAACTAAAACATTAGCATAGATAGCTGATGTTCCATGAAGTTTCGTCGAGATGGTTACAATATCATCAGGTTTA
>Ga0247610_10005206_pt1 | contig 13735 bp, 6 predicted proteins | sample 174DNAGHGhighgp2_FD_193483 | JGI IMG/M metagenome (GOLD analysis project Ga0247610, IMG submission 193483) | Sheep rumen microbial communities from Palmerston North, Manawatu-Wanganui, New Zealand - 1742 DNA GHGhigh gp2 | ecosystem: Host-associated > Mammals > Digestive system > Stomach > Rumen ...
TATCGCGAACTGTATGCCATCAACTCTACCGGCGGCCCCGGCTTTGGCGAGGTGACCACCATGGGCGAGCAGTACTATGGCAACAACAGCGGTGCACAGTTCTTTAACAAGGAGATTAAGTGGGAGACCACTATCACCCGTAACCTGGCAGCCGACATCTCTCTGTTCAACGGACGACTGACAGTAACACCTGAGGTGTACTGGAACACCACCCGCGACCTGCTTTACAAGTCGAACCTGCTGCAGATTGGCTATACCAGCCAGATGCAGAATATCGGCCAGGTTACCAACAAGGGTGTCGAATTGTCTATCAGCGGCGACATCCTGCAGGGTAAGGACTATGTCCTGTCAGGCAGCCTGACCTTTGGTCACAACAAGATGAAGATTGACAAGCTGAACGGCACCGAGACCGAGCGCTTTGAGGAAGGCAAGCGCTGGAAGTCAAGCTATAACGACTACCTGCTGCGCGTAGGCGACGAGGTGGGTCTGATCTACGGATTCGTCTATGACGGTCTCTACACCTTCGACGAGTTCTATTTCGACCCGCAGAAGAATTACCAGGCTATCCCCTGGGGTTCGACAGCTGCCGACAACAACACATCATCCAACTGTGCTCCGCGTGAGGATGGCTATGTAACCATTATCAACGATGTGTCAGGTTCTTCCAACTCTGGTATCGCCACACAGCCTGGTAAAATCAAGTTCAAGGACTTGGACGGCGACGGCCGCATCACTGAGAACGACCGTACCATCATCGGTAACACCAACCCGAAATTCCAGGGTGGTTTTGGCTTGAACGGTTCATACAAGGACTTCGACTTTACAGCCAACTTCACCTATATGCTCGACTTCGATATTAACAATGCCACGGCTTATGCTCTGTCATCATCGAACGGCAACAAGCAGAAGTTCTACAACGTACTGGCAGATTATGCCGACGGCTGGCAGTATAACGACATCGACGGAAGTATTACCGGTACGAAAGGCGACATCCTTTACAAGGCATATTATCTGTCCGACCCCGTTTCTATCTACAAACAGGGCAACCCGCATCGCGATCTTTGGAATCCTACCGACGTGACAAAGAATGTCAACCATTCTTATTTCATTGAGGATGGTTCGTTCCTGCGCTGTTCGGACGTCACCATAGGCTACACACTGCCTAAGAAGCTGACCCAGAAAGCAGGTATCTCTAAGGCTCGTTTCTATGTTTCAGCCTCTAACCTCTTCATCATCACAGGTTACACGGGCTATGATCCCGAGGTGGACATCCAGACTGGTCTGACACCAGGCATGGACTACAACCTCTACCCACGTAGTCGCACCTTCACTTTCGGTACTAACATTACATTCTAATAATAAGCAAAAGAGATATGAAAATCAAGAATATTTTTCTGACCGGAATAGCTGCACTGGCATTGGCTTCATGTAACGACTACTTGGAGGTAGATGCCCCGTCGGCCTACTCTGAGGAATTTGTCTTCAGCCAAAAGACAGAGATTGAGCGCGCCCTCTTCGGCGTGTACTCTCAAGCCCTTGTCGGTGACCTGTATGGCAATGCCTACCAGTCGACATTCATCTACAACAGCGATGTCGATATTCAAATCAGTTCCACTGGCAGCCACTCGCACACCAGCTATTCGCGCTATGACTGTGATGACGAAGGTGGCGACATCTTGAAATTCTGGACGGCTGCCTACAACCTCATTGAGTATTGCAACAAGTTTATTGCCTCTGCGGAAACCAGCAAGTTCTACGTAAACACCGAGAATGACCCCGAGTGGACTCAGGACGGACAGGTGCTGCAGTGGATTGGTGAGGCCAAGTGCCTGCGCGCCATGATCTACCACGACCTCGTGGTGATGTTCGGCGACGTTCCCTTCACCTTTACGCCGGCAGCCAAGCGTGCCGAATACATGTTCCCGGTTACCGACCGCCAGGAGATTCAGGATGCCCTGATTGCCGACCTGAAAGAAGCCTCTAAGAACATGTCGCCTGCCAGCAGCGTTACCGTTGAGCGTTGCTCGAAGGAGTTTGCACAGGCCATGATAGCTCGTATTGCCCTGACCGCAGGCGGATATTCACTCCGTCCCAACAAGAGCGACAACCGCAGCTACGGTATCATGCAGCGCCCTGACAACTATCTGGAGTACTACAAGACGGTGCGTAACTATACCGACTCTATCATTTCTGCCGGCAGTCACAATCTGAATGCCGAATATCAGAACGTGTTTGTCAACGAGTGCAACTATCAGGTTGTCAACAACGACGACCCCATCTTCGAGATTCCCTTTGCCAAAGAGTCGACAGGCAACACCGGCTACATTCAGGGTCCCACGTATTCATCATACGAGAACAAGACCACTGGCTCCTGGGGTGAAACCAAAGGCGATGGCCGCCTGCATGCTTTCTACCGTTTCCTGTTCCGCGACAACGACAAGCGCCGTGAGTTTGTCAATGGCTTATGGTATTACACCTACCGCATTGACGAGACCAACACACAGGTGGACTCTATCCTGATTAGGAACGACTACTCGGTTCATAACAACAAATGGTCGAAGTTGTGGACGGCAGAAGGCTCTGCCCTGGGTAACGCCTCTACAGGTTCTACTGGCATCAACTTCCCATACATGCGCTATGCCGATGTGCTGTTGATGTATGCCGAGGTTGCCAACGAACTTGATGGCGGTCCGCAGGATGAAAAGGCTGTAGAATGCCTGACAAAGGTACATGCCCGTGCCTTCTCTGACGGCGACCCTGAGTTCATCAGCGCTGCAACGGCCAACAAAGACGCCTTCCAGAAGGCTATCATGGACGAGCGTAAATGGGAGTTTGCCGGCGAGAACATCCGCTGGCGCGACCTGGTGCGTACCAACACCATTTCCGAAGAGCTGATGTACAGCTTCCTGCGCTATCATGCTGCCGGCATGGCCGGTGACTCTGGCTTCGAAGGTGCTATCAACGAGCACGACGGCAACACCTTCAACTACCGTCCGCTGACTGTCTACTATCACAAGTATTATGCTACCGAGGGTACCGATCAACAGAAAATGCAGGCACACCGCATGATTAAGAACCAGCTGTATGGCTATATCGTGAATGATGCCTACAGTTTCGACCTGATGTATCCCAACCAGTCGCTGCCCAGCCTGCGTATCTACAATGCCTACAAGGGTATCAGCCAGCCCACCACGAGCCAGATCCGCACATTCGGATTTGCTGCCGACGGATGGAGCAATGCCAAGTTCTATAACTGGTTCAACGATGCTACCGCACAGCCCAACAACCAGTGTAAGTACAGTTTCTATGGCTATATACGCACTGACGACAACGGTAACATCTGGATTATCCGCGATGGTGTGCAGGAGCAGTTCAACAGCATCCCTGCTACTGAGACACTCCCCGTGGTACGCTACATCCTGCCCTATCCACGCCAGGTGATACAGCGTTCTTCTGATGTCTATAAGAATTATTATGGCTATGAGTATTAATAAAACCAAGAATTCATAAGATATGAAAAAAATACTGAATAACCTCATGTTACTCCTGCTGGCAGGCACTTCCGCGTTAGTGGTGTCGTGTAAGGAAAGTGATGACAATGGCTCATCGACTAACACCAACAGAGAGTTTATGACCATGTTCGTTACCGACAACACCCGTGGTAAAGGAACCGACTATCCTTACAACAGCGAGAAAGACTACAACTACTCGCCCCACGGAAACTCCATCCACCTCTACTGGTATGGCGTCAACGACTGTGCCGGCTACCAGATTCAGATGAGTCTGCAAATCAAGGTCAGCGGTGGAGCAGATGCCTGGAAGAAGGTGCAGGGCACCAGCGACCTGCTGCTCGACACCATCGTGGGTCCGAAACAGCTCGACCTGCTGCTCAAGGACTTGCAGTACTCCACCAACTACCGATTCGCCATCCGTGCCCTGTCAAAACTTGACAAAAACATCAAAGGCGACGAGAGCACCTTTGCACATGCCTCCAACTGGTATGGCCACGGCAACGGCCGACAGTGGCAGGAGTGGTTTGGTGTCACTACCGATGACCGCTACCCCACCCCCATGGCCATCTACGTGAACCAGGCTGAGACCACGGAGAACGACATGCACGTCTACTTCAACACCAACATCAACGACCTTGGCCTGAATCTCGCCGACGAAGACGACAAGGACAAGTATGATGCCTACTACGAGAACTTCAACATTGACGAGAAAGGTAATTTCGGTTACAAGTACCTGACCGTATCACCGTCGCCCAACAACCCCAACTCGACGGTTAACGAGAAGTGGAAGAAGTACGAGATTACCGATGAAGACCGCGCCCGTGGCTACGTCGTCATCGACGGCCTCACTGCCAACTCGGTGTATGTCATCGACGTTATCGACCCGACAGTGCCCGTAGAAATCGATGCCAAGTACAATACCTGCACAGCCCGTTCCGACGGTCAGCCAGGCGAGCCTATCCTGCTCAGCCACGACGAGCTGCTGGCTACACAGAAAACAGCTGGCATCCCCAACAAGGAAGACTACGGCCGAGACGAAGTGTTTGGCAATGCCGCCAACTTCAATGCCGCTCCTCTGACGCCGACACTCTATGACTTCATCTCGAACACCAACTATGCTGAGGGCCAGACCTTCCTGCTTGAAGGTGGAAAGACCTATTATCTTGACGGCAACGACATCACCTGTAAGGGCTTTGTGCTGCGCACCAATCCTGCCGACGTAGCCCAGGGCAAGCGCGCCAAGGTTATCTGCGGCATAGGTGTCAGCCCCGAGGGCAAGGAGGTCTACTTCAGTCAAGGCAACCTAGGTCATCAGTGGGATGGCTGCCCCTACTCCATGTTCACCTTCGGACGCTCGCCGGAAGCTGGTGAGGGCGGTGAGATTTACATGAAGAAGCTCGCCTTCTATGACATCGACTTCGACAACCCCATGTGCTTCAACTACGGTGATGAGAAAGCTGGTATCGGCAAGTCTACCGGTAACTACTTCTTCAACATGTTCAGCGACGGTATGGCTATCACCCTCGACTCACTGGTCATTGAGAACTGCACCTTCAAGCGTATTGTCCGCGGCTTCGTCCGTGAGCAGGGTCCCAACTACAAGCTTTGGAACCACGTGCTTATCAAGAACAACCTGTTCTTCGACTGCGGATACTATAGCAGCGGTGCCGGCGGCTATTGCTGGATTGACGGTGCCGGCAACAATGGCAAGACCAACATGCTGGCCGACTTTAAAGCCATTGAGAACACGTTCTATGACTGCCCCTTCCCGGCATTCATCAAGCAGCAACTGGGCGATGCCTATAAGTACGAAGGCAACTCAAAGTGGAACATCACCTTCTCGAACAACACGCTGGTGAACTACAACACCCGTGGCAACGGTGCCATATTCAAGGTGAGCCGCATTCCCGATGGATCGACATTCACGGTTGAGAACAACCTGATTATGCTCTGCAAGCAGGCTGGCGACCAGCGCGTTCTCCAGCAATACGGTGTACAGATTACCGGCGATACCGGTACCGAGAACCGCAGCGACGGCTCGTCAGGACAGTGTACGCTGAACTTCCACAACAACTGGTCAACGAACAACGACCTGACCAATGGCTCTGTCTTCAGTTCCAATGCTTTCGAGAATGCAAAGGACGGCTTCGAGTTCCTCGTGTCCAACCAGAAGGCCACACTCAACGGTTCATTGAAGGTTGACGTTGCCAACATCTCGGCTACAGAGCTGCTCATCAGTCCATGTCCGCCGCATATCGCAGCAACAGCCGAAGACCAGAACATGCACCGCGCTGATGCTCTCGACGGAACCGCCAGTGAGTTTAATGTCAACCTCTACTTCAAGAACACCGACAATGACATCTACAAGAATAATGTAGGTGCTGCTCGTTGGAGGAACAAATAGAATTGATAATTGATAATTGACAATTGATAAGTATGAAGACAATAAAGAAATCCATATTTGCTGTCATGGCAGTGGTGGCAGGCATCAGCCTGACCACCGCCTGCAGCGATGCCAACGAGTTTGAGGATACCGACACTAACAACAAGTCATGGGTTAGCAATTATACTGACTCGACAGCAATCCCCCACCCTGAAACACTTGCGGGAACGCAGTGGGTACGCGGTACTGGCATCAAGGTGAATGCTTACGGCAAGGAAGTGCAGGGCTTTGTTGAGAGCCTCAACTTTGTGTCGGCCGATTCGGTAGCCGTCAAGATGAGCCAGGGCACTACGGAAGGTACCTGGGTAGACGACTCCAACACGGAAAAACTGCCACTGTATGAATATGACTATAGCGCTGCTACTGGCAAACTGAAGATTAAGCAGCGCGTCGAGAACAAGGGCAAGGTGACTAAGAACGACATCTTTGAAGGTGTTGCTGTCGTTGGTCAGCCAGAAACCATCACCATCGTACACTATGGTGACACACCGGCTCAGACCTATCTCGTCAAACAGTAGAACCTGAAAGAAAAGACGATATGGAGGCGGACAAAGTTCCCGTCTCCATTTTTTTTGACATCGGATGCGCCACGTAAACCTTTACGCTCTTTTTCGTGGCAAAAAATAATCAAAATTGTTTGGAGTTCGGAATTTTATTCGTAACTTTGTGGGCAATTCTACAAAACCAAGAATACAACATCTTTTATTTATTAACTAAAACAAAATGTGTATGAAAAAACTATTTACTCTAGTTTGCGCTCTGATGGGCTTCGCTGGTGCTGCCAACGCAGCTACTGTTGACGACATCGCAGTGCTGAAGCACAGCTATGTGCTGGTGTGTGACGACCTTGGTGCCCGTCCTGGCAAAGGCGTACTGTTTGGCGCCGACCACTTCCTCGACGTCACTGGCGGCTCTACTGCTACAAACAAAGGAACCGCAGACCTCTCTGTTGTCAACGAGGCCGACGACAACCACGTCAATCAGTATATTGCCGACACATACGGTGCCGACTACGCTGGTCCTCACTACAACTTCCTTCGTCTGAAGAACGCCCAGGACGTCATTGCCATGAAGGTGACTGCCAAGACAAAGCTGATTTTCTTCCTGCAGGGTAACAACAAGAGCGGCACTGCTGCCCGTATCCCCAAGATTGCTACCGATGCTGCCCTGAGCAATGCACTGAACGCTGCTCCCGGTGCTGACTTCCCTGCAACGGATGCCGGTTTCCGCTATGAGTGGACAGCTGCTGACGACGGTCTTATCTACGTAGGTTCTTACAATGGCGATATGTTCGTCAGCTTCATCATCGTCGAGGCTAACGAGGCTCCTGGTACACCGACCGTAAAGATGGGCGAGCAGACCTTCGAAGGCGGTCTGTGGTTCCGCGAGGTCAGTGCAAAGGCCAACCCCTACAAGATGGAAGGTTCTGACGAGGCTATCCCCACTATCATTACCTACACTACCGACGGTACTGCTCCTACAGCCAGCAGCCCTGTTTACACTGCTCCTATCAAGTGCTACAACGATATGACCGTGAAGTTCCAGGCTTACCAAGACTGGGGTATGGGTGCCGACGAAGGCTTCATCTGCGACGGTGCTGACAACGAGGCTAATGTCTCATTCTCATTCGACGCTCCCGCCATCAATGCTGACGGTGCCAACATTACCATCACCTCTACCTACGAAGGTGCCAAGAACTTCTATTCTCTTAATGGTGGTGAGGCCGTTGAAGGCAGTGCCGCTACACTGACTGAGAGTGCTACCGTTGAGGCTTACTCACAGATTGTCAACGGCACATACGCAACCTTCACAACCAAGAAGACCACCCAGGAGGTATATGTACTGGATCCCATCAAGGCCAAGCAGACTCTGACCGTTTCTGGTAACATCGTGGATAATCCTGAGAAGAAGGCTGACACTGATCCCAACTATATCGTGGAGAATGGTGTCGTGAACCACGACAAGAAGTTCTTCTTCATCAGAAACACCAGCTTCAAGGTTGTTGAAGAGGCTGAATATCAGGTTCCCGCCGGACAGCAGGCTTACCTGATGATGAGCGGTGACATCATTACCTTCCAGGTGGCTGAGGGCGACTCTGTTGACGTTGTTGTTACCTGCTCAAAGAATTCTTGCAAGACCATCACACTGACTGACGAAGAGGTGGATGCTGAGGGCTCGAAGGTTGCCAATGACCGCAAGTGCTTCATCAACGTGGACGGTACAAACTACAGCGCTGTTGACGCAGAGGGCAACGAAGCTGCTGACCTGAAGCGCAATCCCGATGCCAACATCGTGAAGTTCGGTCTGGGTGCTGGTACGCACACCTTCAAGAAGTACTCTGGCACTGGCAACATCCTCGTTTCTTCTATCGAGATTAATCCTGTTGCTACCGAGGGTATTGCTACAGTGAAGACTGCAGAGGCTGCCGACAAGGCTCTCTACAACCTGGCTGGCCAGAAGGTGAACAACAACTATAAGGGCGTTGTCATCATGAACGGCAAGAAGGTGCTGAAGTAAGCAACGATTTTTCATCTTTTCCGGAGGACGGACAACCTGTGTTGTCTGTCCTCCGCTTTTTTCTTCAATTCCATCGCTATCTGAAATAAAATGCGTACCTTTGCAACCAGAAACAATTTCAAAACCAAACTAACAATGAAGAAACTACTAATGACCTTACTGAGTGCCATGGCACTCCTACCGGCTATGGCTGGCAACAACAACGTGGCTCCCTGGGGCTGGGCTACCTGCTCCGACGAAGAGGGCACTGCCTACACCCTGAGCGGCGGCAACTTCACCGACGCCAAGTCGACAACCTTGACAGCTCTTGGCAACGGACAGACTGACGACACCCAGATTAAGCAGGCCATAGCCAAGAACGACATCATTATCCTCGACGGTTCCAACGGCGACTTCATCATTGAGCAGGTGATGAAGCTGGCTTCGCTGAAGAACAAGACCATCATCGGCATCAACAACGCACGCCTGTGTACACAGTTCTACCTGACCGACGAGGACAATGCCTATCTGAAGAAACAGAACCTGGACGGACTGAGCAGTACGGACCAATACACCGGAACCCTGCCCGACGGAACCACGCTGACCTGCGACAAGCGCGCCTTCTTCACCAAGAAGGCCATGATGGAACTGCAATACCAGAAAACAGGCGTCTATTCGCTGCCCAACAAAGCTGGCATCTTCCACATCGAAACCTCGAGCGAGAACATCATCATCCGCAACCTCGCGCTCATAGGACCGGGGTCGGTTGACATCGACGGTGTAGACCTCATCACCAATCAGGGAACGCATGTTTGGGTTGACCACTGCACGCTGGTAGACTCTCAGGACGGAGCCCTCGACAGCAAGGTGTGCGACTGGGCCACCTATACCTTTAACCTCTTCTACTACACCAAGCGCAGCTACTCACATGCCTACACCTGCGGATGCGGATGGGCTGATGGCAAGATGACACTCCACCTCACCTTTGCCTGCAACATCTGGGGCGAGGGCTGCATGCGCCGTCTGCCTCAATGCGGCGACTGCTATGTCCATCTGGTCAACAACTACCATAACTGCCCCGGCAACAGCGCCGGCATGACCATCAACGAAAACTGCAAGGCGCTGGTGGAAGGCAACTTTGCTGCCAAAGGTGTGAACAGCCCGCTGACGGGCAGTGGCAGCGGCCGTCAGGTGACAGCCCGCGACAACAGTTTCTCGGCACCTTCCGTTGGCAGCGAAGTAACCGTACCCTACCAGTACACGAAAATAGCGACAGCCGACGTGCCCGCCACACTGACTGGCGAGGAGGGAGCCGGCAACACGCTGGGTAACGATGCCGCCTATATCCTCTCCACCATCCCTACGGCTGAGCGCAGCAAAAGTGGTGAAACGGTCTATGTCATGACAAAGGACGATGCACACATCGGCGACAAGATTACAGAGGTGGGCGGTATCACCGTAACATTCGACCCGGCTGTCACCGACTGGAGAAGTGGCGGCAGCGGTAGCGACGCACAGGAAGTTGACGGTGTAAAACTCAACGGATTCTACACACAGAGCGATAAGGCAAACGGCGCACCCATCATCATTGAAACAACACAAGCGGGAACGCTGACGATCTTCTTTGGCGGCGGCATAGCCACCAACAAGTCTGTCAACATGACGGAAGGCGAGAACGGCCTGACAGGAACCGTGCTCAGCTCAGGGGCTACGATTGCAAGCGGTGAGAAACCTGCTACGGCAATTGCAGCGTGGGACGGCATCGTCTATACCCTGGAGGCTAACAAGACCTACAAATTCTTTGCCGGAGGCACGAAATGGCGCCTGGCTGCCATCCGTTTCATTGCTAACGACACAGACGGCATACAGATGCTGAAGGTCAAGGAGGGCGATGACGCCATGTACGACCTGACAGGACGCCGTGTGGCCAACAAGCAGCAGCCGCGCAAGGGTATCTATATCATCAACGGCAAAAAGACCATACTGCCATGAAACAGACGTTAGCATCTCTCATGCTGCTACTGGCTATCACAGCATCAGCCCAGCACCCTTTCCAGAATCCGCAACTGGCGGCAGAACAGCGGGCCGATGACCTCATTAGCCGTCTGACGCTGGAAGAGAAGGTGAAACTGATGATGGACGTGTCGCCGGCTGTTGAACGCCTTGGCATCCCCCAGTTCCAATGGTGGAACGAAGCCCTGCACGGTGTTGGCCGCAACGGCTTCGCCACCGTGTTCCCCATCACCACGGCCATGGCCGCCTCATGGGACGACGAACTGCTGCACCAGGTGTTTACAGCCGTCAGCGACGAGGCCCGCGTCAAAGCGCAGCAAGCCAAGCGCAAGGGTAACATTCAGCGCTATCAGAGTCTGTCGTTCTGGACACCGAACATCAATATCTTCCGTGACCCGCGCTGGGGACGCGGACAGGAGACCTACGGCGAGGATCCCTATCTGACAGCCAAGATGGGCCTGGCCGTCGTCAGGGGACTCCAGGGCTACTCCTACGACGGACAGCCGCTCGACAAACGCTACAAGAAGCTGCTGGCCTGTGCCAAGCACTTTGCCGTACATAGCGGACCGGAATGGAACCGCCATACCTTCAACATTGAGAACCTGCCGGAGCGTGACCTGTGGGAGACCTATCTGCCGGCGTTCAAGGCACTGGTGCAAGAAGGTGATGTGGCCGAGGTGATGTGTGCCTACCAGCGCATTGACGGTCAGGCCTGCTGTGCCCAGAGCCGGTACGAGCAGCAGATACTGCGCGACGAGTGGGGCTTCAAAGGTCTGATAACGAGCGACTGCGGCGCCATTCGCGACTTCCTGCCGAACTGGCACGCGGTAGCCAAGGACGGTGCCGAGGCATCGGCCAAGGCGGTGCTGGCCGGTACCGACGTGGAGTGCGGCTCGGAATACAAGAACCTGCCTGCCGCCGTCCGCCGTGGCGACATCAAGGAGAGCGACCTCGACCGCTCGCTGCGCCGCCTGCTCATAGCCCGCATGGAATTAGGCGACTTCGACAGCGACGAGCTGGTGTCGTGGACTAAGATTCCGGAGGATGTTGTAGCATCGCTGGAGCACAAGAGACTGGCTTACCGCATGGCACTCAAGAGCATCGTGCTGCTACAGAACAAGAACAACGTGCTGCCATTAGGCAATCCTGTTGCCCAGGGCGCAGGCTCAGACAACGACATCGTCGTCATGGGCCCCAACGCGAATGACTCGGTCATGATGTGGGGAAACTACGCCGGCTACCCCACCCGCACCATCACCGCCATGGAAGGTATCTGCAGGAAGGCGAAGGCCCTGAACCCCCAAAGCCGCGTGAGACTGCTCCAGGGGTGCAGCCTGACGCGCAACGAGGTGACAGAAAGCCGCTTCAGCGAGGTGATTGACCCATTAGGCAACCAGGGTATTCAGGCCGCCTATTGGAACAACACCGGCATGGAGGGCACGCCCGCTGCCGTGGTGAACATCAGCCAGGCCGTCAGACTGAGCAACGGCGGCAACACCGTGTTTGCGCCGGGCGTGAACCTCGAAAACTTCTCTGCCCGACTCGACGGCACGTTTATTCCCAAACAGGACGAGACCCTCGTCTTTGACATCAGCGCCGACGACAAACTGCGCCTCATGGTCAACGGCGATACGCTGGTGGACATCTGGAAGGTGCGCCACCGCATACAGGGCGACAAGAAGGAAGTGAACGTCAAGGCCGGACAGCACTACCGCATCCAGATAGACTACGTTCAGGAAACGGGTTATGCAGCCCTGAACTTCGACATCAAGAAACGCGTAGTGCCCACGGCAGAAAGTCTGCTGGCCGAAATCGGGGCCACCGGCACCGTGGTCTTTGTCGGTGGTATCTCGCCGTCACTGGAAGGCGAGGAGATGAAAGTGAGCGAACCTGGATTCAAAGGCGGCGACCGCACGGACATCGAACTGCCGCAGGCTCAGCGCGATATGCTGGCCATGCTTCACCAGGCAGGCAAGAAAGTCATCTTCGTCAACTGCTCGGGCGGTGCCATGGGACTGGCACCTGAACTGGAGACATGCGATGCCATCATACAGTGGTGGTACGACGGTGAACAAGGGGGTGGCGCACTGGCCGACGTGCTCTTTGGCGACTATAATCCCTCAGGAAAGCTGCCCATCACGTTCTATAAGAACGCCGACGAACTGCCCGACTTCCTGGATTACACCATGAAGAACCGTACTTATCGCTACTATCAGGGACAGCCTGTGTTCCCCTTCGGCTACGGCCTGAGTTATACGACATTCGGCATCAGCAAACCTGCTTATACCAATAACAAGGTACAGGTGCGCGTCAAAAACACTGGAGTCCGACAAGGCATGGAGACCATACAGGTGTACATACGCCGTATGGCCGACAAGGAGGGACCGGCGAAGACTCTCCGTGCCTACAAGCAGGTGGAACTGAAGCCCGGCGAGCAGCAGACGGTGAGCATCGCCCTACCCCGCCAGTCGTTTGAGGGCTGGGACGCAACGACCAACACCATGCGCGTTGTTCCCGGCAAGTACGATGTCATGGTAGGCACAAGCAGTAACGACAACGACCTGCAACACATCGCAGTCACCATCAAGTAACCTACTTCAACTGATTGTAGTAGAGGTCCAGCAGTTCCTGGGCGGCCACGAAGCTTGTCTTCCTGCCGTCCAGGACTGTTTTTTCTGATTGCACCAGCTGCTGTTGTATGACGGGGTTGTTATAGAAGTTAAGGCGCAGGTGCTCGTTAATGCTTTCATACATCCAGTACTTGGCCTGCTCGTTGCGCCGGTAGTCAAAGTAGCCGTTGGCCTTGACAAAGTCCATGTACTGGTATATCATGTCCCAGATTTCCTTCACGCCCGTGCCGTAGAAGCCACTATAGCACATCACCTTCGGCAGCCATCCGCTCTCAGGCATGGGAAAGAAGTGGAGGGCGTTGCGGAAGTTGGTGGCAGCCATCTGACAGCGGTCTACGTTGTCGCCGTCGCACTTGTTGATGACAATGCCGTCGGAGATTTCCATGATGCCGCGCTTGATGCCCTGCAGCTCGTCGCCGGTGCCGGCCACCTGGATGAGCAGGAAGAAATCGACCATGGAGTGGCAGGCCGTCTCAGACTGCCCTACCCCAACCGTCTCGACAAAGATTTTGTCGAAGCCGGCAGCCTCGCACAGGATGATGGTCTCACGCGTCTTACGGGCAACGCCTCCCAAGGACCCCGCCGACGGACTGGGACGGATGAACGACGCCGGATGCTGAGCCAGCTTCTCCATGCGCGTC
>Ga0247610_10005207_pt1 | contig 13735 bp, 10 predicted proteins | sample 174DNAGHGhighgp2_FD_193483 | JGI IMG/M metagenome (GOLD analysis project Ga0247610, IMG submission 193483) | Sheep rumen microbial communities from Palmerston North, Manawatu-Wanganui, New Zealand - 1742 DNA GHGhigh gp2 | ecosystem: Host-associated > Mammals > Digestive system > Stomach > Rumen...
GATGATTGAGGCTGCTATGGGTGGAGAGCCCTTCACGCTGCCCGCTGGCTGCTATGTGAACTGCGACAAGTGCGGATTCAAGAACGTGATGATGGCCATGCCGACGACAATCGACGCCACCGGCGTTCACTTCACTGCCCCCGAAGGCACAGCAGAGGAAATGGCTTCGCTGCAAGCTTCTTACGAGCACCTGCAGAAGATGCGCGACGAAATCGTGTCGCTTGGCATCATTCCCGCAGTGGCTGACTGGAAGAAGGCAAATCCCAACCTCTAACTCGCGCGCGCGTACATTATATTATTATATAGTGGCGACAGAATGTGAGGGTGCTGACTGACGGCACCCTCGCTTTTTTGTGAAAAAATGTAGAAAAAGCTTTGCCAACTCGAAAAGTATGTGTAATTTTGCGCCGCTAATAATGCACATGACACATAATTTATAAACAAATAAACGTAAAAAACAATGATTGTAGTACCTGTAAAAGAAGGTGAGAACATCGAAAGAGCGCTCAAGAAGTTCAAACGTAAATTTGAGAAGACCGGAACTGTGAAGGAACTCCGTGCACGTCAGCAGTTCGACAAGCCCTCTGTGCTGAAGCGTCTGGCCAAGGAGCGCGCCATCTATGTTCAGAAGCTGAGAAGAGTAGAGGATTAAAGAATCTTAAAAAGTGGGCTCGCGTTTTGCGAAGTCCCAGAAAATGCTTATCTTCGCCTCTGGAAAGTGAGACGAAGTAATGTGGATTCAGAACTTCATTGATTATCTGAGATACGAAAGGAACCTGTCGGAACGGACGGTCTCGGAATATCAAGCCGACTTGGAAGCGTTCAAGCGGTTTTATGTGGCTCTGGATGAAAACTATGACTGGCAAAGTGTAGACGGAAGCGTAGTCCGCGAGTGGATGCTCCACATGATGGAGGACGGACAGCGGGCTTCGAGCGTCAGCAGGCGTCTGAGCGCCCTTCGCACGTTCTATAAGTTTCTGCTGCAACGAGGATTGACAGACCACGACCCAGTGCATTCGGTTTCGTCGCCCAAGAAAGAACGGGCACTGCCCACCTATCTGCGAGAAGCGGAACTGAACAGACTGTTGGACGGGACGGATATCTTCCCGGAAGGCTATGTGGGCGTCAGGGACCGAATGATAATCCTGATGTTCTACTCCACCGGAATACGACGCGCAGAACTGGTCGGAATGAATCTGCAGGACGTGGATGTGCACTTGAGACAGATAAAGGTGACCGGCAAACGCAACAAGCAACGTCTGATACCATACGGCGCGGAGATGGAGGCGGATTTGCAATTGTATTGCGAGGCAAGAGCGGCTTTCTGCAAACAGCATTCCAGCAGTGACGCCCTCTTTCTGGACGAGCGAACGGGAGAACGAATCGAGGCACCAAAAGTGTGGCGGATAGTGCACAAGTACTTGACGCTCGTCACCACGCAGAAAAAACGTTCGCCGCATGTGCTGAGACATACGTTCGCCACGTCGCTGCTAAACCATCACGCCGACTTGCAATCTGTGAAGGAACTGCTCGGACACGAAAGCCTATCTACGACAGAGATCTACACGCATACTTCGTTCGAAGAACTGAAAGAGTTGTATAAACAGGCTCACCCAAGAGCCACAGAAAAAGGAGGAAACTATGGACATTAAGATTCAAGCAGTTCGCTTCGAAGCAAGCGAGAAACTCGAAGACTTCATTGTGAAGAAAGTTTCAAAACTGAGTAAGTTCAGCGAGGAGGTTGGCAACGTGGAGGTGACGCTCAAAGTGGTGAAACCCGAAACGGCGCTCAACAAAGAGGTGGATATCAAAGTGAAGATGCCAGGCAAAGAGTTCTATGCCGAAAACGTCTGCAATACTTTTGAGGAAGCGGTGGACGAAAACGTGGAATCGTTGGTTCGTCAGCTTACCAAATACAAGGAAAAGCAGAAAAATCGCTAAAAAACAGAGGAAAAGTTTTGGCGGTTCAAAAAATATGCCTAATTTTGCAGCCGATTAAACCGAAATTAGAGTCGAATTCGGCTGTACGCCTCTTTAGCTCAGTTGGCCAGAGCACGTGATTTGTAATCTCGGGGTCGTTGGTTCGAATCCGACAAGAGGCTCAAAACGCCAAGTGTGGCGGACGTTGAAAGACGGAAAAGAATATAATGGGGGTGGTTACCAGAGTGGCCAAATGGGGCAGACTGTAAATCTGCTGGCTTACGCCTTCGGTGGTTCGAATCCATCACCACCCACCTTATATAATATAATGCGGAAATAGCTCAGTTGATAGAGCACTAGCCTTCCAAGCTGGGGGTCGCGGGTTTGAGCCCCGTTTTCCGCTCTAAAAATGTTGCTGCTTTAGCTCAGTGGTAGAGCGCATCCTTGGTAAGGATGAGGTCCCGAGTTCAACTCTCGGAAGCAGCTCGGAGGGAAGAGAGAAAAGAGAAATGATTAATCATTAATCTGTTAATAATAAAAAAGCTATGGCAAAAGAAAAATTCGAGCGTACCAAACCTCATGTGAACATTGGTACCATCGGTCACGTAGACCACGGTAAAACAACTTTGACCGCAGCCATTACGACCGTGCTTGCAAAGCAGGGTCTTTCTGAGGTTAAGAGTTTCGACCAGATTGACAACGCACCCGAAGAGAAGGAGCGTGGTATTACCATCAACACCGCACACGTTGAGTACGAGACTGCAAAGCGTCACTACGCACACGTGGACTGCCCGGGACATGCCGACTATGTGAAGAACATGGTAACTGGTGCTGCTCAGATGGACGGTGCTATCATCGTTGTGGCTGCAACTGATGGTCCTATGCCTCAGACTCGCGAGCACATCCTGCTGGCTCGCCAGGTGAACGTTCCCCGTCTGGTTGTATTCCTGAACAAGTGCGACATGGTTGACGACGAGGAAATGTTGGAGCTCGTGGAAATGGAAATGCGCGAACTGCTTGAGCAGTACGACTTCGAGGATGATACTCCTATCATTCGCGGTTCTGCTCTTGGCGCCCTGAATGGCGTACCCGAGTGGGAAGCTAAGGTTATGGAGCTGATGGATGCTTGCGACACCTGGATTCAGGAGCCCGTTCGCGACATTGATAAGCCCTTCTTGATGCCCGTTGAGGACGTCTTCTCTATCACTGGTCGTGGTACTGTTGCTACCGGCCGTATCGAGACTGGCGTTGTGAAGGTGGGCGACGATGTTCAGATCCTTGGTCTGGGCGAGGACAAGAAGTCTGTGATTACTGGTGTCGAAATGTTCCGCAAACTGCTGGATCAGGGCGAGGCTGGAGATAACGTAGGTCTGCTGCTCCGCGGTATCGACAAGAACGAGGTTAAACGTGGTATGGTTATTACCCACCCGGGTGCTATCACTCCTCACTCTGGCTTCAAGGCATCTATCTATGTGCTGAAGAAGGAAGAGGGTGGCCGTCATACTCCTTTCGGCAACAAGTATCGTCCCCAGTTCTATCTGCGTACGATGGACTGCACGGGTGAGATTCATCTGCCCGATGGCGTTGAGATGGTAATGCCTGGTGATAACGTTGAGATTACTGTAAGCCTGATTTACAAGGTGGCTCTGAACGTAGGTCTCCGTTTCGCTATCCGCGAGGGTGGTCGTACGGTAGGTTCCGGTCAGATTACAGAAGTGTTCGACTAATATTCCGAAGACAGCCGTTCGGAAGGGAAGTGATTCTCATGCCGGATGGTGACTGAAGAAAAATAAACAGAAGTTGAGAGCGTGTAGAATCGTGCTCGTAGGCAAGATTCCTCACTCTCAACTTTTCTACGGGAATAGCTCAGTTGGTAGAGCACTGGTCTCCAAAACCAGGTGTCGGGAGTTCGAGCCTCTCTTCCCGTGCCAAAATATAGATGCTTATGTTTAATAAGATTGTAAATTACTGCAAGGATTCATACGAAGAACTTGTGCATAAGACCACGTGGCCGACACGTTCAGAACTTATGAGCAGCGCTGTTGTAGTTTTAACCGCTTCCCTATGCATCGCGCTGATAGTTTTCGTTATGGACTTCATCTTCCAAAGTGGGATGGAGGCCGTTTACGGCATTTTGCGCTAAACCAACTCTGATCTGGAAATGGCTGAAACTGAAATGAAGTGGTACGTCTTGCGTGCCATTAGTGGAAAGGAAGGCAAAGTTAAGGAGTACATCGATGCTTTAATCCATCAAGGTGGAAGTTTTGCGTCGCATGTATCCCAGTCGCTTATTCCAACAGAGAAGGTCGTTGCTGTACGCAACGGTAAACGTGTGGTTAAAGAGAAGAATCGCTTTGCTGGTTATGTCTTTGTTGAGGCTGAACTTGTGGGCGAGACTCAAGCCATACTGCGCAATGTTCCAAATGTACTTGGTTTTTTGAGCGACTCAAAATCCAGTACTAAACCGATGCCTTTGCGTCCCGCCGAGGTGAACCAGATGTTGGGCACCATCGACGAGATTGCAGAGATTCCCGATGATGTAATTATTCCGTTCGAAGTGGGTGAGAGCGTCAAAGTGACCGAAGGTCCCTTCAGCGGATTTGATGCTATCATCGAGGAGGTAAATAACGAAAAGAAGAAGCTGAAAGTGATGGTCAAGATCTTTGGGAGAAAGACTCCTCTGGAGCTTGGCTTTATGCAAGTTGAGAAGCAATAGTACATTCTGTTACGTGTGCGATGCTTCGAAGAGTGTTAATTATAAAAGTTTAGACAAATGGCTAAAGAAGTTGCTGGATTAATCAAATTACAGATTAAAGGAGGCGCTGCAAATCCATCACCTCCCGTTGGTCCTGCCTTAGGTTCCAAGGGTATCAACATTATGGATTTTTGCAAGGCATTCAATGCCAGAACTCAAGACAAAGCTGGTAAGGTTCTGCCCGTTGTCATAACGTATTACACAGATAAGTCTTATGATTTCATCGTCAAGACTCCTCCTGTGGCAATACAGTTGATGGAGGCAGCAAAGGTGAAGGGTGGCTCTGCTGAACCCAATCGCAAGAAAATTGCTGAAGTTACGTGGGAGCAGGTGCGTGCCATTGCTCAGGACAAGATGCCTGACCTTAATTGCTTTACCGTTGAGTCTGCAATGTCTTTGGTTGCAGGAACAGCCAGAAGTATGGGTATCACAGTAAAAGGTGAGAATCCTTTCCAAGTAGAATAATTTAAACTTCAATTTAAAATGAGTAAACTGACAAAGAACCAAAAGTTGGTAGCAGAGAAGATTGAAGTGGGGAAGGCTTACACACTGAAAGAAGCTTCGGCTTTGGTGAAGGAAATAACCACCACCAAGTTCGATGCATCTGTAGATATCGATGTACGTCTGGGCGTAGACCCTCGTAAGGCAAACCAGATGGTGCGTGGCGTGGTTTCACTGCCTAACGGCACAGGTAAGGTGACGAGAGTTCTCTGCCTTTGTACCCCCGATGCTGAGACTGCTGCAAAAGAAGCAGGTGCTGACTATGTTGGTCTCGATGAGTATATCGAGAAGATTAAAGGTGGCTGGACAGATGTGGATGTAATCATCACGATGCCTGCCATTATGGGTAAGATTGGTGCGTTGGGCCGTATCCTCGGTCCCCGTGGCTTGATGCCTAACCCCAAGAGTGGTACGGTGACGATGGACGTCGCAAAGGCTATTCGCGAGGTTAAGCAGGGTAAGATTGACTTCAAGGTTGACAAGACCGGTATCGTTCATACTTCAATTGGCAAAGTGTCTTTCACTCCTGAGCAGATAGCTCAGAATGCCAAGGAGTTCATCGCAACGATTATGAAGTTGAAACCCGCTGCAGCCAAAGGCACGTACATCAAGAGTATTTATCTTTCCAGTACTATGAGCCGTGGTATCAAGATCGATCCAAAGGCTACTGAGGAAATCTAAAAACAAGGTTAATCATGAGAAAGGAAGATAAGAGTGCTGTTGTAGCACAACTTGGTGAAATGCTGAAGGAGTATCCCCACTTCTACTTGGTAGACGTGGAGGGTATGAACGCTTCAACTACGAGTGCATTGCGCCGCAAGTGTTTCCAGACAGAACTAAAGATGGTGCTCGTAAAGAACACTTTGTTCGAGAAAGCTCTGGAGGCAACAGGCGTGGATTTCTCTGCTATTCGTCCTGCCTTGAAAGGTACAACGGCTGTTGTGTTTACACAAGTAGCCAATGCACCGGCCAAGATGCTGAAGGACTATGCCAGCAAGAAGGCTACCAAGCCCGCCTTGAAGGCTGCTTATGCAGAGGAAGGAATCTACGTTGGCGCTAATCAGTTGGATGTTCTTTGCTCTATCAAGAGTAAGAATGAGGTTATTGCTGAGATTGTTGCTTTGCTGCAGTCTCCGGCCAAGAATGTTTTGTCTGCATTGCAATCCGGACAGAATACAATTCATGGAGTTCTGAAGACTCTAGGCGAGAAGGGCGAATAATCCTTTCGCCGGTAATTTAACAAAGTACAAACAACTAAATTTTGAATAAAATGGCAGATTTGAAAGCTATTGCTGAAGAGTTGGTAAACTTGACAGTTAAAGAAGTTAATGAGTTGGCAACCATCCTGAAGGATGAGTATGGAATTGAACCCGCAGCTGCTGCTGTAGCTGTTGCTGCTGGCCCTGCTGGTGGCGGTGCTGCTCCTGCAGAAGAGGAGAAGACCGACTTTGACGTGGTTCTGAAGAGCGCAGGTGCAGCTAAGCTTCAGGTTGTAAAGGCTGTGAAAGAAGCTTGCGGTCTGGGTCTGAAGGAAGCTAAGGAGCTCGTTGATGGTGCTCCCAGCACTCTGAAGGAAGGTATGCCCAAGGCTGATGCTGAGGCTCTGAAGAAAACTCTCGAGGAGGCTGGTGCTGAGGTCGAGTTGAAGTAAGTTATTCTTCAGCAAAAAGTTAATACGGTAAAGGATCCTCTGGTAGAGGGTTCTTTGCCTTTTTGTGTCTAATAAACTATCCTGAAACAAATCAAGCGTAGATGGCTTCTAATATTATTGATCAAAGAGTTAATTTCGCTTCCGTAAAGAATCCGATGCCATACCCGGATTTTCTGGAAGTGCAGTTGAGATCTTTCAAGGATTTCCTCCAATTGGATACTCCTCCCGAGCAGCGAAAGAACGACGGCCTTTACAAAGTCTTTTCCGAGAATTTCCCCATTGCAGATACTCGCAACAACTTTGTGCTGGAGTTCTTGGATTATTACATTGATCCTCCGCGTTATTCCATAGAGGAATGTTTGGAAAGAGGCTTGACTTACAGCGTGCCTCTCAAGGCTAAGTTGAAACTTTATTGTACCGACCCCGACCACGAGGATTTCGATACAGTGATTCAGGATGTTTTCTTAGGCCCGATTCCTTACATGACGCACAATGGCACCTTTATTATCAATGGTGCAGAGCGTGTTGTCGTTTCTCAGTTGCATCGCTCGCCGGGCGTTTTCTTCGGCAGCAGTGTGCACTCCAATGGCACTCAACTCTATTCGGCTCGTATTATTCCGTTTAAAGGAAGTTGGATTGAGTTTGCCACGGATATCAACAATGTGATGTACGCTTACATCGACAGAAAGAAAAAGCTCCCTGTAACCACTTTGCTTCGTGCCATCGGTTTCGAGAATGACAAAGACATTCTTCAGATTTTCGACCTTGCAGAGGAAGTTCAGGTTACACGTGAGAACCTGAAGAAGTATCAGGGACAGAAGCTTGCTGCCCGTGTGCTGAAGAGCTGGCTGGAGGATTTCGTGGACGAAGACACTGGCGAGGTCGTTTCCATCGAACGTAACGAGGTCGTTCTCGAACGCGAGAGTGAGCTTAACGAGGAAAACATTGAGATAATTTTGGACAGCAACGTCCCGAGTATTCTTATTCATAAGGAAGAAAACCACTCTTCCGATTATTCAATCATCTTTAACACGCTTCAGAAGGATACTTCTAATAGCGAGAAGGAAGCTATCACGTATATTTATCGTCAGCTTCGCAACTCCGATCCTGCAGATGAAGCCAGTGCACGTGAGGTTATCAACAACCTTTTCTTCAGCGAGAAACGTTACGATTTGGGCGAGGTCGGTCGCTACCGCATTAACCGCAAACTGAACCTGAATACAGATTCCAACGTGCGCGCCTTGACGAAGGAAGACATTATTGAGATTATCAAGTATCTCATCGAACTTGTCAATTCCAAGGCAAATGTAGACGACATTGACCACCTGAGCAATCGTCGTGTACGCACAGTTGGCGAACAGCTGGCCAATCAGTTCTCCATAGGTCTGGCCCGTATGAGCCGTACTATCAGAGAGCGAATGAACGTGCGTGACAATGAGGTGTTCACTCCCACAGATCTTATTAATGCAAAGACCATCAGCAGCGTCATTAACAGCTTCTTCGGAACCAACGCGCTGTCGCAGTTTATGGATCAGACGAACCCCTTGGCCGAGGTTACTCACAAGCGTCGTCTTTCAGCCCTTGGCCCTGGCGGTCTGTCGCGTGAGCGTGCTGGATTTGAGGTTCGCGACGTACACTATACGCACTATGGACGTCTTTGTCCTATTGAGTCGCCTGAAGGTCCGAACATCGGTCTTATTTCTTCGCTTTGCGTCTTCGCTAAGATTAACGACCTTGGCTTCATAGAGACGCCTTACCGCAAGGTAAAGGATGGCGTGGTTGACCTTTCCGACGAGGGCATTCAGTATATGACGGCAGAGGAAGAGGAGAATCAGATCATCGGTCAGGGTAATGCTCCGTTGAATGATGACGGAACGTTCATTCGTCCGAAGGTCAAGTGCCGTCAGGACGACGATTATCCTGTGGTTCCGCCATCGGAAGTGAATCTGATGGACGTTGCTCCTCAGCAGATTGCATCTATCGCTGCATCGCTGATTCCTTTCCTTGAGCATGACGATGCCCACCGTGCGCTGATGGGTTCGAACATGATGCGCCAGGCTGTACCTCTGATGTGTACCGAGTCTCCAATTGTCGGTACGGGTATCGAACGCCAATTGTGCGAGGATTCTCGTACGATGATTACAGCTGAAGGCGACGGAGTTGTAGAGTATGTAGATGCTACTACAATCCGTATTCTGTACGACCGCACCGAGGAGGAAGAGTTCGTAAGCTTCGAGCCGGCCCTGCGCGAATATCGTATTCCCAAGTTCCGTCGTACCAACCAGAATATGACCATCGACCTCCGTCCGATTTGCAATAAGGGTGACCGTGTGAAGAAAGGCCAGATTCTGACGGAAGGTTATTCTACACATGACGGCGAACTTGCTTTGGGTAAGAACTTGCTTGTGGCTTATATGCCTTGGAAGGGCTATAACTACGAGGATGCCATTGTGCTCAGCGAACGTGTGGTGCGTGAGGACGTGCTTACCAGTGTGCATGTCGAGGAATTCAGCCTTGAGGTGCGCGAGACAAAGCGTGGCATGGAGGAACTCACGGCCGACATCCCCAATGTGAGCGAGGACGCCACTAAGGACCTTGACGAGAATGGTATCATTCGCATTGGTGCATGTCTGGCTCCTGGCGACATAATGATTGGTAAGATTACGCCGAAGGGCGAAAGCGATCCCAGTCCCGAAGAGAAACTTCTCCGTGCTATCTTTGGCGACAAGGCCGGTGATGTCAAGGACGCATCTTTGAAGGCCAGTCCTTCGTTGAATGGTGTTGTGATAGACAAGAAACTATTCTCTAAGGCTATAAAGAATCGCGCTGGTCGTCAGCAAGACAAACCGCGTCTGGCTGCCATCGAGGAGGAGTTTAACTCTAAGGTGGAGGATTTGAAGGCTATCTTGGTGGAGAAACTGCTCACCCTTACCAAGGGAAAGAGAAGCCAGGGTGTGAAGGACTACATGGGTGTAGACCTCATCGCTAAGGGTGGCAACATCACAGCTAACGCGCTGAAGAACTTCGACTATACGACAGTTCAGTTGAGTGGCTGGACGAACGACGAGCATATCAACTCGCTTATCGGTCAGCTTATCATCAACTACCTGAAGAAGTTCAAATTGCTGGATGCCGAAGCTAAACGTAAGAAGTTTGCCATTTCCAATGGCGACGAGCTTCCCAGCGGCATTATCCAGATGGCAAAGGTTTATGTGGCCAAGAAGCGCAAGATTAGCGTGGGTGACAAGATGGCCGGCCGTCATGGGAACAAGGGTATTGTCAGCAAAGTCGTTCGTCAGGAGGACATGCCGTTCTTGGCCGACGGAACACCCGTCGATGTGGTGCTCAACCCGCTGGGTGTGCCCTCTCGTATGAATATCGGTCAGATATTCGAGACTGTGCTTGGTGCTGCCGGACAGAAGTTGGGCGTCAAGTTTGCTACTCCCATCTTCGATGGCGCTTCGTTGGATGACCTGTGTGAGTGGACCGACAAAGCCGGTCTTCCTCGCTACTGCTCTACACAGCTTTACGATGGAGCTACAGGTGAGCCGTTCGACCAGTTGGCAACTGTAGGTGTTTCTTACATGCTGAAGTTGGGCCACATGGTGGAAGACAAGATGCACGCACGTAGCATCGGTCCGTACTCTCTCATTACGCAGCAGCCATTGGGCGGTAAGGCTCAGTTCGGAGGTCAGCGTTTCGGAGAAATGGAGGTTTGGGCGCTCGAGGCATTCGGCGCATCCCATGTGTTGCAAGAGATATTGACAATTAAGAGTGATGATGTGGTAGGTCGCAGCAAGGCTTATGAAGCAATCGTCAAGGGCGAGCCCATGCCGACTCCGGGCATACCTGAGTCGTTGAATGTGCTTCTCCATGAATTGTGTGGATTGGGCCTGAGCGTCACATTGGATTAAAACGTTAAACACTCTTTAAGAAGAAATATAAGTATGGCTTTTAAGAAAGAAACAAAGGTAAAAAACAATTTTACCAAGATAACCATTGGACTGGCCTCCCCCGAAGAGATTCTGGAGAATTCACATGGCGAAGTACTCAAGCCTGAGACCATAAATTACCGCACCTACAAACCCGAGCGTGACGGACTTTTCTGCGAGCGCATCTTTGGCCCGACGAAGGACTACGAGTGCCACTGCGGAAAGTACAAGCGTATCCGCTACAAGGGCATCGTCTGCGATCGTTGTGGTGTGGAGGTAACGGAGAAGAAGGTGCGTCGCGAGCGTAGCGGACACATTCAGTTGGTGGTTCCGGTAGCTCACATCTGGTATTTCCGTTCTCTTCCCAACAAGATTGGCTATTTGCTCAATCTGTCTACGAAGAAGCTGGATTCCATAATCTATTACGAGCGCTATGTCGTGATTCAGCCGGGTGTTATGGCTGATGACGAGGAGACTCCGCTGCAGAAGTGCGATTTGCTCACCGAGGATGAGTATATGGATATCATCGACAGGAAGTTGCCTCAGGGCAATGCCTACCTCGATGACTCCGATCCCAACAAGTTTATCGCAAAGATGGGTGCTGAGGCCATCTACGACCTTCTCATCCAGCTCGACCTTGACTCGCTGTCTTATGAGTTGCGCGACGCAGCAAACCAAGACTCGGCTCAGCAGCGCAAGAACGAGGCTTTGAAGCGTTTGCAAGTGGTCGAGAGCTTCCGTTCCAGTCGCGGTCACAACAAGCCCGAGTGGATGATAATGAAGATTCTTCCTGTCATTCCGCCAGAACTGCGTCCTTTGGTGCCCCTCGATGGTGGCCGTTTTGCTACGAGCGACCTCAACGACCTTTATCGTCGCGTCATTATACGCAACAATCGCCTCAAGCGACTCATAGAGATTAAAGCACCCGAAGTTATTCTCCGCAACGAGAAGCGTATGTTGCAGGAGGCTGTAGATAGCCTTTTCGACAACAGTCGTCGTAGCAGTGCTGTGAAGACGGACAGCAATCGTCCTCTGAAGTCTCTTTCTGATTCGCTGAAAGGTAAGCAAGGCCGCTTCCGCCAGAACCTGCTTGGTAAGCGTGTCGATTATTCTGCACGTTCCGTCATCGTTGTCGGCCCTGAGTTGAAGATGGGCGAATGCGGTCTTCCCAAACTCATGGCAGCCGAACTCTATAAGCCATTCGTTATCCGCAAGCTGATAGAGCGCGGCATCGTCAAGACAGTGAAGAGTGCCAAGAAGATTATAGATCGCCGCGATCCCATCATTTGGGATATTCTGGAATATGTGATGAAGGGTCATCCCGTGCTGCTCAACCGTGCACCGACCCTCCACCGCCTTAGTATTCAGGCGTTCCAGCCAAAGATGATAGAAGGCAAGGCTATTCAGCTTCATCCGCTGGCATGTACGGCATTCAATGCCGACTTCGATGGCGACCAGATGGCTGTGCATCTTCCGTTGAGCAACGAGGCAATCCTCGAAGCGCAGATTCTGATGCTTCAGTCTCACAACATTCTGAATCCTGCCAACGGTGCACCAATCACAGTGCCTTCTCAGGATATGGTGCTTGGACTTTACTACATCACCAAACTTCGTCCCGGTGCAAAGGGCGAGGGCCTGAAGTTCTACGGTCCAGAGGAGGCCATCATTGCTTACAACGAGAAGCGTGTAGACGTTCACGCTCCTGTGAAAGTGATTGTGGACGACATCCTCGAGGACGGCACGCTGGGTAAGCGTATGGTGGAGACCTCTGTAGGTCGTGTCATAGCCAACGAGATTATTCCCACCGAAGTGGGCTTCTTCAACGATGTCATCTCTAAGAAGACGCTCCGCGGCATCATTACCGATGTCATCAAGACGGTGGGTGTGGCTCGCGCTTGCGAGTTCCTCGACGGCATCAAGAACCTTGGCTACCGCTTGGCATACGAAGGTGGTTTGTCCTTCAACTTGGGCGATATCATCATTCCCGAGGAGAAGGAAGAACTCATCCGCAAGGGTAACGAGGAAGTTGAGCGCATTGCTGGCGAGTATGGTATGGGATTCATCACCGACAAGGAGCGTTACAATCAGGTTATCGACACGTGGACACACGTCAATAACGACCTCTCGGCCATCTTGCTTAAGACGATGAAGGAAGCCGACCAGGGTTTCAACGCAGTGTACATGATGCTCGATTCGGGTGCCCGTGGTAGTGCAGGTCAGATTAGCCAGCTTTCTGGTATGCGTGGTCTGATGGCCAAGCCGCAGAAAGCCGGTGCCGAGCCCCTCACCATCGAGAACCCCATTCTTTCGAACTTCAAGGAGGGCATGAGCGTGCTCGAATACTTCATTTCGACGCACGGTGCTCGTAAGGGTCTTGCCGACACCGCTTTGAAGACAGCCGACGCCGGTTACCTGACGCGTCGTCTTGTGGACGTTAGCCACGATGTGATTATCACCGAGGAAGACTGCGGCACGTTGCGTGGTTTGGTATGTACGTCGCAAAAGAATGGCGACGAGGTGGTGAGCAGTCTCTACGACCGCATCCTCGGCCGCGTATCTGTTCACGACATTATTCATCCCACCACAGGTCGTCTTATTTGTCCTGCTGGTGAGGAAATCAACGAGGCTCGTGCGCAGGAAATCGAAGACAGCCCCATCGAGAGCGTCGAGATTCGTTCCGTGCTTACGTGCGAGAGCAAGAAGGGCGTCTGCATGAAGTGCTATGGCCGCAATCTTGCTACCAGCCGAATGGTGCAGAAGGGCGAGGCCGTCGGCGTCATCGCTGCACAGTCCATCGGTGAGCCGGGTACACAGCTGACACTGCGTACCTTCCACGCAGGTGGTGTGGCCGGTAACGCTGCAGCCAACGCCATGATAAAGGCCAAGTACGATGCGCGCGTAGAATTCGAGGAATTGCGCACGGTGGACATTGTAGACGAAGAAGGCAAGGCTGCTATGATAGTCGTGGGACGTCTG
>Ga0247610_10005210_pt1 | contig 13730 bp, 12 predicted proteins | sample 174DNAGHGhighgp2_FD_193483 | JGI IMG/M metagenome (GOLD analysis project Ga0247610, IMG submission 193483) | Sheep rumen microbial communities from Palmerston North, Manawatu-Wanganui, New Zealand - 1742 DNA GHGhigh gp2 | ecosystem: Host-associated > Mammals > Digestive system > Stomach > Rumen...
TTTTTTTTATTTGTAACCAAAAAAAGGAGTGAATTATTTTGGATGGAATAGGTGAATCGTTAAGAGAAACCAGATTGTCATCAGGAGTAAGTCTAGAAGAAGTCAGTAAAGATTTAGGACTTAATGTATTAATATTAGAAAACATTGAAAGCGGTAAAATAGGGGCATTTAAAAACGTTTTAGAATTAAAATCTTATATTTCTGATTATGCAAAATATCTTGGTTTAGATTCTGAAGCATTGGTAGATGAATTCAATGACTATATGTTTGAATATACATCAAAAATTCCAGTTAAAGAGATTGAAAAATCTATTGAACAACAACAAAAGAAGGAAGGAAAAGAAAAAACTATTTCCTCTCCATACACAACAGAAAAGAGTAATTCTTTATGGATATATGTTCTAATTGGAATACTGGTGTTTATTCTTGTGATCGTAGCAATATTCTGGTGTGCAAAACAAGTATCAAATAGAAATGTGGAAGTTTCATCATCGGTATTAAATTATAGGAGGTAATTATGAACTTAGCAAACAAAATTACAATGACAAGGATTATATTATCAGTTCTATTATTGATAATGTTATTATTTCCTTGGAGTGAAATTGGATTTGAATGGCCCACATATGTAATAAAAGGTAATCTAATTGTCAATTTGAAATTCTTGATTGCAGGTGGTGTTTTTGCATTTGCTTCAATAACAGATTTCTTGGATGGTTATATTGCTAGAAGTAGAAATATGGTTACTGATTTTGGAAAAGTAACTGATGCCATTGCCGACAAACTATTAGTAAATGGTTTATTAATTATCTTAGCTTATGAAAGAAGTATTTCTATTGTTATTCCAGTAGTAATTATTTCAAGAGATATAATCGTTGATTCTTGCAAGATGATTGCTGGAAACAAAGGACATGTTGTAGCAGCATCTATAGCTGGTAAAATTAAAACAATATGTATGATGTGTGGATTAACATTAGTGCTATTCTATAATTTGCCATTTGAATTTATCCACATTCCAGTAGATCAAATATTATTGATTCTAGCCACATTATTATCTGTAATATCTGGTGTACAATACGTTGCTAATTTAAGCGTATATTTTAAAGATATGAAATAGTCTTGTATGGCTATTTTTCTTTTGATATAATTTCTTTGGTGAAGATATGAAAAAATACTTGTTAATAGTGATTATTTTGTTAGTTTTATGCACAGGATGTAAACTAAAAAATAGTGATGTAAAGGGAGAATACAAAATGGTAACTTGTGAAGAAAAAAATGAATTAATGCAAAATGGAGCCATTTTACTAGATGTAAGAAGCCAATCTGAATATGATGAAAATCATCTAGAAGGTGCTATTAATATTGAATATACTGAATTAGAAAATAAATTTAATGACTTAGGTTATGATAAAGAAACCAAAATAATAGTATACTGTAGATCTGGTAAAAGAAGTGCTATAGCAGCCGAAACTTTAAAGAAGATGGGCTACTTATATATCTATGATCTTGGTGGAATAAGCAATTGCCAATAGCAAACGAATGTTTGCTATTTTTTATTGTGCTAATTTAGTGATGAAAGTGTAAACCATAAAAAAAATACAATATTTTACATTGATATATGATATATTAATAATGGTGATAGTCTATGATATATTACTACATATTATATATATTAGGAATTTACATATCCATTATGGGATTTATCAATTTATCAGGTGTGCCTTTTTGGAGAGGTATAATACCTGTTGTAAATGTTTATTATTTATCAAAATCATTACAAATAAATCTTGTATATATTATTATTTTAACGTTATGTATTATTTTCCTACCAATTAGAATGCTTTTTGTAACAATGATTTTTGTTATTTTACCATTTGCACTATCGTACACATATGGTGGAGGATTTTTTGGGGGATTGTTAGGAATATTTTTACCATTTATTGTTTACCCATATTTAGCATTCAGTAAAAGAAAATACAACGAAGAAAATTTCTTTAGTAAACATTTTATTTTATTTGTTACTTTATTTGCAGTTTCTTGTGTTATTTTCTACCTATTCTTTAGACCTATCGAGGGTAACAAACTAATTGATAAGAATAACAAATTTTATTATAACGATTTATATATGTCAGACGGAAGAATATATAGCAATTATTTAACTCCAACTCAAAAAAAGATGTATGACGATTTAGTTGAGGCATATAAAAAGAAAAAAACAATCATAAAAGTTGACAATGCTAAATACGATTGCTTTACATTTAGTTCTTGCGTAAATGACTTTTATTTAGCAAGCGATGCCATCTATATAGATCACCCAGAAATACTTAGTGCAAGTGGTCTGGCTTCAGAAAGGACCGAAGGAGAATCCGGAGAAATAAGGATAGATAACGCCTTAGAATTATCTCTATTCGACGACATATTCATAAGTAGAATTGAAAGAATGATTGACGATGTAAAATATGAAACAAAAGGGATGACAGATAAAGAAAAAATAATCTATGTTTACAAATATATAGATAAACTTGCATACTATGATACAATGTTCATGAGAACAGCTAAAAATCAATCAGCATATAACGTATTTATAAAAGGAAATGCAGTATGTGCAGGATTTGCCAAAACAGCTCAGTTGTTATTCCAAAACATTGGTATAGAATCTTATAGTGTTATAGGAAATACTACAGGAAGACATATGTGGAATATAGTTAAATATAATGGAAGATATTATTACTTTGATGCAACCGTTGCGGTATCTTTAAAAGAAGATTCTCCATATTATTATGATGGATTGGAACAAGAAAAAATGAATTCATATCAAGAAGAGCAACCAACATGGAATCCTACTATTGAACATACAAACATGTTTGAAATAACTGATGAAGATAGAGCAATGCAAGTAAAATAAAAAGAGAATAGATTCTCTTTTTTCATTACATAAATAAATATCTTTACATCAAAGAATCATAACTTTATAATAAAACAGTAACAGAACTTACTTATGAAGTTTATAGGAGGACATATGTTTAAATTAGTATCAAAATTTAAGCCATCTGGAGATCAACCACAGGCTATTGAAAAACTAGTTGAGGGTATAAAAGAAGGAAAAAAAGAACAAGTTTTACTTGGAGCAACAGGAACTGGTAAAACATTTACTATTGCTAACGTAATTGAAAAAGTTCAAAAGCCAACATTAATCCTTGCTCATAACAAGACTCTTGCAGGTCAATTATATTCTGAATTTAAAGAATTATTTCCTGAAAACCATGTTGAATACTTCATAAGTTATTATGATTATTATCAACCAGAAGCATATGTTCCACAAAGTGATACTTATATTGAAAAAGATTCATCAATAAATGACGAAATTGATGAAATGAGACATGCTGCAACATCAGACTTAATTAAATATGATGATGTTATTATCGTGGCATCAGTATCATGCATTTATGGCATTGGTGAAAAAGAAGAATATGAGAAAAACATGTTTGTTATATCTTTAGGAGATAAATTAACAAGAAACAAAATTGCAGCAAAACTAATAGACATGACATATGAAAGAAACGAAATGGATTTCCATCGTGGAACATTTAGAATACGTGGAAACAGTGTTGATATCATTCCTGTTAATGATAAAGCATCAGGAATAAGAATAATGCTAGATGATGATGTTGTTGAGGAAATATGTACATTTGATCTTTTAAATGGAACTGTATTATCAAGAAAAAATACAGTAGTAATATCACCAGCATCACACTTTGTAACTAGTTCAGAAAAAATGGATGAAGCAATCAGTAGAATTGAACTAGAATTAAAAGATAGAATTAATTATTTTCATGAAAAAGGAAAATTATTAGAAGAGCAAAGAATTAAAGAAAGAACTAACTATGATATTGAAATGCTTAAAGAAACTGGCTTTTGTCCAGGTATAGAGAACTATTCAAGACATTTATCTTTAAGAGGAGAAGGAGAAACCCCAAGCTGTTTAATAGATTTTTTTCCGAAAGACTTTCTTTTAGTTGTAGATGAATCACATGTTACACTTCCTCAGGTAAGAGGTATGTATAATGGCGATAGAATGCGTAAAACTACATTAGTTGACTATGGTTTTAGACTACCATCTGCATTAGATAATAGACCATTAAAATATGATGAATTTGAAGATCATATTAATCAGGTTATATATATATCCGCTACACCGGGAGACTATGAATTAGAACACGTAGATAATAAATATGTAGAACAAATAATTAGACCAACTGGATTACTTGATCCAACAATTGAAGTAAGACCAAAAGAAGGCCAAGTTGATGATATTATTGCAGAAGTAAATAAACGCAAAGAAAGAAACGAAAGAGTTCTTATTACAACTTTAACTATAAGAATGAGCGAAGAACTAACAAGTTATTTAAAAGGCATGGGTATAAAAGTGGCATACTTACATAGTGAAATTAAATCATTAGAAAGATTAAAAATAATTCATGATTTAAGATGTGGAATATATGATTGTATTGTTGGTATTAACCTTTTAAGAGAGGGATTAGACATCCCAGAAGTTAGTTTAATATGTATTCTAGATGCAGATAAACAAGGATTCTTAAGAAGTACGCGAAGCTTAATTCAAACAATTGGTAGAGCAGCAAGAAATGAAAATGGTAAGATAATCATGTATGCTGATGAAATAAGTGAATCAATGGATGAAGCTATTAAAGAAACGCAAAGAAGAAGAGAAATACAAGAAAAATATAATAAAGAAAACGGAATTGTTCCAAAAACAATCGTTAAAGAGATAAAAGAAGTAATTTCAAATGAAATAACTAAGAAACCAGAAAAGATGACTAAGAAGGATAGAGAAAAACAAATCGTTGAAATTGAAGCAGAAATGAAAGAAGCAGCAAAGAACTTAGATTTCGAAAGAGCAATGGAATTAAGAGATATTTTATTTGAATTAAAAAGTGAGTAATCATATTTAAAAAAAATATAAAATATGATAGAATTTATTCATAGAATGAAAGGTGGTTTAAGATATGCAAACAACGTATATATTTGGACATAGAAATCCAGATACAGACAGTATTTGTTCTAGCATAGCCTTATCTTATTTAAAGAATAAGCTAGGCGAAAAGACTATGCCTAGAGCAAGCGGACATTTAAACAATGAAACCAAGTTTGTATTAAAATATTTTGGTATACCTGAACCACAATACATAAATGACGTTAGAATAAGACTTAAAAATATAAAATATGATAAAAAAGCAGCAATACATATGCATGATACAATATTGAATGCATATAAACATATGACAGAACAAAAAATTACTGCTGTACCTGTTATAGATGATAATAAAAAGATTGTTGGTTTTGTTGCAATGAAAGATTTAGCAAGATATTTAATTGATGATAAAACTAATCACATTAAAACATCATTTGATAACATTTTAAAAACCCTAAATGGAGATATAGTTGTAAAAGTTGACGATGATATAAATGGTAATGTTAAAGTAATTGCAGCTCAAAGGGCAACGTTAGAAGAGGAAATAAAGCTTAACAAAAACGATATTATCATTGTTGGTGATAGATACAAGATATTAAATTATGCAATAGAATCTAAAGTTAAAATGATTGTTATTTCATTCAATTTACATATTGCAGATGAATTGATTGAAAAAGCTATAGATAATAATGTTAATATTATTAGATGCAAAATGAGTAGTTTTGAAATTGCAAAAACTATATTATTAAGTAATTACTTAATTAGCATTAATAGTAAAATAGATCCTGTAATAGTATGTGAAGATGATTACTATCAAGACTTTATTACTTTACAAAGAAAAACTAATTATACAAATTATCCAGTTGTAAATAGAAAGAATGAATGCTTAGGTTCAATCAGTATGAGTTGGCCAAATGAATATCATAAGCAAAAGGTAATACTAGTAGATCATAATAATTTTGCTCAATCTGTGGAAGGCATTGAAGAAGCAGATATTCAAGAAATATATGATCACCATAATTTAGGTTCAATTGGTACATCAAATCCAATTGTATTTAGATGTATGACAGTAGGTTGTACAGCCACATTAATCTATGATTTATTTAAAGAAAATAGAGTAGAAATACCTAAAGATATTGCAGGAATAATGTTATCATCTATTATTTCTGACACTTTATTATTTACAAGCCCTACAACTACAGAGAAAGATAAAAGGGTGGCAAACAATTTAGCAACAATTGCTGAAGTAGACGTTAAAAAATATGGAATTCAAATGTTAAAAGCAGCTTCATCCGTTAAAGATTTAACTGTTAATGAACAAATATTCCAGGACTATAAATCATATAATGTTGGGGATCAACAAATTGGTATTGGCCAATTAATCACACTTGATTTTGAAGATCTAAGTAGTAACATTGATGAATATGTAAAAAGATTAGATGAATTAAGATCAGTTCATCCAGGAGTATATTTATTATTTGTAACTGATATATTATCAAATGGTTCATATGTTATTTACGATACTAAATCAGAAGATATTATTAAGGATAGTTTCAATTTAGATCATATAGAACAAGGTATATTTGTAAAAGGTTTAGTTTCTCGTAAGAAACAAATCTTACCTCCAATCATGGAGAGAATAGGACTATAATGAAAGCATTAATCACGGGGGCTTCTAGTGGAATAGGAAAGTGCTTGGCATTTTCTTTAGCCAGTAAGGGATATGACATTATCCTAGTAGGTAGAGATAAAGAAAAACTAGAACAAGTTAGCAAAAAAATTACAACCAAATCAGAAATATATTTATGTGAATTATCAAAAGAAAAAGAATTATATAATTTATATGATAAGTATAAAAATGAAAATATAGATATATTAATTAATAATGCGGGATTTGGTCTATTTGGTTTATTCACTGAAACAGATTTAAATAGGGAACTAGAAATGATTGATGTAAATATTAAGGCATATCATATTTTAACTAAATTGTTTTTAAAAGATTTTATTAAAAGAGATTCTGGCTATATTTTAAATGTGTGTTCTTCTGCAGGATTCATGTCAGGGCCAAGGTTAAGTACATACTATGCGACTAAGAATTATGTTACTAAATTAACTATGGCTATAAATGAGGAATTAAGACAAATGGGTAGTAAAGTATACATTGGAGCGTTATGCCCGGGACCTGTAAATACAAACTTTAATAAAACAGCAAAGGGAACATTCAGTGTAAAGGGATTATCACCAGAATATGTTTCTAATTATACTGTTAATAAAATGTTCAAGAGAAAAATGATTATAGTACCAGGACTAGGAATAAAACTAGGATTGTTTTTCTTAAGATTTGCACCACATAGATTGGCATTAAGCATTATATATAAATTTCAGTGGAAAAAATCAAAGTAATTAATTTACATTTAATTACAATAATGGTACAATTAAATTGTAATAATGAGGTGATTTTATGAAGGATGATATTGTTAATAGCATGGACAAAATTATGAACAGTGGCTTTGAAAAACAAATAGCTAGAGATGTTAATGATACTTCTTTAGAATCAGACATTTATGTATCTCAATTTAGTCGAGGATATATAAGCCCAGTATTACTAATATGTACAATTATTTTGGTAATTATCGCAGGAATAGCAATAGGCTACTTACTTTATATAAAGTAAAGTAGCTTTTTTTTACTTGATTTATAGCACTTACTTTGTTATACTCTTTTCAGTGAGGCAAGGATGAACGATTATAAGATAGGAGATATCATTAAATGTCGTGTGTCCGGGATTGAAAATTATGGTATTTTTGTACAAGTTGATGAATCAACTAGTGGATTAATACACATTTCTGAAGTATCAAATGATTTTGTGAAAGATGTAAATAATTATGTCAAATTAGACGAAATTATATATTGTCAAGTTCTGGACGTAAATGAGAATAATTCTCAACTAAAGCTTTCAATTAAGAACATAAATTATAAAAGTACAACAGATGGTGGAATACAAGAGTCAAGATTAGGGTTCTTACCACTTAAAAATGAATTACCTAAATGGATTGATGAAGCTTTAGAGCGATATAATGAAAAATAAAAAATACTATTAATTTAGTGTTTTTTTATTTATAATGAATAGTGTGGTGATTTTTATGCCAGCAGGAGGCATACATTTATGTATTGCTAAGAAACTAGCAAAGTGTAACAAAAAGTTAGATAATTTTAATTTTTATATTGGAAATGTAGCACCAGATTCATGGAGAAATTCAGGGTCTACAAAAAACAGATCTCATTTTAACAATAAAACGAGCAGGAACGATTATATGAAGTTTTATGATAAATATAAAAATCATTTAGATGATATGTTTGTATATGGATATTTAACTCATTTAATCACGGATAATTATTGGTATGGGCATAAGCTATATCCAAACGATTATATCGTTCCACCAATTGACTATTATAGAGAAATTAATAAAATAACAAGTATATTAATGAAAAGATATGATATAGATAAATTAGACCATATTGACGATAATTTTGTTAATATAATTGAAGAAATTGAAACTAGTGGTATTAATAAAACTATAGATTATTTAAATAAAGAGAATTATAAAACAGATTGTGGTAAAATGAAATACGATGTTGATAAAATAGATCAAGAAATTGATGTGGTTTATAATTTTGTAAAAAAAGAATTGGAAAGGTTGGATAACAAATGGTAAAAGCAATTCTACTTATAGTATTAGGATTTATTCTTTTAATAAAGGGAGCAGATTTTTTAGTAGACGGAGCTAGTGATATAGCCAAAAAATTACATATTCCCGAGATAATAATAGGTTTAACTATTGTATCAATTGGTACATCTATGCCAGAACTATTTGTAAGTACCAAAGCAGCATTAGAGGGTTCAGCTGATATTTCTCTAGGAAATATAATTGGAAGTAATATTTGTAATCTATTACTTATATTAGGATTATCAGCATTCATAAAACCAGTTAAGTTTCAAAAAGAAACAATTAAAATAGAAATACCAATGTGTTTAGGAATAACAATATTGTTCTTTATCTTATGTAACACTGGAAAAATGTTATCAAGAGTTGAAGGAATACTATTCTTACACTTATTCTTAATGTTTATTCTTTATACAATCTATATGGGAACTCAAGGAGATAACAAGTTCTCATTTGGAAGAGAAAAAAAGATATCATTGCCTAAAAGTATTTTATTATTATTACTAGGAATTGTTGGGTTAAAATATGGTGGTGATTTCACTGTTGATAACGCAGTGTATATTGCTCAAAGATTAAATATTAGTGAAAAGATAATTAGTATGACAGTACTTGCTATAGGAACCAGCTTACCAGAACTAGTTACAAGTGTAACAGCGGCAATAAAAGGTGATAGTGATATAGCTATTGGTAACATCATTGGATCAAATATCTTCAACATATTACTAATTATTGGCCTATCAGCTGCTATAACACCACTTACATATAATGTTTCATACAACATCCAAATGTTTACACTTATGTTTGCTATGATATTACTTGCAATATTCCCATTTATAAAACCGAAGAATGTTATGAGCAGATTTAACGGTCTCGTGTATTTAATAGCTTATATTGGCTATATGATTGTATTATTCATAATATAAAATTGTATATAAAAGTATACAATTTTTTTTATACATGTTATTATTTAATAAAGGTTTATTATAGAAAGGTTGTAATAATAAATTTAGCGCCAGACCTTTAAATAGGTGACGAGGATGACATAATTCGAAAATTCGGCGGGTATGTCACGTAGTAATGGAAACGTTAGAATTAATACAAAAAATAAAATCAAAATTATAACAAAATTTAATTCTCCATATTTTTATTATGGAGAAATTTATGTGTGGAATTATAGGATACAATGGTAAATCAAAATGTTTACCAATTATTTTGAGTGGGCTAAAATCACTTGAATATCGAGGATATGATAGTGCAGGAGTAGCCTATTTGAAAAATGAGAAAATAGAAATAATAAAAGAAAAGGGGGAAATTGAAAATTTAAAAAAATTGGTTGATTTAAATGAGGAAACTTACCTTGGTGTAGGTCATACTAGATGGGCAACTCACGGAAGTCCTTGCAAAGAAAATTCTCATCCTCATAAAGTAGGAAGAGTAACAGTAGTGCATAATGGCATAATCGAAAATTATGCTGCATTAAAGAAAAAACTTAATAGATATACGTTTAAAAGCGAAACAGACACCGAAGTAGTAGCGGCTTTAATAGATTCTTTATTGGATAAAAATAGTATGTTAACAATTTTAAAAAATCTTAATAAGAAACTAAAGGGAAGCTATGCTCTAGGGATTATAGTTGATGGTGATGATAAATTATATACCATTAGAAAAGATTCACCACTTATCATAGGTATATCTGATGACGGTAACTTTATAGCAAGTGATATGTCTGCAATACTAAAATATACAAAAAAGTATTATATATTACTTAACGACGAATATGCAGTTATAGAAAAAGATAAAGTAAGCGTATATAGCGATGGTAAATTAATTGATAAAGAATTAAAAGAATTTCAATATGATATGGATTCTGCTATGAAAAATGGTTATGCTCATTTTATGCTTAAAGAAATATATGAACAACCAAAAGTGTTGAAAGATACCATAAATGAATATATTGATAGTTTTAAAAGTTTAAAAAAGAGATTTAAAGGACTAGAAAAATATACAAGAATAGATATTGTTGGTTGTGGATCAGCATATCATGTTGGTCTTGTTGGAGCTAGTTTGATCAAAAAATATGGTGATATACCGGCAAATGCATACATAGCCAGCGAGTATCGCTACGAAAAGAGTTTTTACGATAAGAATCATTTGGTAATTATCATTAGCCAAAGCGGTGAAACAGCTGATACATTAGCGGTTTTAAGAAATGTAAAAGAACAAAATATAGATACAATAGCAATTGTAAATGTTGTAGGTTCATCTATTGCTAGAGAAGCGGATAAAACCATTTATATCAAAGCAGGCCCAGAAATAAGTGTAGCAACAACTAAGGCATATACATGCCAGTTAGCTATTCTATCATTAATGGCAGCTTATTTAGGAATTATAAAAAAGAATCTGGACGAAAGTATATTAAATGAGTTTAATCAACTAAGTAGACTAACAAAGGACTTGTTAAAAGATGTGGATGATGTTAAAGAAGTTTCAAGATTAATCCATAACAGTCATGACATATTCTATTTGGGTAGAAAAACAGACTATTCACTTTGTATGGAAGCATCATTAAAACTAAAAGAAATAAGTTACATTCATAGTGATGCATATGCAGCTGGTGAAATAAAGCATGGAACTATTAGTCTAATCGAAGAAAAAACTCCAGTAATTAGTATTATTACTTGTGATGAAATAAGGAGTAAAACCATAAGTAATGTTGAGGAAGTAAAAGCAAGAGGAGCATTATCTATAGTTATAACAGATGATAAAAATATTAACGAAGGAATATATGATAAATTAATAGTAGTTGCAAAAAAACATGAATTAATTGAATCTATATTAGTAGTGATAAAATGTCAGTTAATTGCGTATTATGTAGCTAAATTAAATAAGTGTAGTATAGACAAACCAAGAAATTTAGCAAAAAGCGTAACAGTTGAATAATTTATAATTGTTTTTGACATAAAAGTGTTATAATTAGAATAGTGGAGTATACTAATATGGCACGAGTAATGAATAAGACTGAAAAAATTACTGAATACATAAAAAAAATAGTTAACAAAGCAAATAGCCGCTATCCTAATTTAATTAGTGAAGAAGGCATGCAACAAGCTATTGATTTTTACGTGTCTAGTTCAGAGCCATACGAAGTATTAACAAAAGAAATAAATGCCAAAGTAAATGAACAAATAAAAAAAGAACAACGTAGGCAAGAAATGCTTGTTAAGAATGGTAAAAACTCTAGACCATTTTCACAAATAAAAAATGCTGTTGATAAAGTAAATTCAATATTAAGTAAACATAGATTAAAAGTATACATATCCGGTGGAGCAGTACCATATTTATTATTAAATACTGATTCTAATAGATTGCATAATGATGTTGATTCAGTTTGTCATTTATCACAAATGACAATGATAAGAAAAGCACTTGCTGCAGAAGGACTATATAATCCTCAGTGGGATAGTTTAAACAATGCTAAAGATGGTATAGATTATGGCTTTGAAATAAAAGTAGATGATGTACCATTTGGAATATTTCCATATACAATTGATCCCGATGGATTAATAACTCAATATTCATATAATCCATTTACTACAGAATGCAAAGTTAAGATATTAAAAGTTCAAAAATTATCTGACTATGTTATGTCATACAAGAGTAGAAATGGAAGAATATATAGTACTATAAGTCTTGAGTATATTAAGAAAACAAAAGATTATTCTAGTAGAGCCAAAGATAGACATGATTCTGAAGTTATTAAATCAATTGGTTTAATAAGAAATGATGTTTATGAGAGAGTTGAAATGTATCAAGAAGTACAAAAACTAAAAGGAAAAGCCCTAAAGAAAAAAGCAGAAAAGACTTTTGTACTTAGTAGTAGTGATAGAGAAAAGTACGAAGAAATAAAAGGGGAAACTGTAGACGTTCAACAAATCGCAGAAGAAGATAAGAAAATAACAAAAACTAACAAGAAAAAAGGGTATGTTAACTCAGTGTTAGTGGTTTCTTGCGTAATTATTCTTGGAATAATAATAGCAAGCATATGGTATTTTCTTTTAAAATAATATAAGGAGGAGCAAAGATGGAAAAGAATCCTGAAAGTATAAAAAAACATATTGAAGGCATAGTTGCAAAAATAAATGAAAAACACCCAAATGCTTTTAGTGAAGAAAGAGTACAAGAGATAGTTAAAATGTTTACAGAACAAGCTAATTCCGATTCCTTAAATGAAGATATTAATAAATATCTTAGACAAGAACTAACAGCAATGGGATTAAATAAAGCTGAAGAGGAAGTCAAGGAAGCTGAAAAACTAAGCGATGATTTAGCTAATAGAACTGAAAAAACCTTTGCAGAAATAAAATTCTCATATGAAAACTTCAAAAAATTATTAAAACAACATGGAATAAAAACATATTTATATGGTGCTTTATCAGCATATTTAATTGCTGGCCAAGAGCCTCAAAGAGATTTTGACTCAATAGATATGGTATGCGAATTAGATGATATTCAAAAAATAAGAAGAGCGTTAATTGATGCGGGATTATATGATAAAAATGGAGATAGCATAAGCAAGAGCGATGCCGGAGACTATGGATTGGAATTTGTATTTGAAGATGTTCCTATTAACATTAAACCATTCGAATACGAAAATGGAGTTGTAACTCAGTATTCATATGATTCAAAGTCACAAAAGGGCACAACAATTAAACAGCCTGTTTACGATTTAGACGATTATATTTTATCTTATCGTGGTCACGATGGTGAAATATATGATGTCGTAAGTATGGAATATTTAAAGAAAAAGGGAGACGTATCTAGTAATAAACTGGAAAAAGAGACAGCAGATTCAATTAATCCAGATAGTCTTAGACCAGATGTGTATGATAGATTGAATGTTGTAACAGAGGGAGAAAGCGTTAGTTTAGGAGCTGGAGATATATTATTTGATCCTGTAACATCAGAAGAAAGGGACTTAATTGATAGGTATAATAAAATGACACCAGAAGAACAAAGAG
>Ga0247610_10005213_pt1 | contig 13728 bp, 9 predicted proteins | sample 174DNAGHGhighgp2_FD_193483 | JGI IMG/M metagenome (GOLD analysis project Ga0247610, IMG submission 193483) | Sheep rumen microbial communities from Palmerston North, Manawatu-Wanganui, New Zealand - 1742 DNA GHGhigh gp2 | ecosystem: Host-associated > Mammals > Digestive system > Stomach > Rumen ...
TATCAGCAGTTTCACCAGATTGTGTGATGAAAATGCAAAGAGTATTTCTATCTATAAGTGGATTTCTATATCTAAATTCAGAAGCTGCTTCAACTTCTGTTGGTATTTGAGCTAAAGTTTCAATTAATGTTTTTCCAGCAAGGCCTGCATGCATTGCAGTACCACAAGCTACGATGTGAATTTTATTAACTGATTTTAGATATTCTTTTGTTAAATCTAAATCAGGAAGTGATACTTTACTATTTGGAGAAACTCTAGAACCAATCGTTTCACGAATTGATTTTGGTTGCTCATTGATCTCTTTTAACATGAAATCTGGATATCCATCTTTTTCTGCTGAACCAGCATCCCAAGTTATATTATTAGCTTTTTTATCAATTACTGACATTTCTTCGTTATAGAATTTTACGTTGTCTCTTGATAATAGAGCAAATTCTTTATCGTTTAAAAGGTAAAAGTCTTTAGTAAATGAAAGTATTGCAGGGATGTCTGAACTAATATAATTTTCATTAGATCCTTTTCCAATTACTAGAGGACTATCTTTTCTAACAACAATCATGTTGTTAGGGAAGTCTTTGCATAGTATTTCTAATGCATAACTACCTTTAAGCATTTTGCATGTATCTACTACAGCATGCATAAATTTATCAATACCATTATCTTTTAAAAGAGTATAATGATAATGAATTAAATTTGGTATAACTTCAGTATCTGTTTCTGAATAGAATTTATAACCATGATCCATAAGAAAATCTTTTAGATCAGCATAATTTTCTATAATACCATTATGAACTACAGAAAATGTATTTGAATTATCTGAATGTGGGTGAGAGTTTGTTGATGATGGTTTTCCATGAGTAGCCCATCTTGTATGCCCAATTCCTATAGTTCCTTTCAAAGAGTTTATTTCATCAATGCTGTTTAATTCAGCAACTCTTCCTTTGTTTTTAATAGTTTGAATACCGTTTTGTTCTACAGTTGCAATTCCAGCAGAATCATAACCTCTATATTCTAGTCTTGTTAATCCATTAATTAGTATTGGTTTTGCTTCTTGGTTACCAATATATCCAACTATTCCACACATATTAAATTCCTTTCTTAAGTGAACTAGTTTTGTTTTTTTAGAATTGTTCTAATACTAGTCCACGGTTAGGAAGTAATTATATTACTGATTGAGACTCTGTTATAATGTATCACTACAATTTTTTCCTCAACCTATGGTAGTAATTATACCACTAGAGCATCCGCCGAATCTTTCGATAACTCTAGACCTCGTCAACTATTATTATAAAATAGTCCAGGCGCTAACTATCTGTTTTTTTATATCCTCCTTTCAAAAAAAGATAATTACTGTCTCCAACTTACATATATAATATTATAAAATATTGTAAAAATCAAATGAAAATTGTGTGAATTTATTTGAAAAATGAGGAAATGTGTAATATAATTTACGTTAATAATAAGATGGAAAAGAGATAAAACATGAAAGGTCGAGACTAGCAAAATTGACATCTGTAAAAATAATACTAGAAAGAAGGCGATTTTTATGGACAATTTTAAAGTTATGTGCTCTGAAAAGGAAATTCAAAAGAGAATAAGGGAATTAGCAGAAGAAGTAGATGAGGATTATAAAGCAAAAGGAAAACAAAGTATTGTTATGATCTCAGTGCTAAAAGGTGCAGTATTTTTCAGTGTAGATCTAATGAAAAGAATGGAACTTCCGGTTATATATGATACGATTCAAATCTCAAATTATGGAGGAACCGAAGATACACAAGAATTAAAACTAAAAAAAGATGTAGATACTAATGTAGAAGGAAAGGATGTACTTTTAGTTGAAGATATTATAGATAGTGGACGTACACTAAACTATCTAAAACAACATTTATTAGAAAAAGGCGCAAGTGATGTAAAGATTGCGGTATTAATGGATAAAAAAGATAAAAGACAATTCGACGTTAATGTAGATTACGCTGGATTTGTTATTCCAGATAAATTCGTTTTAGGTTATGGATTTGATATGGATGAAAAATACAGAAATCTTCCTTATATAGGATATATAGAATAAAATTTTGAGGAAACATGGAAACAAAATTTGACATAGAGGAGGAGCTAAAAAAACTTCCAGAAAAACCAGGCGTATATATTATGCATGATAAAGCAGATAATGTTATATACGTTGGTAAAGCTATTGTTTTAAAAAATAGAGTTAGACAATATTTTAGAAAAAACAATAAAACTGCAAGAATAGAAAGAATGGTTTCATTAATAGACCATTTTGAATATATTGTGGTTGAAAATGAAGATGAAGCTCTTATTCTAGAATGTAATTTAATAAAGAAATATAGACCTAAGTTTAATGTTTTGCTTAAAGATGATAAAACATATCCATATATTAAAGTGGATGTGAAATCAGATTATCCGGGAGTATTTATGACTCGAAGGATTATTAATGATGGAGCAAAATATTATGGCCCATATCCTAATGTTAATGCGGCCAAAGAGATGGTTAGTTTTATAAAAGACAAGTTCCAGATCAGACAATGTAAAACATTTAAGAGTAGAGATAGAGCTTGTCTTAATTTTCATATCAAAAAATGTTTAGCACCTTGTATGGGATATGTTTCTAAAGAAGAATATAGAAAACAAATAGACCAAATATGTATGCTTTTAGATGGAAAAGTAGATCAAATAATTAAAAACCTAAAAGTTGAGATGGAAAAAGCATCTAAAGATATGGAGTATGAAAAAGCAGCTCTTATTAGAGATAGAATACTAGCTATTGAAAGAGTAACAGAAAAGCAAAAAGTTTCTAACATTAACGAAAATAATATTGACGTTATCGGAGTATTCAAAAACGAAGTTACTGTTTGTATAGAAATATTCTTTATTAGAAGTAGTAAAATGATTGGTAGAGAGCACTATTTCTTCGATGAGTTAAAAGATATGCAAGAAGAGGAAATAGTATCTGGATTTATAAAACAATTCTATATGGATAAAAAAGATTATCCTAGCAAGATAATGCTGAGATATGATTTAGAGGAAAAAGAAGCTTTAGAGAACTGGCTTTCAAATAAAGCAAATAGAAAAGTAGAACTAAAGAGTCCTCAACGTGGTGAAAAACTTCGTTTCGTTGAAATGGCAGAACTTAATAGTAGAATTACACTAGAAAATAAAGTTAAAGATAATAAAGATATACTAATAGAACTAAGAGATGTATTAGACTTAGATGAAGTGCCATTTAAAATTGAAAGCTTTGATATATCTAACATATCAGGATCATTTATGGTAGCCGGTATGGCTGTTGCTCAAAATGGTGTGATAAAAAGAAATATGGCGAGACGTTTTAGAATTAAAACTGTATTTGGTCAAGATGATCCAAGATGTATGCAAGAAGTTGTAACTAGAAGAATTAATCAATCTATCGAAAACCCTAATGGCGGATTTGGAACACTTCCAGATTTAATTCTAGCTGATGGCGGTATTACACAAATAAAAGCAATACAAAAAGCTTTAGAGGAAACGAAGGTTTCTATTCCTGTATTTGGTATGGTTAAGGACGACCACCACTCAACAAGAGCTTTAATAGATGTTGATAGAAATGAGTATAAAATATCAGAAGCATTATTTTTATTCATTACTAAACTTCAAGATGAAGTTCACAATGTCGCTATTGAATATCATAGAAAACTTCGTGATAAGGAAATGACAAAATCAAAGCTTGATGATATAGAAGGAATAGGAGAGAAGAAAAGACAAGCTCTTCTTAAGAAATTTGGTTCTGTTAAAAAGATAAAAGAAGCAAAAATAGAAGAATTAACAGAAGTAAAAGGTATAAATGAAAAATTGGCAGAAAAAATTAAAAATGAACTATAATAACGGATTCCAAAGAATATTTGGAATCTTTTTTATATTGAATAATAAAGGGATATAAGGTATAATACTATTGTTTAAGAGGAGAAAGAATGGAAGTAGTTGTAGGAAGCTTAGCAGGTTTCTGTGATGGAGTTAAGCGTGCTGTATTATCTGCAGAAGAAGCTGTAAGCAATAGAAAGAAAGTCTATTGCTTAGGAGAATTAGTCCATAATGCACAAGTTGTAGATGACTTAAAACAAAAAGGACTTTTATTTATTAATACTATCGATGAAGCGGAAAATGGTTCGAGTGTTATTATAAGAGCACATGGCGAGCCAGTTTCAACATATGAAATAGCAAAAAGAAAAGGCATAGAAATAATAGATTTAACATGTGTCAATGTTAAAATAATCCATGATAAAATAATAAAAGCAAAAGAGGATTCATTTATAATACTTATAGGAAAGAAAAGTCATCCTGAAGTAATAGCAAGCATAAGTTATGCAGGTGATAATTGTTTTATAGTTGAATCTGAAGATGATATTCTAGATGCATATATGGAATATGAAAAAACAATGTGTGGTAAAGTATATGTCTTATCTCAAACAACTATTGCTGAAGAGGTTTTTGAAAAAATATCAAAAGAAATTGAAACTAATTTTGCTGAAGCAGATGTGATAATAGATAATACAATATGTTTAGCAACAGAGAATAGACAAAGAGAAGTTACAGCTATGGCTAATAAATATAAAACTATGGTAATAGTTGGTGGAAAGAATAGCTCTAATACCAAAGAACTTGCAAATATCGCTGAAAAATATGCGAATAAGGTATACTTGGTTGAAACGGCTGAAGAGTTAAAAGAGTACTCATTCAATTCTACTGGGACAGTTGGAATTATGGCTGGAGCATCTACGCCTAATAGTTCTATAGAAGAAGTAAAAAATTATTTAGAAAATTTATAATAAAGGAATAAAAGATGGAAATAGCAAAAGATTGGAAAGATTATGAAATAATTGATATGGCCGACGGAGAGAAACTTGAACGTTGGGGAAACATTATTCTAACAAGGCCAGATCCACAAATTATATGGAAAAATAAATCTTTTCCTGAAAAGTGGAAAGACTCATATGCTAGATACGCTAGAAGTAATACAGGAGGCGGTTCTTGGTCATATAAGAAAAAATTACCTGAAAGTTGGAAAGTAAGCTATAAGAATCTAACATTTAATATAAAACCAATGGGATTTAAGCATACTGGCCTTTTCCCGGAACAAGCAGTTAACTGGGACTGGATGATAGAAAAGATTAAATCATCTAAAAGAAAAGATGTTAAAGTGCTTAATCTTTTTGCTTATACAGGTGGAGCTACAGTAGCATGTAGTTATGCTGGAGCATCTGTAGTTCATGTTGATTCATCAAAGGGAATGGTTTCTTGGGCAAAGGAAAACGCTCAAGCATCAGGATTGGATAAAAATCCTATTAGATATATAGTGGATGATGTTAGAAAGTTTGTAGAAAGAGAGATTAGAAGAGGAAATAAATATGATGCTATAATCATGGACCCACCTTCATATGGAAGAGGTAAAAATGGTGAGGTATGGCAATTCGAAAATAATATTTCTGATTTAGTTAATTTGTGCAAACAAGTCTTATCAGATAAACCATTATTTTTCTTGATTAATTCATATACAACAGGAATATCATCAAGAGTATTAGAAGATATCTTATATTTGGAATTAAAAAGAAAAGATGGTAAACTTTCTAGTGGAGAAATTGGTCTTCCAATGAGTGAATCAAAACTTGTTTTACCATGTGGAATATATGGTAGATGGGAAGAAGCTAAATAAAAAGAAAGAGGATTCTATATGAGAAGAAATGTATTATTATTCATATTGCTACTTTTTATAATACCATTTTGCAGTGGAATGGTTTATGCAGCTGATGGCGTGGGAGCACAAGTTGAAGTAAATAGAATTATAGAAACTTTTATTAATGCTACGATAGGCTATTGCTTGGTATCATCATTGTGCTTAATAGTTGAACTAATGGTTTTAAAAAAATTTGAAAACGAAGATAATTTCCTTTGTAAATTATTTAATATACTTATCGCTATAGGTGGAGTTACTTTGGGGTTCGTTCCACTAGTAGCTATAATAATAAAACAATCAAGCAAAGAAAAAAATAAAAAAGTAATAATAAATGTGGCATTAGTTTGCTTTATGCTTTTAGCAGCATTGGTATTCTATCTTCTTGCTTGGAGTGGAAGAGCACATAATGTTGAAGTAATGCCCGAATAATAAAAAGTAGGAGTGTCTAATGTTAAAAGTATTATATGAAGATAATCACATAATAGTTGTTGAAAAACCTGTTAATATACCTTCTCAAGGTGATAAAACAGGTGATGTTGATATGCTTACTATAATAAAAGATTATATTAAAGAAAAATATAATAAGCCAGGAGAAGTATATCTTGGGTTAGTTCATAGATTAGATAGACCTACCGGAGGTGTTATGGTTTTTGCTAGAACGTCTAAAGCAGCTTCTCGATTATCAGAACAGGTTAGAAATAAAGAGTTTGAAAAAAAGTATCTATGCATAGTTGACGGAAAAATGGAAAAAGAAAAGGGTACTATGAAAGACTATCTTTTAAAAAATGAAAGGACTAACACTAGTAAAGTTGTACCAGAAAACACTAAAAACGCTAAAGAAGCAATTCTAGATTATGAAGTTGTTAAATATAATGAGGAAATAAATTTATCAGTTGTGAAAGTTTCCCTTCATACAGGAAGACATCATCAAATTAGAGTTCAATTTGCATCAAGAGGACATAGCTTATGCGGAGATCAAAAATATGGTACAAGAGGAAGAGGAAAACAACTTGCCTTATGGGCATACTATTTAAGCTTTTATCACCCTACAAAGAAAGAAAAATTAGAGTTTGAAGACTATCCAGAAATGGTTGGTAGTTGGAAGATTTTAGAAGATGAAAAAGAGTAGAAATACTCTTTTTTTAGTTGTATATTTTATTGAATAAAAAACAATTATATGTTAGAATATTTCGTGAGATAGTGGAATTATTTAAGAAAGGATTGTTCTCATATGGGCTTTTTAGACAGGGAAATAGATAAGAAATTATTCATTCAACTTCTAATTATTATGGTCATATTAGTTATAGTATATTTGGCTTTTGTAATGAGTTCTTTTTTATTTGTTAAACCATATAAATTAGGAGCTAATACTTCAATTGATGATCAAAATATTAATACTCATATTGACGTATTAGAGCATGATGGGAAAAAACTTGAAATAGCCGGATGGGCATTTAAAGAGAATGAGCCTGTGGGAGTAGTTAAGTGCAATTATGTTATTAAAAACACAGAGACTAATAAGATGTATTTAATGAAAACCAAGATGGAAGAGAATATAAACATCTCTGAAGAAGAACATAAGATGGCTGGAATACATGCTCAATGTCTACTATTTGGAGTTCCACACGGAAGATACGATATATATGTCTTATATCAAAATGATGATGAAGATATATTAAAATATACATTAATATATGTTGATATTTAATTTGTTAAAATGGAGATATTTTAATGAAAGAAAAATTTAAAAAGTTTCTTGAAAATGGAAGAGGAGTAATATTAGCATTATTTATTTTAGAGTTGGCACTTACTATTTTTGTTACACCAAATAAATTCGACGATAAGACTTTTATAGATAATATTGCTTCTAATTCAATAATTTCATATGTTGGTCCAAGATACTTTTGGTGGACTTCAAGAACTATTATAGAGTTTACTTTATGTTTGGTTCTTAAGACATCTAAATATTTGTGGATACTTTTAGAAGCTTTGATGGTTACCTTGGCAGGTTATTCTATTTCAAAACTATTCATCAAAGATAATAAGAAAGAAAACAATATTATGCTACTATTTATGATTCTAGTATATCCACTAGATGTGATGAATAGTGCTGGATGGGCAGCTACAACAACTAATTATATGTGGCCACTTGCATTGGGACTATTTTCACTAATTCCAATTAGAAAAATATGGGATGGAGAGAAAATTAAGTTTTGGCAATATCCACTATATACATTAGCTTTATTATATGCATGCAATCAAGAACAAACATGTGCAATAATTGTATGTTTATATTTATTATTTACAGTAATTACTACAATAAGAGATAAAAAACTACATCCTTATTTATTAATACAAACACTATTTACTATTGCAAGTTTAATATTTATTTTAACTTGTCCAGGAAACTATGAAAGACAAGCAAGTGAGATAAGTGAAAACTTTAAAGATATAGGAATGCTTTCTACATTGGATAAGTTGGGATTGGGCTTTACAGCAAACTTTAGTGAGATTTTTACTAAAGGTGATTTAGTATTCTTAATGTTTACTGGATTAATTTATGTATATATAATGACTAATTACAAAGATAAATTATACAGAGTAGTTGCAGCGATTCCATTTTTAAGTATTCTAGTTTCACATTATTTTAGAAGACTAACAGAAAAGTTTTTCCCATTCATCAATTTATTCTTTGATGAGTTTGGAACAAAAGATGTAAAACTAACCGCTGCAAATTGTAATAATTTATTTAATGTTTTACCAATTGTATTTTCGCTAGGAATAACAATTTGTATAGTCCTATCACTTTTATTAATATTTAAAAAGTTGAAAAATAATGTTGCACTACTTATCTTTTTAGCAGGATTAGCTTCAAGAGTAATGATGGGATTCTCACCAACTGTATTTGTTTCTGGTGAAAGGACAAGAATATACTTTGATTTTGCTATGATTATAGCTAGCTTATTAGTATGGCTTGAATTTAAGAAAAACACTGAAAAAATTGATATAAGAAGTATTAATAGAACAGAAAAAGCTATTCAATTAGCCGGTGTTTTTCAATATATAAATGTTTTAGTTTGTATTTTATTAACTCAAAAATAAAATATAAATTACAAAGGAGAAAGGAATGGAAGTATCAAACTTTACCGAAAAATCAAAAGAAGCAATTTCTACAGCCAGCACCATAACGACACAGAATTCTAATGCCGAAATTAAAGACTGTCATATGATGCTTGCTTTTCTTAGTGACAACAATAATGTTGTTAACCAATTATTGCAAAGAATGAATGTGGATATTGTTGCTTTAAAAACAGATCTTCAGGATGTAATTAATTCATATCCTAAAATAAGTGGAAATGTCTCTTTAAGATTTTCTACTGAAATAGAAAAAGCATTAGATGAAGCTGAAATTCAGGCTAAATCTATGAAAGATGAGTATATTTCTGTTGAACATTTAATGCTAGGTTTATTAGAGCATTGCAAGGAAGATTTAAGAAGAATCTTTAAGAAATATAAAATTGATAAGCAAAAATTCTTGTTGGCATTAAAAGACATCAGAGGAAATGTTAATGTCGATGATGACACGCCAGAAGATAAATACGATGTTTTAAATAGATTTGGTAAAGATTTAACTAGCTTAGCAAGGCAAAATAAGCTAAACCCAGTAATTGGTAGAGATGAAGAAATAAGAAATGTTATAAGAATACTTTCTAGAAAGACTAAGAACAACCCAGTTTTAATTGGTGAGCCTGGTGTTGGTAAAACTGCAATTGTTGAAGGATTGGCTCAGAGAATAGTAAGAGGAGACGTACCAACAAGTTTAAAAGGTAAAACAATTTTTGAACTTGATATGGGTCTATTAGTAGCTGGTGCAAAATATAAAGGTGAGTTTGAAGAAAGATTAACAACTATTTTGAAAGAAATAGATGAGAGTGATGGAGATATCATACTATTTATAGATGAGATTCATAATATTGTTGGTGCTGGTGCTTCAGGTGAAGGAGCAATGGATGCAAGTAACTTGTTGAAACCAAGATTAGCAAGAGGTGAATTACACTGTGTTGGTGCGACAACTTTAGACGAGTATAGAGAATACATTGAAAAGGATCCAGCTTTAACAAGACGTTTCCAACAAGTATTTGTTCCTGAACCAACAGTTGAAGATTGTGTTACAATTCTTCGTGGTATTCAAGAGAAGTTTGAAATATTCCATGGTGTTAAAATACAAGATGATGCTCTTATTGCTGCTGCAAAATTATCTAATAGATATATAACTGATAGATTTTTACCAGATAAAGCTATAGACTTGATTGATGAAGCTTGTGCTATGATAAGAAGTGAAGTTGAATCAATGCCTACAGAAGTAGATCAAATTTCTAGAAAGATTATGCAATTAGAAATAGAAGAAAAATCACTTGAAAGAGAAGATCAAGAAGATCCAAGAATTATAAAAAGACTTCAAGGAATCAGATCTCAATTAAGTACTTTGAGACAAAAGTTTCAAGATATGAAACTTAAATGGGAAAATGAGAAAAAGAATATTGCTAGAATTCAGAAATTAAAAACAAAGATAGATGAAGTAAATGCGGAAATTGAAACAGCAGAAAGAAATTATGATTTAAATAAAGCAGCTGAATTAAAATATTCTACATTGCCTAATTTAAAAACAGTACTTGCTCAAGAAGAAAAAGAAATAGAAAAGACACAAGGAAAGAATACCTTGTTAAGAAATAAAGTAACTGAGGAAGAAATTGCAAAGGTTGTATCAAAATGGACTGGTATTCCAGTTACAAAATTAGCAGAAGGGGAAAGAGAAAAACTATTAGGATTAGAGAAGATACTTCACGAAAGAGTAGTTGGACAAGATGAAGCTGTACAAAAAGTTGCAGAAGCAATTATTAGAGCTAGAGCCGGTGTTGCTAATCCAAATAGACCTATAGGTTCATTCTTATTCTTGGGACCAACTGGTGTTGGTAAAACAGAGTTAGGAAAGACATTAGCTGCAACACTATTTGATGATGAGAAAAATATGATAAGAATCGATATGTCTGAGTATATGGAAAAATTCAGTGTTACTAGACTTATTGGTGCACCTCCAGGATATGTTGGATATGAGGAAGGTGGTCAATTAACAGAGGCGGTTAGAAGAAGACCATATAGTGTTGTATTATTTGATGAAGTTGAAAAAGCACACCCTGATGTATTCAATATATTTTTACAAATACTAGATGATGGTAGAGTTACAGATTCACAAGGAAGATTGATTGACTTTAAAAATACTGTTATTATTCTTACTTCTAACTTAGGTTCAAGAATTATCCTAGATAGTATAGAACAAAATGGAAAAATAACAGATAATGCAAGGGAAGAAATTGATAAAGTTTTGAAATCTCATTTTAGACCAGAATTTTTGAACAGATTAGATGAAATAATATGCTTCAAAGCATTGGACAAGAAAGTTGTTTACGGAATTGTTGAATTAATTCTAAATGGAGTTGTTCAAAGAATGAAAGACAAAGGTGTCGAATTGTCATATACAACTAATTCAGTTAAGTGGTTAGTGGAAGAAGGATATGATATGGAATTTGGTGCTAGACCTTTAAAAAGAATTGTTCAAGCACAAGTCGAAACTATGTTGGCAAGAAAAATAATCGCTAATGATATTCAAGAAGGGGATAAGGTTGAACTATTCTATGACAAGAATACAGGTGGATTGAATACAAGACTAAAATTGGATGTTGACCCAAGACTTGAAGAAGCAAATAAAGCGGTTAAAGAAAAAATAGAAAATAACGAAGAAAATCCAGAAAAAAACAACGAAGAAAATACAACAACTGAATAATAAACATAAAAAAAGAACCTCTAGGATTAACCTAGAGGCTTTTTTTATACTTTTGGTAATACTTTATACACTATTTTGAAGCAATCAAATTTTTCTACTTCATTTTCATATAAGCAATCAAGATAAATATTTAATTCTTTTAAATCTTTACAAGCTCTAATGATAGCAGGATTTAGATTTGAATTAAACATTAATTCTACTGCTAAATCTAAAGCTGCATATACTGAACTCTTTTCTTTAACTCTCATGAACATATATGCTTCTTTAAAACGAGAAACGATTGGATTCTTAAACATTGCTAATGGTAATGTATATTCGTTTTCAATAACTTCTTCAATTGTTTGATATTCATTACTATTATTTAATTTTCTCATTACTTCTTCTATAGTATATGGTAAATATACTTTTTGAGTTTCTTCTGAAATTAACAATGTATTGTTATCACATACAGAAGAATTATTTCTCTCATCAGGTAATTGAGATTCAGAATTTTTCTCGTAATTAGCAATTGATTTATTAAGCATTGATAGTTCTACTTTATTATTAATAGAAGAAACTTTAAATGCATCTTTGATATTTAATTCAATCTTATTATCTTTCTTAGTAAATGCAATATTGTTAATTGCATTAGCAAATTCGATATCTTCAAAGTTTGTTGTTAATTCAAAATGATTAATTTGCTTATGAATTTCAATATATTTATCATCAACATATACGAAGAAATTGTTCTTTGGAGTTGATATATGAATATTTTCTGAAAGAACAGAAATTCCATCAAAATCAGCTACAATTTCATAAGACTCATTTTGAATTGAAATAGAGAATACATCATCTTTATTGATTAGAATATTGATTGCTTTTCCAGAATCATCACTTTCTGGAACAACAACATCAGGTGTTTTCTCTAATTCTGTAATTGTTTTTGTTAATGAATCAATGATTTTAACAAAATCTGATGTAGGGTCTTTATAAACAACTTCGTCATGATCAACTGTCTTATCAACAGAATTTTCTAATTCTGTATATACAGCTTTTGTTCCTTCAGAAGGTTCATCAGATGAAGTAGGGGACTCAAAAGAAAGAACTTCAGAAAGTAATTCTTCTTTTAAATCATCGTTTAATGCAGAATCATCATCTAATAAAGCTTTAGAAAGCATATCTTGGATATTATCCTCGTCTTTTTCAGGCTCTTCTGGAGTCTCAACTTCTGCTTGGTTTGCATCTTCTAGATGCTCATCTAACAAAGATCCTTCTAAATCATTTTCATTTAATTCCAAGTCTTCTAATGAAATATCGTTTATATCTATACCGTCTAACAAATCGTCTGAAACTTCAACTTGATTTTCTGGTTCTTCACTAATTTCTTGTTCTTCAGAAATCTGATCTTCTGGTTCTTCATTAACTTCTTGCTCTTCAGAAAGCTGATCTTCTGGTTCTTCATTAACTTCTTGCTCTTCAGAAAGCTGATTTTCTAGTTCTTCATTAACCTCTGGTTCTTCAGAAACTTGGTCTTCAACTTCAGCAATTTCTTCTACAGCGGTCTCATCAGATGTATCTTCATTGCTTGAGTTATTTTCTAACAATGAGTTTTCAAAATCTTCTATATCAAAATCATCTAAAGACAAATCATCAGGATTAATTTCCTCAACTTCTTCGGCTTGATTTGAAAGTGTTTCTTCTTTGTTTTCTTCTTCAGCTTGATCAGCAGAATTTTCTGGTACATTATCTTTTTGCTCAACTTCTGGTTCACTATCAATGCCAAAGTATTTCTCAATATCAAAACCACTTGATTCTTCTTCAACATCTGAATCATTAGTAGGGAAGATAGGTTCTAACTCATCTTCGATTATTTTATCTCTTTTTTCTAATTTTCTTCTTCTTGTTTTCTTTTCGTTATTCTTGATTATTTCTTCGACTTCATCGTCATCTAGTAATAAATCGTCATCTGATGCACTTGGTGTAATGATATTTGTAGGAAGAACAGTGTCATCCATTTCTACATTATTAATAGAAATATCTTCTATAATTGGTTCTGCAACAGTAGCTACTGGTTCAGCATTTACTACAACATTAGTAATATCATCAACTATAGGAGCATCAAGATTAGATTGAACTTCTGTAGGGGTATTCTTATCTGCATGACTAATAGTATTGAGTATCA
>Ga0247610_10005215_pt1 | contig 13727 bp, 10 predicted proteins | sample 174DNAGHGhighgp2_FD_193483 | JGI IMG/M metagenome (GOLD analysis project Ga0247610, IMG submission 193483) | Sheep rumen microbial communities from Palmerston North, Manawatu-Wanganui, New Zealand - 1742 DNA GHGhigh gp2 | ecosystem: Host-associated > Mammals > Digestive system > Stomach > Rumen...
AAAATCCTTGCTGACGAAGGTCTTTTCGCCCGTCTCAAGGTCCATGACCATCAGCCGGTTCTGGTCGCTCTCATAGCCGTCGCGCTCCATCGACAGCCATGCAATCTTGCTGCCGTCCAGTGAATAAGAAGGATTCGTGTCGTAACCTTTGTTGTCGGAGGTGATGTTCTTATGCGCACCGGTACGCAAGTCGTACAGGTAGATATCGCTATTCGTGCTGATGGCATAATCCAAGCCCGTTTTCTTACGGCAGGTATAAGCGATTTCCTCATTATTCGGATTCCATGCTAACTGTTCCACACCGCCGAAGGGCTTCATCGGACTCTCGAAAACAGTGCCCTCCAATATATTGACACATTCGCCAAGTTTGGCGGATTTGATGCGTTCTCCCTCGCCGTAGTATTCAATCTTCAGATCGCATACAAAAGGCTGCGGAGCGGTCTCTGTCCACTCGTCCCAGTGTTTGTACATCAGGTCTTCGTGTATATGTCCGGTAGCTAAAGGCAGGTCAGGATATTTATCTGCGGTCGTTTCCACCGTTTTCACCTGTTTGATCAGGATCACCTTGTCCCGCATCGGCGAAAGCAAGAATCCCTCTACCTCTTCGGCTCCTTCTACTGCCACTTCCTCTTGGTCGCGACGCAAATACAACTTGCCGCCCTTCAGATACGCCAGACATCCGCTGTTTCCAAACCACGCCGGTTCATACCCTACAAATTCATCCACAACTGAAAGCTGATTGCTGACAGATGATGGCTCATAAGGATTGCAAATGCGGATCCACGTCGTACTGCGGTTTTCCTCCACGGAATAATAACTCACCGTATAAGCCAATAGGCCGGTCTCAATATCGCTCTTCACGCTACCGATACGTCCCATTGCCCACAAGGCTTCGGGGGTAAGCCTACCGCCTTCAATCGTAATCTGAGGCTTCGTAATAGGAGCCTTTCCTTCTTCTGCTTTTTGGCAGCTACTACCAATGATTGCCATGACTGCCATGATCCAAATCTGTATTTTTTTCATATTCTTCTTTAAATTCGGTGCAAATTTACTACAATTTTTGCATATATGCAAGCATTCGGGGATTTTTTTGCCGAATAGAATGAAAATTCTATCTATTTTATGCGGGTAGATAGCGGCTATGCTTGCATAAGATGATATTTATCCGCATAAAATAGGAAGCCATCAGGCTCGGCAAAAAATCCCCGCCCCTTGTTCATTCGTTTCTTTTGCATAATCTTTTCATTTTCAGATTGTTCTATTCACCTTCTCGGTATCATCTGCTATGCGCATGCTATGCATTACCTATGCAATACGTTATTTGCATGTAGTCCTTATCGAATCTCTTTCTTTCCATAGCTTAAAAATTTAGTCCGACCGACCATCGGCTTTGCCGATAGACTACCGGCTTTGCCGGTGGACAGCTTTCGTTTTATAATTTCTTTTTGCTTCTTTTTCTTTATTGCTTTTTATCTTTCCGATTTGAAATCCGCTGCAAAATTACTACAAATTCTGCAAAGTCGTCCGCACCCGGTGCGGATTCGTCACTTCGCTTTAAAATTTTCTGAAGCCGGCTCCCGGCATCGTCCATTACGCCGCTCCCTACGTTGTCCATTATGCCGGATGCTATCCGGCTTCCCTCCCCTTAATGGCGGTGTTAACACGAATAAAGCGACCCACCGAAGTGAATCGCTTTATGATGATTTCGGGTGCAAAATTACTATATTTTTTCGGAATATGCAAATAAAAATGCAAAATTTTCTTTACTGCACAACAAACTGTCGTACGAGGGCACCGCCGGCGGTTTGAATATTCAGAATAATTTTTATTATAAAAACAATTACCCGTTTATAAAACTTCTGCTATATATCACGTGCAATTCTATTCTCTTATCAGGAAGAAAGAAAAAGTGGTAACAGCAGCTGAGCCGAGCATAAAAGGTTGTAACTCTATTAACAGTCGGGGATCCTGTTCTATGGCATCCTTGATCTGCTCAGGTGATTGTTTGCGAATCTCATCCAAACCGCCATCTGTCTTGCCGAACGTAGTGACATATCCGCGTATGAGCCATAAATTGACTAGTGCTTCATTCGGCATCTGTTCAAATAATCGGGTATTTAATATCGCTACGCCGGAGTCGTTAACGATATCTACGTTCGCCACAGAAATAATATCTGCGGGTTTATGCATTGTACACCCGTTCCATTCTGCGATGATCATAACACCGTTTTTATTGTTAACATCGTTGTTCCATTCGATTTCAAAATTATCATAATAGCACGAAGGGATCGGATTACAATCATCCACCTGAGGACGGATCAATTGGATTGGCAAAACGGACGGAATGGAATACTTTTCATCAAACTGTACCTGTGCTAGATTATTAATGCTTGCTTTACGTGATAAATCAAGCGTTGTAATATCTTCTCCAGAAACAAGTGAATAATCATCATGCAGGTGGATGGTAGTACTGCTATTCAGGCTAATTGTATTGTCATCTGTATTTTTAACCTTTTCGTGTACCGCGCCATCCATATTGGTGGGATAATCCCTGAGTACGTACGATACGAAGGACTCTCCATTGTCGAAGAACCATGATAAATAGGGAGAATCCCCCTGAAAGATTACATTATACTTCGAAGAGCGTTCGTTCCCTGAATTAGAATTAATTGCTAACTCTTCTCTTTGACATGCTACCATTGGTAATAATAATAGTAGCAAAAATAATGATTTTGTTTTCATAAAAAAGAAATATTAAACCCTTTGGCGGAATTAAAGTAGCGCATGTTTAATTTGCCAAAGCGGTTTGTTGTTAATAAAGTTTATATATAATTCCTCCAACAGGTTTATAATTTTATTTTTCTTCATGTTTTTTTAATTTAAGTTTAGAATAATTACGAGCGGTTTGTGCAATATCAAAGTCAAAGGGGCTTATTATAAGATATTTATCTTCATCAAAATACATTTGGGCTTCAGCATTGTAAAGAGGAGAAACTCCTTTCAGCCAGCACCTCTCTAATTCAATTACACTATCTCGTAGGAATGTATAGTGCGCGTGATAATGCTCCTCTTGTGTCTGACAATCGATAGCTTTGATAGAATCAGATGTAATAACAAAAAGATCACAGGTACTCTTTTCTCCCCCTGGCAGAATGTATTCCCATACTCCTGTAAAAGCATTTTCCGGCTCATTGGTAGAGCACGCCGCAAACATGAATGCAAGGATTACTAATGATAATAATTGATACTTTTTCATAATTGTAAGAGTTTTTATGTGAAACAATGTAATATTATTTTCCGCCGCAAAGGTACTGCTTTTTTTTGAAATGTGCAAATTTTAATGTGGGAATTTGATTCGACGTAAGTAGTTGATAATCAGTAGTGTGTGACGAAATCAATGTGGGAATTTTTGAGTAAATTATCCTGCATCGCCGAAACAGGGTTCTCTTTTGCTCGGAGCAGTTTGCCGTAGTGATAGCAGGCATGTGCATAGGAATCTGAAAACTGAAGGCTGAATGCTGAATGCTCTTTCAATGTCTCATAGGCTTGTGCGAGGGTGGCACTATCGCCCATATCCACACCGTACATCTTGCCTTCGTGCCACAGACTGTCTGCCTGCGCCACCACCTTTTGCGCTTCACGTACGTTGCTGGATGCACAAGAAGAGAGAAGGGCAACAAAGCCTAAAAGCATGATAGCTATACCATATTTGACAATTCGCACAGACATGATCCGTTCATTTCGGGTGCAAATTTACTAAAAATTTTGCACATACACAAACTTTCGGGCATTTTTTTGAAAAATAAAATGAAATTTTATCTGTTTAGCACAGACAAATAATAGCTATGCTTGCATAAGATGGTATTCCTATGCAACTCGTGGGTTGTTTCTTTCCGATGCTTTCCGGTTCATTTCCTGAGATCCTATTGTGTGGTCGCGGTGTGGTCGTGGTGTGGTCGCGATGTGGTCGCGGTTTTGAAAGTACAAAGTATGGGTAATGTGCGAAGGACAAATGTACGATGTACGATTAACGATTAATGTACAAAGGGAAAGAAAGGGAATGTTTTTGGGGTAATTTGAGGTATTTTTTTGAGGTAATTTTAGAGGAAGTTTTTGAGTTTAAACGAAGGTACACCGATGCCCCTTTGTAGGGTTAATATATAAAATACCTATATATTAACCTATTCTACAAAGCGGGCTCCCATCGGATATACCGAAGTTTAGATCATGAACGAAGGAAAAAAATGTACGATGTACGATTTATGTACCAAGTGACCAAGTACAAAGGACATCTGTGAGCGAGCTCCCATAGATGCTTTCAACCCTTTAAGACGCGATAAATCGCTATTTTCTTCCAAAAAAATCCCCGAATGCTTGCATATATGCAAAAATTGTTGTAATTTTGTAGCCGAAAAGATTTGTGAACTTTATGACCGTACTATACGAAGATAATCATATTATCGCCGTGAATAAGACTTGCAACGAAATTGTGCAGGGCGATAAAACCGGAGATACCCCGCTGAGCGAGATGGTAAAAGCGTACCTCAAAACAAAGTACAATAAACCCGGCGAGGTGTTTTTAGGTGTGACGCATCGTCTCGACCGTCCTACCAGTGGGGTAGTGCTCTTTGCCAAAACAAGCAAGGCACTGACGAGGCTGAATGAGATGTTCAAAGAGAAGTCGAAAGTCGAAAGTCGAAAGTCGAAAGAAGAATTGTCAGCTGTCAGCCATCAGCCATCAGATTTCAGTATTAAGAAAACCTATTGGGCGATCGTTCAAGGTACCCCGAAAGTACCTGAAGGACGATTGGAAAACTGGCTTACGCGTAACGAACAACTCAATAAGAGTTTTATTGCAAAACCGAACGCAAAAGAAGCGAAGAGGGCGATTTTGAATTATCGCACTCTTGTTCGCGGAGAAAACTACAGCCTCTTAGAGGTTGACTTAGAGACCGGACGACATCATCAGATACGATGTCAGTTGGCGGCGATTGGTTGTCCGATAAAGGGCGATTTGAAGTACGGAGCCAAGCGCTCCAACCCCGATGGAGGAATCTGTCTCCATGCCCGCAAAATCGAATTTATTCACCCTGTAAAAAAGGAAAAGATATGTATAGAAGCACCCGTTCCAAACGACGCACTCTGGCGCGCTTTGATAACCCCTCTCCAACTCTCCCCACAAGGGGAGAGAGAATAATCTCGTACTATAATTAACAGATAATATGAAAAAGATTTTCTTTATTTCTTTATTGGCAGTTATGTCCTCTTGTTTCACGTTCTCTTGGGGAGAGGAAAGGGGAGAGGTTTCCGTTCTGCCCGATACCATTGTAGCTTTTCCGGGCGCGGAGGGATTTGGTAAGTATGCATCGGGCGGTCGTGGCGGCAGAGTGGTCTATGTGACGACCTTGGCGGATGATGCCAATGGCGAGACGGAAGGTTCGCTGCGTTGGGCAATGAAGCAATACCCGGACGAACCGTTGACGGTTTGTTTCGCCGTGACGGGTGAGATCCGATTGGTGAAAGACCTGCGGATCAACCGTAAGAACTACACGATCGCCGGACAGACCGCTCCGGGCGTCGGCATCGTGATCACGCATAATAAAGTGAACTGCGGCGGGTCGGAGAACTTCATCATCCGCAATATCCGATTCCGTATCGGTCGAAACGATGTCAACGGGAATATCATTACTCAGAATGCCTTTGGGGCAGAGAATTGCAGCCATTATATCATTGACCATTGCGAGTTCGGATGGTCCACGGAGGAGAATATGAACACGTATGACAGCCATTTCATTACCGTGCAGTACTGCATCGTGCATGAAGGATTGAACGACTCCGGTCATCCTAAAGGAGCTCGCGGGTATGGTTGCCAATGGGGCGGCTCTCCGGCTACGTACCATCATAACTTGCTGGTTAACAACAACAAACGCTCTTGTCGCTTCAACGGTGCGCAGAGCAATGATTACGTCGTTTACCTCGATTATATCAACAATGTCGTTTATAATTACGGCGCCGGAACGAATGGTTGCTACGGAGGTGAGAACACCGCTAAGTTAGCCGAAGGGGAGTACAACGGTCTCAATTCGGCTCACGAGTGCAATTTTATCAATAATTACTACAAACCCGGTGCCAACACCACCAATACCAAATATTTCGTTTCCGTGGAGAAAGCCCGCAGTGGTGCCACGAGTTGGGGACCGAGTAAATGGTATTTGAGCGGAAACATATTCGAGGGTAATCCGTCTATTACTGACGACAACTGGTCGGCAGTCAATGTGAAGAGTTACACGAAAGAAGAGATCCGCGTGGATACGCTCATTCGTCCTGCAACGCCTTGGTGGCGATGGACGGCTGATAGCGTATTTGGCAGGTATGATTTTGAGCAATACGCTTATGCCGCTTCTATGTATGAGACCGCCGAAGAGGCATACGAAACGGTATTGGATACGGCAGGTTGTTTCCCGCGTGATCACGTAGGCGTGCGCCTGATCGCAGACACGCGCGCAGGTACTTATACTTATACGGGTAGCAAGGCGAAAAAGAAAGGTATCATCGATACCGAAGAGGATGCCGAAGGTTTTTATGCCTATACCGATGTGACGCCGTTGACGGACACCGACCAGGACGGTATGCCGGACTTCTGGGAAGCCGAGAACGGCACGGATCCGTTTAATCCGGACAACAACACGCTCCATGAGAGCGGCTATACGATGCTCGAGATGTATCTGGATTATGCCATGACTCATAAAGAACCCATGGACGACGGCTATCAGCCTTCTGAAGAAGGAGTTGAGGAAGTACCAAGTGACAAAGTACCATGTACAAAAATACTCCGCGACGGACAGATTTATATCCAACGCGGAGCACAAGTTTATACCTTAACAGGATTGGTGATTTGTGATTTGTGATTTAGAGGGGCAAGTAGATGACTTGCTTGCCAATAAACCAATCACCGTGGAAGTAATTGCTGCAAGGCGTTACTTCCACTTCTTTATACGGTGCTATTTCCGCCTTCAGATCTCCTCCTTTGAGTACGATCAACCCATTCGGCACTGCATTGCGGTGCTTATTGGATATATTCTTGCGTACTAACTTGACCAGATCGGGTAGGGGCATAACGGCGCGTGAAACGACAAAATCGAACTTCTGCTTCTCTTCCTCCGCCCGTTCTTGCTTGCAAACGACATTGGTCAGCCCGAGAGCGTTCGCTACTTCCGACGCCACTTTGATCTTCTTGCCGATCGAATCGATGAGCAGGAACCGGCATTCGGGAAAGAGGATCGCCAAGGGGATGCCCGGAAAACCGCCTCCGGTACCGACATCCATGATCGTGGTGCCGGGTTGGAAAGGCAGCAGTTTGGCTATCGCGAGAGAGTGGAGTACATGATGCTCGTAGAGATGGTCGATATCCTTGCGGGAAATGACATTGATCTTACTATTCCAGTCGCGGTAAAGCGCGTCAAGCTGAGCAAACTGCTCAGCCTGACGTTCTGTTAATTTGAAATAATCAGCTATCAGCATTCAGTATTCAGTATTCAGTATTCAGTATTCAGATTACTCTGCCATGTTAGTAAAGACGTTCTGTACATCTTCGTCCTCTTCGATCTTGTCGATGAGTTTTTGTACAGACTCGCGTTGCTCGTCACTCAGTTCCTTGGTGTCGTTCGGAATGCGAACGAACTCGATGGACTGAATCTCAAATCCTTGCTCCTCGAGGTATTTTTGCATGTTGACAGCCTCGTTGAAGTCGGAATAGATGACAATAGTGTTCTCCTCCTCGTCCACGCCGAGTTCCTCTACACCGAAATCAATGAGTTCGAGTTCAAGTTCATCCAGGTCGATACCGTCTTTCATCGTTACGGTAAAGCAAGCCTTGCGGTCAAAGAGGAACTGGAGCGAACCTTGTGTACCGAGTGTGCCTCCGAACTTGGTGAAATAGGAGCGGATATTGGCAACGGTACGCATGTGGTTGTCCGTAGCGGTCTCCACGAAGATCGCGATACCGTGCGGTCCGTATCCTTCGTAATTGATCTCCTTGTAGCCCTCCGAAGATTTATCGGTCGCTTTTTTGATAGCGCGGTCAATATTGTCCTTCGGCATGTTCTCACGTTTGCACTGTTGAATGAGCGCACGCAAACGCGGGTTGGAGTCCGGATCCGGTCCGCCCTCGCGGGCTGCAATGGTGATTTCTTTTCCTAATTTGGTAAATGTGCGGGACATGTGTCCCCATCTTTTCAGTTTGGTTGCTTTGCGATATTCAAATGCGCGTCCCATATCTAATAATGTTTATAAGTTTGTATTTTGGGTTAATTATTGTTCATCAGCATGATCAAGAATCGTCTCGATATGTACTTCCTCGAACGTGATCTTGAACTCGACACGGCGGTTCTTTTGACGTCCGGCAGCGGTTTTATTGTCTGCCAACGGTACGTTCTGGCCATAACCGACAGCGGTCATACGTTCTGCCGGAACACCCTTGCTAATGAGGTATTTCATGACTGCATTGGCGCGTTGCTCGGAGAGACGTTGGTTAACTTCCGCATTACCGGTATTATCCGTATGTCCCTGAACTTCAATGATATAGTTTGAGTTATCAATGAAGATCTGAGCGATTTGGTCCAACAGCGGGTAGGATTTGCGTTTGATGGTAGCCTTACCGGTTTCAAACTCAATACCTTGCATAGCTTTTTGGAGTAATTGACGTACCTCACGTTTGATTTCCGGACAACCCTTGTTAGCACTTACGCCAAAGACATGCGGGCATTCATCCATATAATCCGGTACACCGTCTGTATCGCTATCCAGTTCGCATCCGTGTGCATCTACGAAACCGATTGCATGCGGAGTCGTGTTCGGACATGCGTCTCTGTAGTCGGCTACACCGTCTCCGTCCGTATCCAACTCGCAACCGTTCTCGTCCACCATACCAATAGCTTCTGCCGGCGTGTTGGGGCAGTGATCCTTATAATCAGGCACCCCGTCATGATCCGTATCCAACTCACAACCGTTCTCATCTACCAAACCGATCGCAGCGGCCGGCGTATTGAGACAACTGTCGCGATAATCAGGTACACCGTCATGGTCGGTATCCAACTCGCATCCTACACTGTCCACATGTCCCCATGCTGCCTTCGGCGTGTTCGGGCAACGGTCTTTGTAATCCTCCACTCCGTCTCCGTCGGTATCCATAGAGCATCCTAAACTATCCACAAATCCGATAGCAGCTGCCGGCGTATTGGGGCAGTTATCCAGATAATCAGGCACTCCGTCATGATCCGTATCCAGCGGACATCCTACGCTATCCACTACTACGCCACGCGGTGTATTGGGGCACAAATCGATCTTGTCCCATACGCCGTCTTTATCTTTGTCACGACGGTTGGAACCCCAACAGATAGAGAAGCCGAGGGCGACGTTTACCATCTTGGCCTTGTCCGGCAAGATATACTTGGTTTGTCCGTTGACATTCATGCCGGCGTAGCTGGTAGGGATATAATCCATTGCGAGCGTGAGGTTGATACCGTCGTACGGCATGAAACTCAAACCGGCACCGATATTGCTGTACTTACCGTTGTTCAACAGCGAATAAGATGCCGCGATATTGAACCAGTTACACGGACGGAAAGCCACACCAAAGGTGATCTCTTCGTACAAACGCGAGTTGTACAGACGGGTTGCGGAAAGAATACCGATTCCCACGCGGTTATCCCAGAAATTAGCGTCCACACCTAAATTAAATCGTGCGGAGGTCATACGTGCGAAACCTCCCGGTTGACTTTTCATGTGCGCGCCGTTGAGCAGACCCATGAGGTTGCTTTTAACAGTATCCATGAGAATCTGGGTGGAGAAATTGCCGTTCTGGTCACGGTAAGCGGGATCGTTCACGTCAATCTGGCCTGCACCCGTGAACGTAGTGTCCATCGTGCATTGGAAACGACTGCTGTTATTCCAATAAATAAATCCGAGATCCGTGAGTGCGGCAGAGATCTGAAGTTGCTCAATCGGCTTGTAAGTGAAACCGAAATCAAGCGCTGCGCCGTAACCCGACGGAACCAGCACTTTCTTTACCAACTCCGTGGTATTGGCGGTGTTGATCAGTTTGTTGGGATCAAACGAACCATCCTGGAACGAAGTGATGATCTGGTTCATGTTTTTGCCGTCGATATAAGAACCGAGATAAGCTGCATCAATCGGAGCTGCGATATCTACATCCGCCATGCCTTGCAATCTCCATTCTTGCGTGCTGGCATTGATATGGAGGTTCTTGAAATTCATGCCCATATAAGCCTGACCAAGCAGCACTTTGAGTTTACCACCGATGGTCCATTGCTCGTTGAGACGGTGACTGTAACCGACGCCGATCTCTGCATACAACGAAGTACCTGCTCCGAGTCCGTTGAGTTCAATAGGGTTTGTGCCTGTCAAATTCTTCATACCGCCGCCGAGGGCAAAGTCGAAAATGGATCTCGGCACAGTCGTACCGCCGTTATAGCGCTCGTTGATACCGATGGTCAGATAACCGTCCTCTTTGACGCGGAATCCCATGTTAATGAGACCGAGGGTAGACTCGCCGTTGAACATTGTCATAGCGCGCAGTTGGTTCAGAAATGCCTGACGGTTTGCGTTCGGGTGAAGCGGGGTAATGGTCATGCCCGTAGTAGGATCCACGAAGAGCACATCGCTCATTGTGAGCGAGTTATTGCCTGTGCTGAAGGACATCCATCCTAACGGAGAGAAATTGATAAATCCTTGGCTCACCGGTTGGAAGGCAGGGTTGATGGTATGGCGCATAGGTGCGTTCTCCAAGAAATAGAGCGTGCTTACCTGTTGTGCATTTACGCCGATTGCCAGGAATGCCACGAGGGCTGCAATGATCGTTCTTTTAGCTTTCATAGTGTGCCCTCCTTTTATTTATTTGTGTTCTGTTGATTAAAATCCAATATCGCATCTACCTGTGCCGTAAGACCGATCTTGAACGTCAAGCCTTGGTCTGAGGTCAGTCGGATATTCTCCATTCCCCGGCTGTACGCTTGTTGGAGCGATTGGTCGTCGATGATCGCCGTGTAGATGATGTTCTTGATCTGCGGGAACATATCCAATTCGGCTTTCGTCAGACTCGCCTCAATCGTGGTCACGCCCGGTTGCACTTGTACCCACGATCCGCTTTGTTTGTCGTAGGTCGGTGCCTGGAGGGTGATGGTGTCTTGCTTGAACAGTAAAAGCGGTTTGGTCGGATCAGCAGGATCCATGAGGATGTTTCCGTATTGATCCAAGCATCGCATTGCAGCACGTACATCCAACGGAATGCTGTTATTGGCGGTCAAAACGACATGTACATCCGTTGCTTTGAGCGTGTCAATCACTTTTACTTCACCGAGCAGCGAGTCAATGGAATACTGGCTGAGGTTGATGTCACGAAGCGTGTCCGTATAGTTCAAAGAAACGCCGTTGTTGAAAATAAGCGGCAGGGTGCATACCGCATTGATCGAGATACTTGTATTCGGAGTAATACGGATCTGATTGGGGAAGGTACCACCATAACTGAAGTCCACGCCGAACTTATAGCCTAATTTCTGCGGCATATTCTGGAATAACTCATCAATATGTCCGCGCTCGGGATCCTTATCAAACATAATCATCATATTCGTCGTGGAATCGCCGATTGCGCTGGTATTCGGATCGAGGTACTCATGGCTTTGGAACTGCTTGTGGAAATCCTGTTTCGTAGTAGCGCCGTACTTGAACGAAGCGTAGTGCTTGGTGCCGTTCGCATCTTCCGAGTACAAATAGTCGCCATCGACCTTCATTGCACCGGCTACCTGCGTCACGATATACATATCAATCTTCGGATCTGCAAAAGGCACGTTGCAACGGGTGATAAAATCAAACGAACCCCAGCTCTTCGATACATCGATCACGTTCTCGTCGTACATATCTTTGGAGCGGGAGAACTTACCCCAGATAGCGGAGTAGTCGATGAACTGTACGCCTAATTTGTAGTCAAATCCTGCATCCTCCGGAATCAGAACGGTCTGACCGAGAGGTACGGTGAAGTAGAAATTGATAATGAAATTACAGGAATCAATCACTTGACCAACGATACCGTCCTTGATAAGGTTGATGGTGAAATTATCCACCTTGGTCGGGATGTTCTGACCATAACCGTAATGATCGACGTTTTTGTCATACACGGTCATGGTGTTTCCCGCCGGACGTTTGATCTGCTCGCCTAACTCCAGCGTCACCATGTCAATCCAATCCCATTCCAATGGCAGGTTATGGGTGTTAATAATAGAACTGAAACTGGCCATTTCGATCAACGCGCTGTCCAAACGCTCATCGTTGAGGGTGGCACTTTTGTTGATGCCCGTCAACTTGAGCGGCATGTCGAACTTCAAAACCGCTTGCGTTCCGGTACCCGTGATCTGTTTGTTCGTTCCGATCATCGTTGCCGCCGGAATCTTGTCGTACACATTGAGATTCAGCTGCTTTTCGGAAATGTACTGAGCCAAATCCATCTGGTGGAAATTGCGGGCAATCTTGAAGGTGTCCTTCCATGTAATAACCCCCTTGTTGTCCAAGGAGTCCACATAAAAATTACCTACACCTGTGCCCAGAAAGTCGCCAATAGTAGCATGAACGCTACCTACCGGCAAAGCCATGCCCAAATCGACTTCTGCCTTCGGGTCTATCTTCGTCAGGTCTATGTCGGAATGACAACCTGCGAACATACCCGCTAACAAAAGCGTGGTCGCGGCATAAAAAATTCTAAATTTACTCATATATCAATAGATTTTGTTTGTTTGTTTCAAATCGGCGGCAAAATTACAAAAAATAATTGATATATGCAAATAAATTTAATAAAATTTATCGGAGGATGTAAATTTTTTCGGTTGCCCGTGTGACAGCGGTATAGAGCCATCGGAGATATTCATATCGTTCGACCTCGTCCGCCATCCGGTCTTCGTCTTCGCCGACGCCGCTGGTATCGATATAAATATGTTTCCATTGCCCACCTTGGGCTTTATGGCAAGTTACAGCGTACGCAAAACGCACCTGTAACGCGTTGTAGTAAGGAGATTCGAAGATCCGCTTGACCAACTCTTTGCGGTTCCGGATCTCCGGATAATCCTCCGCGATGCGGGAGAAGAGCTCTTTTTGAAGCAAATAATTGGATTCCGGACTGTCGGTTGTGAGGGTGTCTAACCAGACGAGAACATCAATCTCCCAATCATAATCGACCGACCTCAATGCCGCCCTTGCGAACTGAAAACCGTACATCTCATGACGGTTGTATAAACGTTCAATTTCGAACATGTCGCCATTCGCCAAGAACTCCAAATCGTCGTATTCTTGCGCCCAGAAATAGTTGTTTTTTGTGACCATCAACCGATCTCCGTTGGACAAATCGTCTTCCTTCCACATTACACGCGCACGTATAGCCCGGTTATACAGATTGGTCATTTTGTTGCTGCGAGTAATGATGAGTGTTTCTTCCGGGCCCACTTCCCGCCAACTGCTCTCTATTCGCTCAAGAGCCTCTTCCGGCGCCACGCGAATAATGTCGTTTTTGTTGGGTTCCAGACGGATGAGGGTGTATTCGTCCCGAATGGTAGGCAAAGCTTCGCGTAACCGTGTGGCTTCGCTCAAAATACCGCTGTCTAAGGCTTGACGGGCAACCTGAGAAAGTTGAAAGGTGAAAAGTGAAAGGTGAAAGGATAACTCCA
>Ga0247610_10005217_pt1 | contig 13722 bp, 10 predicted proteins | sample 174DNAGHGhighgp2_FD_193483 | JGI IMG/M metagenome (GOLD analysis project Ga0247610, IMG submission 193483) | Sheep rumen microbial communities from Palmerston North, Manawatu-Wanganui, New Zealand - 1742 DNA GHGhigh gp2 | ecosystem: Host-associated > Mammals > Digestive system > Stomach > Rumen...
AAGGAGTTGCATGCCGACGATGAGTGGTTTCAGCTCATTGCCCATGAGTACACCGACCTGGTGCACCAGCAGAACAGCATGTACATGACACGCTTCAACGACGGCGTGACAAACGGTGCCCAGTGGAAAGTGATAAGCGGCGGCATGCAAGACTACATGACCGGCTGCACTCAGAGCAGGGCGGTGACAATAGAGTGCTCGACAAAGAAAAAGCCTAACGCTTCGGAGATGCCCACCTACTGGCTATACAACAAGGAGGGCATCTTTGCCCTGATGACCCAGTGCTGCTATGGCATCCATGGTACCGTGGCCGACAAGGACACGCTTGAGCCTTTGGAAGCCACCGTCACCGTCAATGGTCACGACGACGCATACTCAACGGTGACGAGCCACCTGCCTGCCGGCGACTTCCACCGCCCCATAAAAGGTGGGACATACACCGTTACATTCCAGGCAGAGGGCTACTTGGAACACGAGGCTACGGTGACTGTCGACGATGGCGAGACGGTGAACCTGGAAGTGATGCTCGAGAGCATTGACGGCTGGCACGACGCAGAGTCAGCCATCGGCAGCACCACTATTGCAGCCAACGCCTCTGCCAAGGACACCTGGTACACTCTCGACGGACGAAGGCTCACAGGGCCGCAGACCCGCAAGGGCATATATGTGCATGGCGGAAGGAAAGTGGTGGTGAGATGAAGAAAAAGACAGCTGCCTGTGCAAGTGCTACGTGGGGCACTGCACAGGCAGCTGTCTTTTTCTTGTGTGGCTAATAGCTCAGATCACGTGCATGATGCCCATGAAGTAGAGTAGGGCATAGCCCAGCAACATCGAGACAAGCCCCACTATGATGCCTATGCGTGCCATGTCTTTCTGCTCCACCATGTTGGTGGCATAGGCCAGTGCGTTAGGCGGTGTCGAGATGGGCAGTATCATGGCCGACGACGAGGCTATGGCCACACCGATGAGCACTGTCGACGTGCCTCCTATGGCGTCGAGCTTGTCGCCCATGGCCGAGCACACCACCACGAGTATGGGCATGAGCAGAGCGGCCGTGGCAGAGTTGGAGATGAAATTTGACAGCAGGTAGCAGATGATGCCCGAGAGTACAAGAATGATAAGTGGCGAGAAGTCGCCGAAGGGTATGCTCTCCACGGCCAGCTCTGCCAGTCCCGACTGGTTCAGTCCGTAGCCCAGTGCGAAACCACCGGCCACCATCCAGATGACGCTCCAGTTTATCTCCTCCAGGTCCTGACGGTTGATGACGCCTGTCATGGAGAACACCATAAAGGGTATGAGTGCCACGGTGTAAGAGTTGATGCCTGTTACGGAGTCGAGCAGCCACAGTGCCACGGTGACTATGAATGTCACAATGACTATCTTCGAGTGTATACCAGGCTTCATGCCTCCATCAATGGTCAGCTCTATACGCTTCTGCGTGAAGGGGAACATGGTCTTCAGCAGTATCCATCCTATGAACAGCAGCACAGCGACCAGTGGCACCATGAACATCATCCACTGTCCGAAGCCCAGTCCCATGTTCAGTCCCTCGGGGTCGTTGAGATATTTCAGCGCTATGGTGTTTGGCGGTGTGCCTATGGGTGTTCCCATGCCGCCCAGGTTTGCAGCCACGGGTATGGAGAGTGCCAGAGCTATGCGCCCCTTGCCCTCTGGCGGCAGCTGTTTGAAGACAGGTGTGAGGAATGTGAGCATCATGGCAGCCGTGGCTGTGTTTGACACAAACATTGAGAATAGTCCTGTGATGAGCAGGAAGCCCAGCAGCACCATCTCGCTTCGTGTGCCAAAAGGCTTGAGCAGCACCTTTGCCAGCTGGGCGTCGAGGCCAGTCTTGGTTGCCGCTATGGCGAGTATGAAACCACCTATGAACAGCATGATGACAGGGTCGGCGAAGCAGGCCATAACCCCCTTGTACGACAGCAGTTTCCCCACCTCGTCGGGATTGCACAGCCACTTGATGCCCGAGTCGCTGCAGAACAGCAGCATGAACCCCATGATGGCAACACTCGTGGCCCACGACGGAACTACCTCTAATATCCACGTCAGTGTGGCAAAAACGAAAATGGCGATGATGCGCTGCTGAACTACGTTGAGCCCGTCAATTCCGAATGAGTCACTTGGCAGATTCCACAGCAACAGTGTGATCAGAAGAATCACTATTGCCTCTACCGTTTTCTTGAAAACCCTACTGGGGTGATACTTCTTCTCGTGGTGCATTTTGTGGTATGCATCGACGAGATGAAAGCCGTTGAAACTTTTGAACATAACAATTTTTGTTAATTGGGTGTGCAAAGGTACAACATTTTATTTGTTCGTCAAATAAAAAATTGTAATTTTGCAGCTGAAAAGACATTTAAGGACGATATACTTGACTAATAACAATACTAACTTACACAAAAAACGATGAAAGAGAAAGCAATGAACGTAAAACTGGTGGTCCGCCCCATCGTAGGGTGTCTCACCCACTCACATTTCTGGGAGGGTCCCTGTCGTGCCGGATATGCCAAGGACATGACCCCCGAGGCTGAAGCCGCTGCTGCCAGTCAGGCATACAGCGCAGCCGTGGAGATGCTGAAAGGCGCCACGGCAGAAATAGACATGCTGCCTGCCGTGGATGCACGCTACGACGAGAAGTTTTTGGTGCCTCGCGAGGTGTATGCCCAGATAGAGGAGCGCATGGACGAGGTGGACTTCTTCCTCTGCATGAACTGGCGCATACCCAAGCTGGAGCGCTACCGCAAGCCTGTGGTCATACTGCAAAACGGCAATGAGGGCATCGACTTTGCCGCCTACTGCCGCAGCATAGGTCTGGAGGCCTATGTGTGCATGGACCTCCGGGACCTGAACGAGATAGCCCATGCGCTGTGGGTGCGCAAGGTGGTGAGCCACACGCGGGCACTGGTGCTTACCCACGGCTCCATGCCCACCTTTGGTCTGCAGAGCGTAATACGCGACCCCGAGCTCATACGCTCGCGCTACGGTATGGAGATAGTGAAGCTGCCCTTCCGCGACATATTCAAGTACATGGACGAGGTGACCGACGAGGAGGCCCGCCCCATAGCAGAGCGGATAATAGGCGGCTCGCTGGAGACGAAGGTGAACAAAGACTGGTTCATCAACGACATAAAGTACTACCTGGCCGCAAAGCGCATGATGGACGTCTACGACTGCAATGCCTTCTCTACAGCCTGCCACGAGTTGTGCACCAGCGAAATACCCCAACAGCGCAAGTTCACCCCCTGTGTGTGCCACTCGCTGCTGAAGGACGAGGGCTACCCCAGTGGCTGCGAGGAAGACCTCAACGCCCTGCTGGCCATGACCATCATGCAGGCCACGGCCATGCGCCCGGCGTTCATGGGCAATCCGAATATGGAGACCGACGAGCTGCTGCGCATACACCATGCTGTGCCTGCCCTCTGCATGAACGGCTACGGCAAGAAGCCGCTGAAGTACAAGCTGTGGGCCTTCACCGGACAGGGTTTCGGCGGCAAGTTGCAGGTCGACTTCACCGAGAACGAGGAGCAGTATGTCACGCTGGGCCGCTTCAACCCCATGGCCGACACCATGAGCGTGAAGCGTGGAGAGGTCATCAAGTCGGAGTTCGACGCTGTCTACTGTTCACCATATTACTATATAAAGATGAACGACGCCCGTGGCTTCATGCACCAGCTGGCAGGCTTCGGCCACCACCAGGTGCTCATCTTCGGCGACTACACCAAGATGCTCCGCCAGGTGAGCGAGGTGATGGGCTTCACCGTCATGGAACATAAGTGATATAGAAGTGCGATGATCTATCTGAACAACGCAGCAACGAGTTGGCCAAAGCCGCCGTCGGTCACCGAGGCCGTGACGGCGGCTTTGCTCAGCGAGCCTGTCAGCCCTCTTCGCAGCAACCTCACCTCGGCCGATGATGTGGTCACAGAGTTGCGCCGCTCGTTGGGCCGACTGCTGAACATTGCCGACTGGCAGCGCATATTCTTCTGCAGCAGCGCCACCGATGCCTTCAACCGCATTGTCGATGGGTTAGGATTGGGAGTGCAGAAGGACTCGTCGGCAGGTGAGTGCCACTACGAAGCAACGGCCGACAATCACAACAGTGTGCTCCGTCCGCTGGCCAACAAGACCTGCACCACCCCCTACGGCAGATACCTGCCAGTGTTCCTCAACCATTGCAGCAATGTTACGGGTCAGATACTTGATGTTCAGAGATTTAGATCATTGCGTTCGTGTGACGGTGATGCCCCTTCAGGCGCTACTCCACTTATCATTCTCGATGCCGCACAGAGTGCCGGGTGCATACCCATCGACGTGGACGGGTGGGGAGTCGACATACTGGTGTTCACTGGCCACAAGTCGCTCTTTGGCCCCATGGGCACCGGTGGCTACTACGTGCGCCGCGGCATTGACCTTCGTCCTTCGCAGTTTGGTGGCACTGGGCGCGACAGCAGCGTCATAGAGTATGGCGATGGCGACGAGTGGGAGTATGAGGTGGGCACGCAGAACATTCCTGGCCTCGCCGGGCTGAAGGCCGGTGTCGACTATGTGCTTGGCCGTGGTGTGGAGAACATCTTCCACCGTGAGCAGGAGCTGACGCGCTGGCTCATCGGCGAGCTGGGGGCCATACCCAAGGTGCAGCTCTACGTGGCACCCCAGGGCCAGGCGGCCGCTGACGCCTGCTGCTGCGGACAGGGGCCTGTGGTGAGTTTCAACATTGGCGGGCTCCACCCCTCCGACGTGGGCTACATACTGCAAAACAGCTTCGACATCACCGTTCGCACGGGTCTCCACTGTGCCCCTCTCGTCCATAAGCGTCTTGGCACCGGGCGTTATGGCACTGTGCGTGTCTCGCTCTCCGATTTCACCACACTCTCCGACCTTCAGGCGCTTGTAAAAGCCGTCACCGAAATAGCCGGCAGCTTGTAGTTTCACCCTCCATCCTTCACCCTCTACCATGTCTTTCACCGTTACACGCTCTCCCGAACCCTGCACCGAAGCCGGTTGGCTGGCGTTCCAGTATCATCTGGAGCGTCCTGTTAGCCGTGAGTTCATCATGTCATTGCGGCCCCTTGGCTCCTTTGTCTTCCTCGGCATGCTTGCCCAGCCTTTCTTCAAGATTGAGAGTGAGCACTATATGATAAAGGGCCTGCTTGGCGATGACAGCATCCGTGTGGCTGTCCATGGCGACCATCTCGACGAGCAGTTGCCCGTCAAACAGCTCATAGAGCGGCTGTAGAATGTGTGGCCACGGGGCGTGCTTCTCCACTCAAGTGAAAAAAGTTCCATTTTTTCTTTGGCGGGAAAAAAATTATTTGTATCTTTGCAGCCCCAAAATGAAAGGAAAGACAATCTAAGACATCATTTTCACACATATATGAAGCGCATGGCTGAAAGGTCGTGCGTGTGCTCTTTGCGCTCTTTGACATACTGACACACATTGGTTAGCAAGCCGAACACGTTTTCATAGTCGTTTGCGTTTTCATCGTGCATCAGCCTTAGCGGCTTTTCTATGTTTGTACCAGCCTTCAGGGCTTTTTCTTCGTTTTTATTATTAGTCTTTATCGTTATTAGTGGTTTACATTATTTATCGTTTATGAAGAAACAGACACAATTGTTTATTGACATGAGGCCGGATAACCTCAACGAAAAAACACTGACCTACAATCATGGCACCGTCACTGCCATAGTAAAACTGAGCCGAGACCTCCCGGTTTCCGATACTTATTTCTTTTACCTCTACAACGATGAAAACATGCTCCTGGACCATGCTGAGACCGGCGGTGATAAGGTGGAACGCCAAGGCCGCTCGATGAAGATAGAGTTCAGCGACCCTTCTGTCTGGATTCCTGGTGGGTATTTCCTGCTCATGCGCAACAGTGGCGGGGCAGTCTACCGGTTCGACATCACCCTCGACGACCATTGCACCTTCACCTCCGACGCCCCACGGCACTGCACGTTACTCAGTCTGGAAGACCTCCTGTCTTCGAGGCTCGTCATGCAGAAACAGATGTGGAAGTGGCTCTCCTCGCGCCCTGGCATGAGCCAGTTCAAGCAGAAAGCCATAGAGCGGGCACAGCTGGCGGAGATAAACCGTTTCCGCAACCAGCTCGTATCACTGGGCGATATTGACATGAGCAACAACTTCCTGGTCTACACACGTGGCTACACTATGGTGAACCAGATACTCACAATGTTTCGCGCAGTGGCAAACATTGGGCCGCTGTTGAAGTTGGTCGACTGTTCGACCCTCTACGACCACACCTGCAGCAACCCTTACGAAAAGCTGGACGAGTTGTTTGAGAATGACACCAACGGCGAAAACCTGCTCGATGTCATCGTTCCCATGCCCCAACCTCGTCTCTACTGTCTCTATAACATCGGCATCCTGACGGCCAACGGTGGCAAGCAGATACTGAAGAAGCTGAGGCAGCACGGTGGCAACTTCGTCATCTGCGGCACCAAGAGCGAGATAGACGAGCTGCTGGAGCAGAACCCGTCGTGGCGGACACTCTTCCCCGAGACGAACCACATCGGCGTGGAGCCATTCACACTAAAAGAGATAATGGTGTGGTTCATGCAGAGGGTAGGGGTCTTCCACATGTCACTCTCGCCCGAGGCACTCGACGAGACCTGCCGCAAGCTGGCAGAGTCGTATGCCCAGAACATCGTGGCACGCTGGACGCTGGAAGACATAGACAACTTTGTGAAGAACAGCATACAGACCCCCTACCTCGTCCGTCTGGCAGCGAAGATAAAGAGCGACGACCTCGGCCCTGCCGACGTGATGGTGCAGCCCGGGGACATAGACTTCGGCCGGCTTTTTGAGTACAACACCTCCTACGACAACACCCTCGACGAGCTTAACGCCATGGTGGGCCTCGACGAGATAAAGCGCAGCCTGGCCACCATTTCCAACAACATGCGTCTGTTTGCTGAGCGACGCCATCTGGGGCTGAACACCAGTGGCCTCACCTCGCACCACGCCATCTTCACCGGCAACCCCGGCACTGGCAAGACCACCGTGGCACGCCTCTTGGGGAAGATTTACCACTCGATGGGCTTGCTGACGAAGGGCGAGGTGATCTGTGTAGACCGCTCAAGGATGATAGGCCGCTATGTGGGCGAAACCGAGGACAACATGAAGCAAATACTGAGCGAGGCACAGGGCAACGTGCTCTTCGTAGACGAGGCCTACACACTCTACTCCAACCCCGATGGCACCGACTACGGGCGCAGGGCTTTGGAGTGCTTGCTTGCAGTGCTCGCCCAAAAGAACCCAGACATGCTCATCATCTTTGCCGGATACCGGGACGAGATGGACCGCCTGATGTCGGTGAACCCCGGACTGGTGGGGCGATTCCCCTACAAGTTCCACTTTGCCGACTACAGCATCGACGAGCTGGTGCAGATAGCCGAAGCCCTGCTCCACAAAGACGAATATGTGCTCAGCCCAGAAGCTGCCGACCTGTTGCGTAAGGCCATAGGCGAGGCCAAAGCATCGCACTCGAAGAACTTTGCCAATGCGCGATGGGTGGAGCAGTTTGTGTACAATGGTATCATACCAGCCATGGCCAACCGTCTGGCTGCCACTCCCCACGCCTTCACACGCGAGGTGTACCAGCGCATAGAGGTGGCCGACGTGAAGAGTGCATGCCGACTGTTCAACCACAACACCATAGAGCTGAAGACCCGCCGGCAGGTGGGCTTCAGCGCCTGAGCTGGGGGGCTGATATATTAATAAAACCTATATTTTCGCCGCAGAGTGTTCTTAGTTCGTTTTTTTTTAATAATTTTGCAGGCTGATAGACTTTTTTCATTCATGAACAAGAGATTTTCTGTTATATTCCTTCTACTGTCGGCCGTTGTGGCTGGTTATGCCCAGGGTGGCACCGACTCACCCTACAGTCAGTATGGCCTCGGCATCCTGGCAGAGCAGTCGCAAGGCTTCAGCCGTGGCATGAACGGTGTGGGCGTGGCCCTTCGGCAGGGCAACATCGCCAACACCCTCAATCCCGCTTCATATTCAGCCATCGACTCGCTGACCATGATTTTCGACGTTGCCATGTCGGGCCAGCGCACTAACTTCAAAGAGGGCGGCATCAGCAGCAATGCCTCGCAGGCATATTTTGAGTATGCCGTGGGCACATTCCGCCTCATGCCCAATGTGGGACTCAGCTTCGGACTGCTGCCATATTCCAGCGTGGGCTACAACTATACCAGCGAAACATTTCTCGACACCACCAATGGCACCGTCACAGAGACATATACTGGCACCGGCGGACTGCGCCAGCTGTTCGTGGGAGCTGGTTGGAGGGTGTTCAAACCGCTGTCCGTGGGTGTGAACATAGCCTATCTCTGGGGCAACTACAACCGCTCGGTGACCACGTCGAGCAGCACTTACATCAACTCTCTGTCGAAGACCTACAGCGCAACGGTGAACAGCTACATCCTTCAGGCCGGTGTGCAGTGGGAGCAGGCGTTGGGCCATGGCAGCTCGCTCACCGTGGGTGCCACCGGCAGCCTGGGACACAAGCTGGGCGCCGACCCGGAATGTTCCATCATGAACGTGAACTCGGTGACCAGCACACGCGACACCACTATCTACAGCGTGAGCAACGGACTGTCGCTGCCCACCACCGTGGGACTGGGACTGGGCTACAACCACCGTGGCAAACTGTTTGTGGAGGCCGATGCCACCTATCAGAAGTGGGGTAGTGTGGACATGCCGTCGTACGATGCCGAGACCGGCAGCTACACCCTGCGCAGCGGACTGCTGAAAGACCGCTACAAGGTGAACGTGGGTGCCGACTTTGTGCCCTCGAGCACCAGCCGCCGATACTTCAACCGTGTGCACTACCGTATTGGTGCCGGCTATGCCACTCCCTACGTCAAGGTCAATGGAAAGGACGGACCAAAGGAGGTGAGCATCAGTGCAGGATTCGGACTGCCACTGCAGAACACATGGAACACGCGTGGCAACCTTCGTCCGGTGCTGAACATCAGTGCACAGTGGGCACGCTCTTCGGCCACAGGGCTCATCACGGAGAATGTGTTCCGCATCAACCTCGGACTGACATTCAATGAGCGTTGGTTTGCCAAGTGGAAAGTTGACTGATACTTACTAAATGAGGAATGAGAGATGAGAAATGAGAAATTAAAATGTATAAATGAAAAATGGGCTGCGCACCGTCTCACTGTGCTCAGTCCATCCGCATGGCATTTCTCATTTCTCATTTACATTTCTCATTTCTCACTTCTCATTTCTCATTTGGGAAACATTTCTCGTCTCTCGTCTATCCGCATGGCATTTCTCATTTCTCATTTACATTTCTCATTTCTCACTCCTCATTTCTCATTTGGGAAACTTGGAATTTGCCTCTTATTTCTCATTTCCTTCGTGGCCTGTAGCGAGCAGCACGAGCACATCGCCCCGGCGGTGAACCCTGAAGACTCGGCCTCGGTGATGACCAGCTACGGCGTGAACACCCTCATCAGCGACTCGGGAGTGATAAAATACCGCATAGTCACAGAGCGGTGGGACGTGAACACCGTGCGCCAGCCATCGCGATGGGAGTTCATGAAGGGCATCTTCTTCGAGCAGTTCGACGAGCAGTTTCACGTGCAGGGCTACATACAGGCCGACACTGCCTGGTACTACGACCAGATGCGTCTGTGGAAACTGAGGGGCAGGGTGAACCTGAGAAACGTCAACGGACTCATCTATACCAGCGAAGAGCTCTACTGGGACGGCATACGCCATGAGTTCTACTCCACAGTATTCTCACGCGTAGTGACACCTGAGCGGACCATGGAGGGCACATATTTCCGCAGCGACGAGAAGATGGAGCACTACATGGTGTCAAACTCCAAGGGCTCGTTCATAGCCTCCGATTTCGACCCCGAGCCGGTGGAGCAACCTGTGGACACCACACCACCGCCACCACCTATAACCGTGTCAATAACATCACACGTGGACAGCGCTGGCAACATACACCCAACCGACAGTACAGCAAGCAAACCATGATAACCGCACACATCATAGGACTCATAGTAGCCATGATCTTCTCGGCATTCTTCTCAGGCATGGAGATAGCCTTCGTGTCGAGCAACCGTATGCTTGCCGAGATGTCGAGAGAGAAGAACGGGCTGGCACAACGCTGTCTGGCACTCTTCTACCGCCACCCCAGCAATTTCGTCTCCACGATGCTTGTGGGCAACAACATTGCCCTCGTCATCTACGGCATACTCTTCGCCAAGATTTTCGATGCCACACTCTTCAGCAGCCTCGACGCCCCCTCGCGCATGACTGCCGACACCCTGCTCTCAACACTCGTGGTGCTCTTCACGGGCGAGTTCCTGCCAAAGACCATTTTCAAGAGCAACCCCAACACCATGCTCACCGTCTTCGCCCTGCCGGCATACCTCTGCTACGTGGTGCTCTACCCCATATCGCGCCTTGCCACGCTACTCTCAAAGGGACTGCTGCGCATCATGGGCATACACATGGACAAGGTGCAGGAGGGAAAGGAGTTCACCAAGGTAGACCTCGACTATCTGGTGCAGTCGAGCATAGACAATGCACGCAACGACGACGAGATAGAAGAGGAGGTGCGTATCTTCCAAAACGCCCTCGACTTCAGCGATACACGTGTGCGCGACTGCATGGTGCCCCGCACGGAGATTGTAGCCATAGAGGACACGGCCACGGTGGAGCAGCTGAAGCAGATGTTCGTGGAGAGTGGTCACTCGAAGATAGTGGTCTACCATGAAGACATTGACCACATCATAGGCTACATACACTCTTCGGAGATGTTCCGACTCAACAGCGAGAAGGGTAGGGTGAACAGCGACATCATGCGCCCCATGTCCTTTGTCCCTGAGACCATGCTCGCCTCGAAACTCATGCGCCAGCTCATGCAGCAGAAGAAGTCGCTGGCCGTCGTCGTCGACGAGTTTGGAGGCACCAGCGGACTCGTAGCCCTGGAGGACATAGTGGAGGAAATATTTGGTGACATAGAGGACGAGCACGACTCTACCAACTATGTGGCCAAGCGTCTGGACGATGGCGAGTATCTGCTCTCCGCCCGACTGGAGATAGAGAAGGTGAACGAGTTGTTCGACCTCTCCCTGCCTGAGAGCGATGACTATATGACCGTGGGCGGGCTGATACTCCACGAATATCAGAGTTTCCCCAAGCTCAACGAGGTTGTCACCATCGGCAACATGGACTTCAAAATCATTAAGAACACCGCCACAAAGATTGAGCTTGTGCGCCTGAAACTCCGTGACGCCGCAAGCTCATAATTGGTTTTGTCTTTGACTACACCTCTCGTTTCGAATAGTTACGCCTCTCGCCTCGAATAGTTACGCCTCTCGCTTCGAATAGTTACGCCTTAGTGGGTGAAGCTTCCTAAGCATGACCCCGGATTTTTTCTTTCATGTTGTTTGTCAGTTTTTCCCACAGGGCGGTCTTGCGGTGCAAAACGTGGAGTGAGAAGAGTAAGCTGGCCATAAAGATCACGGAGCCTCCCACCCAGTAGGCCCACCCGGAGATGCTCGTTGCCACGATGAAAGCCATTATGCCAAGCATTATCTGTGGTACGGCATATAGGGCTATGCTCCGAGTCATGGTGTAGCGGTATTTGAAATGGGTGTAGACATTGATCATCAGGAAGTCGAACAAGGCCACCAGCAGCAGGCCTATGCCTGTGCCGTCGATGCCCCACCAGTTGTAGCCCATGATGACAAGGAAGACCATGACCACGCTGTAGATACCCTCCATGAGCATGAACGACAGCGCGTCGCCCTTGGCCAGCGTGAGGTAGCACACCGGCAGCTTCAGTGCACGCAGGTATAGTGCCAGCGTGGTGATGCGCATCATGCCTACGACGGGCATGAAGTCGCGGGTGAACAGCAAGGGTATGAGTATCGGCGTGGCGAAGATGAGGGCCACGAGCATGGGCGAGATGATAAGCAGTGACACCTCTATCTGCCTGTTCACAGTCTGGTTGCTCAGCTTCACGTCGGTGTTTACTGCCGACAGACGGGGGAAGTAGTCGGTCTCCATGGCCGAGAATACCATGCCGCCGTAGGTCATGGTCATCATGAATCCCACGTTGTATATGCCCACCACGTCAAGCTCGCCCACCACGTTGAGGTATGAGCGGACCACCATCTCAGCTCCACTGGCCATCACTCCTGCCACCAGGAAGCCTATGCCAAGCTTCACCATGTCCATGCCCTCGCCCAGTATGCCTTTGAAACCGCTGAGACGTAGTGGGTACAAGCGGTAGGAAAACCTGATGGTGATAAGCATGCTGGCCAGTGCCATAAGCACTATCACGGGCACGATGCCTGTCTGGTTGAAAAAGTAGTAGAGCGGAAATGAAATGACAAGGGCGCACACCACGTTTATGAGCTGTATCATAGCCAGCGAACGCAGTTGCCGGGCGCCCTTCAGTATGGCTGTCTCGCCGCCGCTGATAGCAGCAAGAGCCACGGCAGGACCCAGCAAGACAAAGTGAAGGGTGTGGTCGCCCCAAGCGAAAGTGTATTGACTCAGCAGCGGACCAGCAATCATGCACACCAGCATGCCCACAAGGGCGGTGAGCAGGCTCCAGGTGCGAACCACCTTGACGAAGTGGGCGATGCGTTCCTCGTCGCCAGAGTCGAAATACTCAGACACGTGGCGCACGGCGCTGAACGAGATGCCAAGGTTGGTGGCCTGCGACACAAAGTTTACAGTGGAGTTGAACAGAGCTACCAGTCCCATACCGCTCGGGCCAAGCAGGGCAGCAACAATCTTATTGCGCACAAGACTGATGATGATGTTCAGACCCTGTACGCCACCGAAAATGCCTGTGTATTTCAGTATATGGCTGTAGCTCTTCTCGCTGTCGTTGTTTTCCATTATATCATTTAGTAAAACGGAGTTTCAGCCACCTTTATTATATTTTCAGCGGAATATAATTTGCCAGTGTGCCGGCTTGCGTCCATGCTCTTCGCAGCATCCTTGCGGGTAGGGCTAAGAAAATGCGTTGCCTGAGGGAGAAGGTCTTGCCAAGCTGCTGCATATCTCTCACTATGTCGCTGTAGAACTGGCTCCGTTCCCAGTCCTTGCGGGGACTCCATGTGGCCACGGCCCAGAGATTGACCAGACGGTCGGAAAGCATATCTTCAGCAAAAGCCTGGTGCTCTCTGCGGGGGATGGCCTCCATTCTGTAGTCCTGTATGCGCTGGGCGTAGGCGGCAGTCCACACGAAGTTGTTGCTGGTGTGGTCATCGCCCTTGTCGTATACACTTTCGCTGACTACGTTGACTGGTCTGTCGGTGCTAAACACCAGCCGCAGCCAGAAGATGTAGTCTTCGCCCATTATGAAGTCGCGTGGCAGGTCAAAGAACTGGTCTTTGAGCACGCTGCGCCTGTAGAGACTGCCCCAAGGCACTCCTATGTTGCCCTCGCCGCGTACTGCCAGATGACGGAAGTCGCCGATAGCGATGGTGGCACGCCGCTCGTTCTGTGGCAGGGAGTCGCCGTCACCCAGCACTATGTCCACATCTGCCGTGGCACGGTTGTACAGGCTGTCGAGAGCATGAGGGGGCAGCTGGTCATCGCTGTCGACAAATGTCACCCACTGGCCATGGCTGTGAGCCACACCAACCCTGCGGGCCTCACTGCGACCACGGTTCGTCTGGTGCACAACAAGA
>Ga0247610_10005218_pt1 | contig 13721 bp, 10 predicted proteins | sample 174DNAGHGhighgp2_FD_193483 | JGI IMG/M metagenome (GOLD analysis project Ga0247610, IMG submission 193483) | Sheep rumen microbial communities from Palmerston North, Manawatu-Wanganui, New Zealand - 1742 DNA GHGhigh gp2 | ecosystem: Host-associated > Mammals > Digestive system > Stomach > Rumen...
TCATGGTCTATTTCAAGCAGGGGACGGCCCCCGATATGGCGACTGTCAACGTGCAGAACCGTGTGTCGCAGGCAGAGGCATTGCTGCCGAGCGATGTGACGCAGGTCGGTGTGACGGTTACCAAGATGCAGAACAGTATTTTGCAAATCGCCGGTCTCAAATCGACGGACGGCAAGTATGACGATAATTTCATCTCCAACTACATCGACATTAACGTCAAGCCGCGTCTTATGCGTATCACGGGTGTGGGTGAGGTGCAGAACTTAGGTAACACCTACGCGCTGCGTGTATGGCTCAAACCCGAAGTGATGGCGCAGTACGGACTGACACCGGATGATATTTCGTACGCTATCAGTTCGCAGAGTTTCGTATCGTCCACCGGTACGCTCGGTCAGCAATCGGAGAACGCATACCAGTATCCGATGGAGTACAAAGGTACGCTCAAATCGATAGAGGAGTTCAATCATATTGTCCTACGTTCCGGAGAAGGCGGTAACCTGTTGTACCTGGAAGATGTGGCGGATGTGGAGATCGGCGCCAAGAGTTATACGATGACTTCGTCGATTGACGGAAAGCCGGGTGTGTTCTATATTATCAACCAGGCTCCGGGTGCGAATGCTACAGAGGTGAACAACAAGATTGACCAGTTGTACGAGCAACTCTCGCCGACGCTTCCTGCCGGTCTGGAGTTCGTCGTGCTGGAGACGTCGAATGACTTCCTCAACGCCGCTATCTACAATGTGGTGGAGACCTTGATCATCGCTATTCTGCTTGTGATCATCGTTGTGTATTTCTTCCTTCAGAACTGGAAGGCGACGCTCATTCCGTCGATCTCGATTATTGTATCTCTGCTCGGAACATTCGCCATCGTAATGGTGTCGGGCTTCTCGTTGAATATATTGACGCTCTTTGCCCTGGTACTTGCGATCGGAACGGTGGTCGATGATGCGATTGTCGTCGTCGAGGCTGTGATGGCGAAACTGGAGACAGGCAAGATGCAAGGCAGCCCGAAAGACCAAGCCGTTCAGGCGACACGCGAGGCGATGAGCGAAGTGTCCGTAGCCGTTATTTCGTGTACGCTGGTGTTCATGGCGGTGTTCATTCCTGTGACCTTCATGAGCGGAACGTCCGGTACGTTCTTCACCCAGTTCGGTATCACGATTGCCGGTTCGGTCGGTCTGTCGTGTGTCTGCGCGCTTGTGCTCTGTCCGGCGCTGTGCGTGCTGCTGATGCGTCCGAATGACGAGTCGGCGACACAAGGCAAGAAATGGAAGGGTCTGGATTATTATACCAAGGTGGCTTATGACGCAGCGTATAACGCCATTCTCGGCAAATACAAAGGCGCTGTCACCAAGTTCATCAAACGTCCGTGGGTGTCGTTCCTGTTGCTGGCTTGCGCCGCTGTGCTGTTCATCATCTTCATGCGCGTATTGCCGTCGGGTCTTGTACCGCAGGAAGACCAGGGTGTGATCATGTGCGAGGTACGTGCACCGGAAGGAGCTACGCTCCATGAGACCACCGAAATCATGAAACAGGTGGAAGAGAAAGTGAAAGCCATTCCGGAGATGGAGAGTTATGCCATCTGTAACGGTTATGGTCTGATCTCGTCCAGTGGTTCGAGTTTCGCCACGCTCATCATCCGTCTGAAGAACTGGGATGACCGTCCCGGCTTCAAGCATTATATCGACCTCGTCATCTATAAGTTCTATCTGGATTGCCAGAGTATCAAGAACGCCACAGTGCTGCCGTTCCAGATGCCGCAGATCCCCGGTTACGGTTCGTCGAACAGCATCGATCTGCAGGTACAGGATATGAGCGACGGTGATATGACGGAGTTCGGAAACTACACGAATGCTTTCCTTGCCAAACTGAAGGAACGTCCGGAGATAGCCAGTGCGATGTCGACCTATTCGGAGCGCTATCCGAAGTATAAGGTAGAGGTAGATCCGATCCAATGCGACCGTGCGGGCACATCAGCCAGAGCGGTACTAAGCACCCTCGGTGCCTACTGCGGCGGTTCCTATGTAGGTAACTTCAATCAGTTCAGTAAGATTTACCGAATCATGGTTAGTGCCTCTCCGGAATACCGTCTAGATCCTTCTTCGCTGAATAATATGTATATCAAGGTGGCAGGTGGCAAGATGGCGCCACTGTCGCAGTTCGTGACCCTCAAAGAGGTGGTCGGTTCGTCATCCCTCAAGCACTTCAACCTGTTCCAGTCCATCTCCTGCTCCGTGACAGCCGCAAACGGTTATTCGGAGAGTGAGGCGCACCAAGTGATTGCCGAGGTGTTCAGAGAGACGATGCCTACTTACTGTACCTATGAATACGGATCCATGTCGCGCGAGGTGGAGGAGAACTCAAAGAGCAGCATGACAGTCATTATCTATCTCATCTGTGTAATTCTCATCTATCTCATCCTCGGCTCGCTGTACAACAGTTGGTTTACGCCTTTCGCCGTACTTCTCTCCGTGCCGTTCGGTCTCATGGGATCGTTCCTCTTCTCGTGGATAGGTTACAAACTGCATTTGCCGGGCATGGAGAATAATATCTATCTCCAGACCGGTGTCATCATGTTGATCGGTTTGCTTGCCAAGACAGCCATCCTCATCACCGAGTTTGCGTCTGAACGCCGTGCCCAGGGCATGACGATTACGGAAGCGGCATTGGATGCTTGCCGCGAGCGTCTGCGTCCTATCTTGATGACCGTCATCACCATGATCGTAGGTATGCTTCCACTTGTCTTCTCCGGTGGTGCCGGTGCAAACGGTAACCGCGCCCTCGCGCTCGGTGTCGTAGGTGGTATGACGGTAGGTACGCTGGCACTCGTGTTCGTAGTCCCCGTCTTCTTCATCATATTCCAGTCGCTGCACGAAAAAGTACACGGCGTACCTGTGGCACAACCCGTTGGCGAAGAGGCTCCGGAAGCAAGCAGCCAACCCGAGATACAGAAAACGACGAAGAAATCATCTGCAGCCAAGCACCCCTCAGCAATTGCTCTCTTGTTAGTAATCTGTACGGTCGGCTTGAGTTCCTGCGGTGTGTATAAGAAATACCAGTCCCAAACGGACGCACCCGATGCTGTCTTTGGAACAGGTGACACGATAGTGCAATTGCAGTCCGGATCTTCGCTTGCCGACATCTCATGGAGAGATTTCTTCAAGGACCCAATCTTGCGTGAGCTTATCGACTCCGCACTGGTGCGTAACACCGATATGCAGGCGGCTCAGATAACGGTGGAGCAAGCACAGGCTTCACTCAAAGCAGCCAAACTGGCATACTTGCCTTCTCTCAGCCTTAATCCCCAGGCCGGCATCTCAAGTACGATGAGCACAAACGGAACACTCAGCAAGGCCGCCTATTCGTATAATATCCCGCTTTCACTTGACTGGAACATCGGTATCGCCGGTTCGGTAACAGTCAACAAACGCAAAGCGAAAGCGGTTTTACTTCAGGCGGAGGCTGCACGCGACGCCACTAAAGCAAACCTGATTGCCACTATCGCACAGGGATATTTCCAGTTATTACTATTGGACAAACAGCTGCAGATCCTGATTCAGACGGATAGTCTCTGGGAGTTGTCTCTGGAGACCGAACGTGCGTTGTGGGAGAACGGGAAAGCCTACTCGACCGCCGTCAACCAAATGGAAGCCTCCACCCTTAACGTGAAGATGCAGATTATTGAAACACGTCGCAGCATCCTCAGTACGGAGAACTCGTTGTGCAAACTGCTATGTATGACTCCGCGTCCTATTCAGAGAGGCGAATGGGGCAACTATGAATTGCCTGACCGGTACAATACCGGCATACCCGCTGCACTGCTCAAGAACCGACCGGATATCAAAGCGGCAGACCAAGCCCTCGCAGAGGCGTTTTATAACACGGCTTTGGCACGGGCCTCTTTCTTCCCCTCTTTCTCGCTCTCCGGATTACTCGGATGGACGAATAGCGGAGGTGTGATCGCCGACCCGGGGGCACTCCTCATGCAAGCAGTTGCAAGTCTCGTCCAACCTATCTTCGCACAAGGAAAACTCTCGGCGAACCTCAAGATTGCCAAACTCAACCAACAGAGCAAACTGAATAGTTATGTGCAGACTGTCATTGATGCCGGAAACCAAGTCAATGAATGCTTGGCGGATTGTCAGGTGGCGCTCCAGAAAGATGAACTTTATAAACAACAGGTGAAAGTAGTGCAGGAGGCTTATGAGGGCACTCATGAACTTATGAATAACGGTAAAGCCAGTTATCTGGAGGTGATAACCGCACAGGAATCACTCCTCAACGCCCAACTGGATGAAGCCACCAACCTCTACAATGGTGCAATCTCAATCGTCTCACTCTATATCGCCCTCGGAGGGGCTACAAAATAAAGACCAATGTACAGACATTTTTTAACCGTTGTCCTTTGCTCCCTGTTCCTTGTTCCGGTGTTTGGAGCGAAGCGAAAAGTGCACACGATAGGTGACAGCACAATGAGTGAGTACAAACCCGCCGCTACACCCAAACGCGGATGGGGTATGTATCTGCAGGCTTTCTTTAATGCCGACTCCATCGAAGTGAACAACCGCGGCAAGTCCGGCGCTTCCACCCGTACTTTCTACGAGACGGATAACCTGTGGCCGTCCGTGAAGCAACAGATGAAAGCCGGTGACTACCTCATTATCCAGTTCGCGCACAATGACGAGAAATGCAAAGGAGAGGATGTCTATGTACAAAACGCCAAGTTGCGCGCGGAAGGCAAGGACACGCTCACCGACATGCGTGGCACCGAACCCAACACGACCTACAAAGAATACCTGCGCAAGTTCATCGACGAAGCACGCGCCATGGGCGTGAAACCCATCCTGATGAGTCCTATTTGCCGCGCGTATTTCAAAGACGGACGGATCAACTCCGAAGGTCGGCACAAGTTGACTGCACAAAGCGACGATGGACAAAGTACAAAGGACAAGGATTACGTACGCTGTATGCGTGAGGTGGCGGAAGAGACCGGTGTACCTTTCCTGGACATGACCGCGAAGAGTCAGGAGATGTACGAGAACGCAGGACAAGAGACTTGTATGACACGCTATTTTAACTGCGGCGACAAGACCCATACCGGACAGGAAGGAGGTATGGTCAACGCCAATTTGGCGTACCTGCTCATCAAGAACTGCCCGGATCTGAAAGAACTGCACCATCTGGTTGCCCTGCCCTCGTTAGAAGCATACAGTTCCTATATCCGTGCCATTGAAGACAAAGGCAAAAGGGAGGCTTTTGCTGCAAAAGGAAAACAGTTCACAAAGGAACTCAAAAATGGCAAATGGAAAATGGAGAATGTCGAAACCGCCAAGGGAGGTATCGTTCCGAAAGGCGGTCTTTGGCCGGCAGGAGAGATTGACGAGGTGGCCAACCGGTATATTGAATATACCATTCCTGCAGAAAAGAAGAAAGGTATGGTCATAGAGACCATCACCCTACCCGTTTATGCCAAAGGAGGAGACGGAATGAACCTGCATATCAACTACGGCTTCGGAGACTCGTTCCGAGATGTGACGACGATATATGAGAACACGGCTCTACCAAAAAACAAAGAACTGATCGTGAAACTCAACCAACCGATTCTGGTTCCCGCCGGCGAGAAGCTGCATCTCCGTATTCTACCGTGGTACGACTCTAACGGCAAACCGCAGAAAGGGAAATACCTGGTGCTCGGCACCTTGCAGATCACCGGCAAACAGTTGCAATAAAAAACACGCCTTGCTTAGCAGGGCGTGTTTTGGTATCATAAGGCTTGATTATTTGCCTACATCAATTCTCCACTTGCCGTCTACAAGAATCAGATTCACGTCATCCTTGCCTTCACTGCCATCACCGAAATGGATGGTGTAATTAACCTTGGCAGTCTGGCCGTCCTCTGCTACTGCAACCTCGTCAATGTCATAAGAAGCGATACCGCCTTTCTTCTCGACTTCCGGACCCACTTTGGCCTTCAGTAACTCTGCAAACTGCGCCTTGTCTTCGTCGCTTGCTTCTTTCTTGAACTGCATCTGGTCTACCAGCGCTGCGTAATCGCCCTTCTGGTAACTCTTCAGGAACGCTTTAGCAGCGCCTTCCGGGGTGGCTGACTTGGAGCAAGCGCCCATTGCCAATGCTACGATGGCCACTGCCATCAAACGAAACATTTTTTTCATGATTGTTTGTTTTTAAAAGGGTTTTACAAAAAGAGTGGTCTCACTCTGCTCTATATCGCTTGGGAAAATAGCTTCCCCTTCTTTGCTGAACATCGTCGGCAACGGATGGCGTCGTCCGTTCGTTACATCCATTCCCTGCGCCATAAAAGCGCGCCAGACCAGTTCGGTACAATAAAGAAAGGTACTATCCGCAAGTAAGTATTCGTTATCAAAAAGTATGTGTTGTTCCGCTTTTTGCAAAGCGTATTGCACTGCCTTCTGCGCCACACTGTCGCTACAATCCACTCGCAGCCATGCTCCGCTGCGGGCCCGGAAAGGCGAGTAGAAAACGGACAACGGCTCTGTCTTCACATATTCCGGTTCATCCTCGCCGGGTACGGCATGCACCACTTGCCATTCCTTACAGAGACTGTCGTAATGCAGCAGTCCTACATGTGAGTACGCCGAATGGCTTCTTTGCGTGACGACCCGACTCTCCATACCACTGCCGCAACGAAGTACGATATCGCCTTCACGCCACTCGTCCTGTCCGCTCACTTTCACTTGCTCGGGATGAGATCGGCAGGCACTCATCACCAGAGCTATACCTACAATAAGAGCCGCAATAAAGCGGCTCTTATTGAAATGGTTAATAACTTGTGCGCTGCGTAGCGGCATAACTGATTTTCAGTGCGTACGCGCGTCTCAGTTCCTGCTTTATATCAGCGATGATACCCATGCGGGTCTCTTTATCCGCCTTGATGGAAACCGTCATCAAACCCTGCTCGCTCTCTTTCATGGACGAACGCTCATTGACGATATATTCGCCAATCTCTTTTGTCTCTGCGAAAGCGTCATCGAGTTGGATACGTGTCTCTGCACCATATTGCTTACGGAACTCTGCGGTCGGAGTACCGACGTAGATATAACGCACGAGGGATTTCTTCTCCAGCTTGGTAAGCTCGGTAGCCTGCGGGTTCTTGAATTGCACCTTGTAGGTCACCTCCTTCATTGACGTAACGGACATGAAGAAGAAGAGCAGCATGAAGATAATATCAGGGAGTGACGACGTATTGAGTGCCGGCATCTCACGTTTCTCATTTCTACGAATCTTTGCCATGTTAGTTACCGTAATTTTTAGGTTCTGCCTCCGAAATCTTCTGAGGATAGATCTTTTGAATCTGTTTCTGTTGATCCTCGTCGAGTTCGTTGTAAGCCTTGTGGAAATACTTCTGCGCGCATTCTTCACGCAATTCATTATACGCGGCTACAAGTTCATTCTGAACGTCGAGGTATGCCTGATACTGCGTATCCACATCGTTCTGGACGGAGATAACGTGATCCTTCGTGTACTTGAGTACACCGAACGGAGCACCGAAATCCTCTTCCACCAATTTCGGATAGTAGTCCGCATTATTCTCGTTCTTGATGAACTCTTTAGCTCTCTCGCGAAGTTGCTTCACATCTATCAACTGACCTTGCACCATCAACTGGTTAGCGGAGTTAATCTTAACTACCAACAGGTTGCGTTTGTTAATATCCTTATCCTCTACTTTCTGATCGGGAGGAATAGGAGCAGGCAGACGGCGAGCCAGTCCCTGGTTAACATCCATCGAGGTGGTCACCAGGAAGAAAATCAGCAACAGGAACGAGATATCCGCCATGGAGCTGGCGTTAATCTGTGGGATTTTCTTTGCCATGATAAATGTGATTTACTTCAGTCTTTTGGTATGTACGTATCCCCAGATCATCGTACCGACGGTAGCGATGATAAGGAAATAGCAAGCATAGATAACGGCGTCAGCCAATTGTGCCCACGCACCTTCGTTGTCTGTACCCTCGTAACCGATGATATTGATCTTCTCGGGGCTACCGGCAAACCAGCAGATGAGTGCCAACAGGATGAATCCACCTACTACACCCAGCGTCATGTACGCTTTGCGACGGTTCTTTTTCCAGTTCTCTGCGAACTCTACGGCTACTACGCCCAGAGTTACCAGAACCACGATTCCCAACAGGATATATACCCAGATGAGGAAAGCGTCGGTAAATAGAGGAATATTCAGGAAATCACCGGCGACCTCCAGCGTACCTTCCGATAAAGGCAGGTAGAACAGCACGGTAAACACGATGCCCAGTGCCAACAGTGCCAGGAGGGTTATTTTTGGTAATAATTTATAATCTTTCATATTTGCTCAGAATTTATAAGTTAATGGTTCACGTGTACGCACGCGTACCTTAAATTATTTTTTCTTCTGGGCAGCGTCGAACTCTACTACGATATCAAGCAGGCTAATCGAGCTGTCCTCCATCTCATTCACCAGACCTTCGATGAGGCTGAGGATGTAGTTGTAGAACAACTGCAGAACGATAGCGATGATCAAACCGAGAAGGGTGGTCAACAAAGCGACCTTGATACCACCGGCAACAACGGTAGCCGAGATATCACCTACTTGCTGAATCTTATCGAAGGCAGCGATCATACCGATGATAGTACCCAAGAATCCGAGAGACGGAGCAATCGAGATGAAGAGCGAGATCCAGGACAGGTTCTTCTCCAGCAGACCGAGCTGTACACCACCGTAGGAAGCTACCGTCTTCTCCACTACGTCGATACCCTCGTCGTAGCGGCTCAGACCTTGATAGAAGATCGAAGCTACAGGTCCACGGGTGTTACGGCATACTTCAAGAGCCTCCTCGATACCGCCTTTCTTCAGAGCAGCCTCAATATTTGCGAGCAGCTCCTTGGTGTTGGTCTTACTCAGCGACAGATAGATAATACGCTCGATACAAAGTGCTAAACCGAATACGAGAGTAACGAGGGTCAGCGCCATGAAGCCGGCACCACCTTCAATAAACTTCGTCTTAAGAGTCTTGTGAAGCGCTACCAAGCCGCCGGCCTCCTCAACAGGAGCCTCAGCTACTTCTTCTACAGCAGGAGCTGCTTCATCAACGTTTTCTACAGCGGCCTCCTCTGCCGGAGCTGCTGCCTCTTGTGCCATCATTGCTGCGCTGCCGAAAGTCAGCATAGCCAGCACCGTAAGGGTTGCAAATACTTTTTTCATGAGAATAAAAATTAATTAAGTTAATTGTTTAAAATCTTTGCGGAGAGACGGGGATTCGAACCCCGGAAACACTTTTGGCGTTTACACGCTTTCCAGGCGTGCCTCTTCAACCACTCGAGCATCTCTCCAACGCGTATTCGCGCTTTAAATCAAATTCGGCTACAAAATTACAACAAATTATTGAAACACGCAAGTTTTTTTGCAATTATTTTTATTTTTGTAACATTTTGTCCCTATTATTTGCATATATCAGAAAAAAGTTGTACCTTTGTGCCCCGAAAAATAACTTTTTTATGTTCATCATCGGTATAGCGGGCGGTACCGGCTCGGGAAAAACAACGGTAGTCAGAAAACTCATTGAGCGCCTTCCCAAGGGCGAAGTGGTAGTTATCCCCCAAGATTCGTATTACAAGGACAGCAGTAATGTGCCTGTTGAGGAGCGTCAAAACATCAACTTTGACCATCCGGACGCTTTTGACTGGTCCCTGTTGGAGAAACATATCGGCATGCTCAAAGAGGGAAAATCGATCGAGCAGCCTATCTACTCCTATATCACCTGTACGCGCTCGGAGGAGACCATTCATATTGAGCCGAAAGAGGTGATCGTGGTAGAAGGTATTATGGCGCTGCGCGAACCTAAGATGCGCGCGCAGATGGACCTGAAGATCTTCGTGGATGCCGATGCCGACGACCGTCTGATACGCGTCATGAAACGTGACGTACTCGAGCGCGGACGTACGGCGGAGCAGGTCATCGAGCGTTACCAGCGGGTGCTCAAACCGATGCACGAACAGTTCATCGAGCCTTGTAAACGCTTTGCGGATGTCATTGTGCCGCAAGGTGGACATAACAACGCAGCCATCAACATGCTCGCCAAGTTCGTAAAGCAACAACTGCGCGAGAATAAAGAGTAAATTGTTTTTCCAATTATTTTGGACATATTTGAAGATCGGCACCTTCACCCTTGGTGGAGGTTATGCCATGTTACCCCTTATCCAACGCGAGGTCGTCGATCGCAAAGGATGGATTGACGAAGAGGAGTTTCTCAACATGATTGCGCTTGCCCAAGCCGCTCCGGGACTGATTGCCGTCAACTCGGCCATCTTCATCGGTTGGCGTGTAGGCGGGCGAAAAGGAGTGTGCGGAGCCGTCTTGGGAGCCGTACTGCCGTCTTTCCTCATCATCCTCGCGATCGCCATGCTCTTTGCCGAATGGAAAGAGCAGCCGGCCGTGGAAGCGGTTTTCAAAGGCGTTCGTCCTGCTGTAGTCGCCCTCATCGCCGCGCCCTTGGTCAAAATGGCACGAACCGCAACAAAGGACAAAGGACATAATGCCATTTTCCTACTGGTCTCGTTAGCTGCAGCCTTGCTTATCTGGCTCGGACATGTCAATCCCGTGTGGGTCATCCTCGCCACTATCGTGATCACACTCATCGTTTTGAAATTAAAAATTAAGAATTAAGAATTAAAAATTACGAGAGTGCTTTACCTGCAACTGTTCATATCGTTCTTTAAGATCGGCCTCTTCGGTTTCGGAGGAGGTCTGGCTATCCTTTCGTTGATACAGATGGAAGTGGAGCAATACGGATGGATGACGCAGCAGGAGTTTGTTGATATCGTGGCTGTCAGCCAGGTCACTCCGGGACCGATTGGCATTAACTGTGCCACTTATGTCGGATATACGGTGGGCGGCATATGGGGCAGCATACTGAGCACGTCCGCAATCGTACTGCCGAGTCTGATTATCATGCTGAGTATTTGCAAAGCCTATTTCTGGCTGCAGAAACGCTTCAAGGAGAACCCGTATTTCGAGCAGACACTCCGAATGCTCCGTTTTACCGTTATCGGACTCGTGGCCTCAGCAGCACTGATACTGATCAAACCCACCACGTTCATCGATTCGACCTCATGGATCATCTTTGCCCTCGTCGCCTTCTTCACCATCCTGCCGAATTTCATAAAAAAGAAAGAAGAAAGTCGTCTCTCAACTTTCAACTCTAAACTCTCAACTTTACTGAGTCACCCGATTTTGCTTATTGTGCTCGCCGGCATTGCAGGATACCTGATTTATTCATAATCGGTCTGTACTCTGTATTCTGTACTCTGTACTCTGTACTCTGTACTCTGTATTCTGTATTCTGTACTCTGTACTCCTACACTCTTTCCAATTTCGCGTGCGTGAGCAGCAAGGTCTTTGTGCCCTGTTTGTCAAAATTGATTTCAATCTTATCGTTCTCCGTCACCTCGTCATGATAGACACGCACGACGGATCCTTCTCCGAACACGCGGTGCATCACGCGGTCGCCTTCTTTCCATGCCGAAGAAGCAATCGAACTCGTTGCACCCGCCACGGGCCGCATCGGTGCAGCCGGTCTTTCAGGCATCGCCGGTCTTTCAGCGAAGCGGTCTTTCAGTCCGAAGGACGGTCTTTCGGGCACTTGCACCGGTCTTCTCATCTCAAAATACTGCCGGTCGATATCGTTGAGGAAACGGCTCGGCGAGTTAAACGCCATCTGTCCGTTACGGAAACGCTGACGTGCGAAAGAGAGAAAACACCGCTCCATGGCGCGCGTTATGGCTACGTAAAGCAGGCGACGTTCCTCCTCTATTTCGCTCGGTTTGACGCAGAACTGGGAAGGGAACAGATTCTCCTCCATACCGGCGATGAACACAATCGGGAACTCGAGCCCTTTGGCGGAATGAACGGTCATGAGCGTCACGCGTTCGGTGGTGTCGGTCAGGTTCTCGTCCTGGTCCGTCTGCAGACTCACTTCGCTTAAGAAATCCGTGATCGGAGTGAAGTCAATACCCTCGTCCCGGCGTTGCGCCACGAACTCACGAATGGCGTTAAGCAACTCCTGAACGTTCTGCGCGCGGTCGATTCCTTCGGGCGAGAGATCCAAAGCGAGTGCCGTGAGTACTCCGGTCATGCGGAGCGTCTGTTCGGCGAACGTATAGGCGTCTGTCTCTTCGCTCAGTTGGCTCAATTGCCCCATCAAGGCCGCAAAACCGCGCAGTTTGGTCTTGGTGGCCGCACTCACATCCAAAGCCGTCTCTTCGGGCGATGCCATCACGTGCAGGTAAGGCAGATGATGGTCGATGGCGTTGACCGCCACTTTCTTCATGGTGGTGTCTCCGATGCCGCGGCCGGGAAAACCGACGATACGCAGCAACGCTTCGTTATCACGGGGGTTAACCGCCAGGCGGAAATAGCCCAACGCATCTTTGATCTCCTTGCGCTGGTAAAACGACGTGCCTCCATAGATACGGTAAGGGATATTGAGTTTGCGCAACTCGCCTTCGATGACACGGCTCTGCGCGTTCGTCCGGTAGAGCACTGCCACCGACTCGTATCCCTTGTATTTGTACCGCTGAATCTGGGTCGCGATACCCAAGGCTTCCGCGCGGTCGTCCATGTAGGCTTGGATTCCCAAGGGCTGACCTTGCTCTTTCTCGGAAAAAACCTCTTTGTATATCTGCTCGCGGTTCTTGTGAATAAGCGAGTTGGCGGCATTGACGATGGTTTGCGTCGAGCGGTAGTTCTGCTCCAGTTTGAACAACCGTGCATCAGGGTACTGACGCTGGAAATTGAGAATATTCCGTATATCCGCGCCGCGGAAGGAATAGATGCTCTGCGCATCATCGCCCACCACGCATATATTGTTCTGCGGCGCAGCCAGCCGGCTTACCAACAGGTACTGCACGTAGTTCGTATCCTGATACTCGTCCACCAACACATATCTGAACTGTTGCTGCCAGCGTGCGCGAACGTCCTCATGCTCGTCCATCAGGCGTAACATATTGATCAGCAGGTCGTCAAAATCCATGGCATTGGCAGCTTTCAGCCGTGCTTCGTACAACTCATACACGGCGGTGATGTCATACATACGCGCCTCGCGGTCGGCCTGCAGCAGTTCGCGGTTCATCCCGTATTTCGCAGGAGAGATGAGGTTGTTCTTCGCCATGGAGATACGCGCCAGAACGGCGGTCGGCTTGTAAATCTTCTCGTCCAACCCGCGCTCTTTGCATATGGACTTGAGCAGCGACTTGCTGTCGGTCGTATCGTAGATAGTAAAATCGCGCGTGTAGCCCAGCCGTTCCGCATCGCGGCGCAGCAGTTTCGTGCAGATACTGTGAAAAGTACCCATCATCAGGTAGCGGGCTTCTTCGCTCACTAATTTCTGGATACGCTCTTTCATCTCACGGGCGGCTTTGTTGGTAAAAGTCAGCGCCATGACCGACGAAGCAGGTACACCTTGCTGCAACAGATAGGCGATGCGGTACGTCAGTACGCGCGTCTTGCCCGAACCCGCACCCGCCACGATGAGCGACGGACCTTCCGTCGATGTCACCGCCTCACGCTGAACACTGTTTAACTGATCCAAAAAATCCATACCGTTCAAAATGCGTACAAAGGTACGACAAATTTGGCAAATATGCAAATAATAGGAACAAAATGTGGTAAAAATAAAAATAATTACAAAAAAATTTGCGTATATAAAATA
>Ga0247610_10005219_pt1 | contig 13718 bp, 13 predicted proteins | sample 174DNAGHGhighgp2_FD_193483 | JGI IMG/M metagenome (GOLD analysis project Ga0247610, IMG submission 193483) | Sheep rumen microbial communities from Palmerston North, Manawatu-Wanganui, New Zealand - 1742 DNA GHGhigh gp2 | ecosystem: Host-associated > Mammals > Digestive system > Stomach > Rumen...
TAGATGGATATGTAACATTATTAGCAACTGGTCAAGATACAGCAGGAAATCAAGTATCAGAATATTTTAGAGTATATAATTTGGATAATACGTTACCAGAAATTAGTGGAGATGCAATATTAGACAAAGCTTCAAAAAAAATAACTGCCACTTTAAAAGATACTTTATCTGGCATAAGATATTTTGGACTAGTATATTTACCTGATACACCATTTGAAGAAAGTGATTATCCAACAGAATATGGAGAGACTAATACTATTAATATATCTGAGAGTAATAAATGGTTCGAAGTTCCATTGTTAGAAGGAAACGAATTAGAAGGTGTAGCTGCTAGTGGACCAAAAGAAGTCGAAGTTACCATGTCAATAACTAATGCGGGTACGTATTATATAGTAGTTGAAGACTATGCTGGAAATAGAAATAATATAAGAATGGAAGTTGATAGACTCGATTATACTCCACCAACAGGAAGTATAGAGATAAAGAATAAGGTAACTTTAGTAGGTGGAAAAAAGGCAATTGGAAATAAAAATGTAATACTAAATATAACTGCAACAGATGAAGAGTCAGATGTATCTCATATTGCTATAATAAATGAAAATGAATTAGGAGACGATCTTGATTTAAATGAAAAATGGGAAGAGTATACAGGCGATGGAGAGAAAAATTGGACATTGTCAAATGATGATGGCGAAAAAACAGTATACTTAATAGTAAAGGATGCAGCTGGAAACATTTCTGTATTGCTTGATAATTAATTAAAAAGACCAATCTATTAGATTGGTCTTTCTTATATTTTCAGGCTTTTAAGCAAGTATATTGACACAACTATTTCTAATTGATAAAATTGCCACGTAAGCTTTTTGAGGCTTACATATTTTTTCTGGTGTACCAGAAATAAAATAAGGAGGCAACATGTGTGGCGATGGTAGTCATCAAGAGGAAATGTTCGAAGTTGACTTATCTAAAGTGGCTCGAGCTTTCCGGAAAATTGGGATGATGGATTATTGGCAGAAGGATCTTTGTGTGGATGAGGCACAACTTTCAAAGAAGAAGGGATACTCCACATTCCAGTGGAAGCTGAAGAAAGCTTTCCGCAAAATGCTTGATGAAGAACTGTATTTGTACAGACTCGAACAAGAAGCTATTGGAAATAAAGTTCGTATTTCTGGGCTTAATTTAAGGAATCTAATGAATAAGTTTCCTGGAATCTCAGAAAAAGTTTTTTGTGAATGGGCGATGCGTATTGGCATCAATCACCTCTATGCCTATTCATTAGGTGACGATCTTAGAGAGCTTCGAGGAAGAATTTTTCAAAATAGTTCGGATCATTCCATATATGAGCGGTTTGAATGCATTTTACACCACCTCTATGCTACGAGTTTAGGTGACGATGTTGAAGTTTTAAGACAAAGATGTGTCCAAAATGCCTCGTGGCATCTTGCATACAAAACGCTTGATTAGATTACTCCTATAAAAAGAGGGCTCACGTTTGTGGGCCCTCAGTTTTTATGCTTTTTTTAATTCGAACCAGAATTCTACTCCGCCAGGAACATTATTTACACCAAATTCTTGATGATGTTGATTCATTATGGCTTTTACAAGCGAAAGACCTATTCCTGTTCCGCCTAAATCTCTATTTCTAGAACTATCTCCTTTATAAAATCTAGTCCAAAGTCTAGGAATATCTTCCTCAGAAATGTTTTTTCCTGAATTAAAAATAGTTACTCGTATACAAGCATTATTTTCTTTAACTGAACATCTTATAATGTTATCTCCGGAAACATTTTTTATAGCATTTGAAATATAATTAGTTAAAACTTGTTCTATTCTATTTGGATCAGCATTAACCGTATAATCTTCCTTAATATCTAGTTCTGACTTAATTCCTTTTTCATTAAGAATTAATTCATTTTTCTTTAAGGTACTTTTAACTAATTCAGTAATACTAAAGTTTTGATATATAAGTTCTTCTTTTCCATATTCTAATCTAGATAAATCTAATAAATCTTTTGTTAAATTACTCATCTTATTTGCTTCATCTAATATTACTTCTATATAGTACTTCTTACTTTCTTCATCTTGGATAATTCCATCATTTAATCCTTCAGCATAACCTTGTATTAGTGCTATAGGTGTCTTTAATTCATGTGATACATCTGAAATAAATTGATTTCTCATTTCAGATAATTTAGATTTTTCTTCTACATCTTTTTCTAAATCAATATTTGCTTCTTTTAAGTCCTGAATAGTCTTTTCTAAATTATTTGACAATTTATTAATACTTGTTCCCAAAGCACCAATTTCATCATTTGTATCAGCATTATACTTTTTACTAAAATCCAAGTTGGACATTTTTTGAGCGATATCATTTAACTCCAAAATAGGGCGGGTAAATGCTTTTGAAACAAAATATGTAATAATGCTACTAATTAATATACAAATAATACCAACAATCATTAAAAATGTATTTGATATTTTTACACTTTCTCTAATAGATTCTATTGGAGTTCTTAAAACTATATAGTAATCGTCATTGATTAAACCATATAAAGTAGCATAATCAGTATTAAATTTATTATCAGAAAATGTTTTAATGACATATGGTGTTTCTATCGATAGCGAGTCAAAAACTGGCTGATGTGAAAAGTCTTTATTAACGGTTTCATTATTGTTAGGCGTCTTTGGTTCTTTTGGGTCTCGAGGATTTTCTCTATTAGGCATTTGCGTTAAAAAACCATTTTTTAAAAAGTTATTTGAACTTGATATTATAACGTTGCTCTCTTTGTCAATAACTACAATTTCTATATTTTTCGTTGAATCTATTTTTTGTAGTTCAATAAAAAAATCAGATGTTGAATCTATTGTGTTTTCGCTATAATAATTTGCAGCTTGTTTATATAAATCTATTAAATATTTTTCTTTTTGATTTCTGTAGAATGATTCTAATACAGTTGTATTAAGTAAAATAACGGCTAACACAATTAGTACTAGTAGCAAACAAACAGATAAAAATAATTTGAAACTTAAAGAGTTTTTCATTAAATCACCTCAATTTATAATTCAAATTTATAACCAAGGCCTCGTACAGTTTGAATATGTGCGCCTTTTTTACCAAGTTTTTTTCTTACTTTTTTAATGTGGGAGTCTATAGTTCTAGAATCTCCAAAATAATCATAATTCCATACACTGTTTAATATCTTCTCACGAGAAAGTGCAATTCCAGCATTATCTGTTAAAAATACTAAAAGTTCAAACTCTTTCATGCTCATATCGATATTTTTACCATCTACAGTAACTTTGTGTGCTACTTTATCAATAGTTATTCCATCTAAACTTTTTATTTCTTCTTGATTAGGAAATGCTCTTTTTAAAATCGCTTCGACTCGAGCAACCAATATTTTAGGACTAAAAGGTTTAGCTATATATTCATCTACACCTAATTCAAAACCAAAAAGTTCATCTCTTTCTTCGCCACGTGCAGTAAGCATTATAATTGGTATTTTGGAAGTGGCTCTGATTTCTCTTAGGGTGGCCCAGCCATCCAAAACAGGCATCATAACATCTAGTATTATTAAGTTTATAGTTTTATCTGTATTAAAAATATCTAATGCTTCTTGACCATTAGCAGCTTCTAGAACTATGAATCCTTTATTTGTCAAAAAGTCTTTTATTAGTTTTCTCATTCTTGCTTCATCATCTACAACTAATATTTTATTATTAGCCATGCAATCACCTCACACATATTTTATCAATTATTGGTTATTATACAAAATAATTGTGAATAATACGTGAATAAATTGTAATTTATCATCTATTAATTGGCAATATATAATGGAATTTATCTAGCACTAATAAGTGATAAAAACAGTTTGAATTCGAAATACTGTAATTGTATAATACTATAAACGATAAATGGGGAATGAATATGATATATAAAAAGATAACTATTAAAGATATTAAAAATTTTGAATTAAAGGACACCTTTGAATGTGGTCAATGTTTTAGATGGAAAAAAGAATCTAATGGTAGTTACACGGGAGTAGTTAAGATAGGTGTAATAAATGTTAATAAGCATAAAACCACAATAGAGATTTGTGGATTTGTTGACGAAAAAATAGATTTGCTAGATTTTTGTACAAATTATTTAGATTTAAATAGAGATTATGATAAAGTTCATAAGATAATTTCCAAAGATGATGAAGTTATGAAAACGGCTATCAAATTTGGAAAAGGTATAAGAATACTAAACCAAGATCCATGGGAAATGCTTATTAGTTACATTATTTCAGCTGCTAATAATATTCCTAGAATTTCAAAAACTATTGAGAACATTTCAAGAAAATTTGGCAAGAAGATTAAACTAAGTGATGTAGAAAATGAAAGACTAACTGGAAACAAAGAAGAAAAAGAATATTATCTATTTCCAACACCAAAAGAATTATCTAAGAGTACATTAAGTGATTTAAGGGAGTGTAATTTAGGCTTCAGAGATAAATACGTGTATGGAGCAGTGGAATTAGTAAATAAAAAAGAAATAGATTTAGCTAAAATAGAGGATTTAGATTATATATCTGGCAAAAAAGCTCTTACAAAAATACCAGGAGTTGGAAGTAAGGTTGCGGATTGTATTTTGCTATTTTCAATGAAAAAATCAGAAGCATTTCCAGTAGATACTTGGATAATAAAGATTATGAACGAAATCTATATAGACAGTCGAAATAAGAGAAGGATTAATGAATATGCTTTAAATAAATGGGGTATAAATGCAGGAATAGCACAACAGTATTTATTCTATTACAAAAGAGAGAACTCATAAAAAGGCAGAAAAAAACTTAAGACGAAGGTAACCTTAGCGTCTTAAGTTCAAACAATAAGTGAAATATTCATTTTTAAACTCCTTTAATCATCATCTTGAAAATTAGCATTTACCCAATCCATAACTAGAGCGGCTATAATAAATTGTGCAAAAACAATAGTGGATTTTCTAATGATAGTTGAACCAATGTTAAATAATTCTACATCATGAACAAATGCAGAGTTATATGTGATTAAACACATTCCAAAGATGCATGCAATTAAAACTGCACAACTAGAAAAAAGAATCATTTTCTTTGAAAAGTTATTAATCGAGTTTAGAGTTTTAAAGATTTTATCCATAATAACCAACCCCTTTGATATTACATTTTTATCATTAGTAAAATTTGATTGAGTTTATTACTCAATCAGATAACATAATTATACAACATAATTAGCAAAAAATCAATTGATTTCGCTTGAAAAACGTTGATTTTAAGCCAAAAACCGGCTAAAACATACGGAAATAAGAAGTAGAAAAATCAACTTTTTATTGAAAAGTTATGTAAATGATGTTAAAATTAAGGCGTTTTCCAAAATAATCTTCTATTTGACCTAAAAAAGGAGGCTTTTAGATGGCAAAAATGGCAGATTTACCGGTAAATGTTGCTGTGACTGTCTTCAAAACTCTAAATCTACTCAAAATTAAGGTCTTAAAGGATGAGTGTGGTAATCGCGCTATTGTAGCTTTTACTTCTCCTGATAAGCTTAGATATCCTAAAGGATGGTACTATGCAAAGGGCACTTTCCGTAACAAGCATAATTCTACTAACGGGCAGTATTCAGAAGTGATTATGCTAATGCCTAATGGACGTTGTTGGGACGAATTTCTTCCTTGACAAAAGATTATAGTTTGATATAATCACATTTGTTAATGATGAAAGGGAGTTACGCCCCTTGAGTTAAATCGTTTGACCGCGTTAAGGCTTATTAAAGAGTGTATGAGCAATCATAAACTAGGGTGGTACCGCGAAGAGCATTCGTCCCTAGGAATGATTGCTCTTTTTTTATTAAAAAAGTGAGATTTTGGGCTTCTCTATGAATCTCAAATTTAAGGAGGATAAGAACATGACATGCTATGAAGATTTAGAATATAGGGGTTTAATCAAAGATATGACGAGTAACCCTGACTTTATTGAGAAATTAAATAAAGGAGGTATGACTTTTTATATAGGTACAGATCCTACAGCTGATTCCCTTCATATTGGCCATTTATCTAGCTTTTTGATATGCGAGAGACTTGCTAAATACGGACATCATCCAATAGTTTTAGTTGGTGGTGCTACAGGCTTAATTGGAGATCCTAGAGAAACTAAGGAAAGAGATGAATCTCAAAAAGAAGTAATTGCTAAAAACGTTCAAGGACTTAAAAACCAACTAGCTAAGTACTTCCCTGACTGTGAAATGGTAAATAATCTAGATTGGACAGAAGGAATTACACTAATTGATTTCTTAAGAGATGTGGGAAAATTCTTTAACGTTTCTTATATGATAAATAAAGACATTATAAAGAGAAGATTAGATGAGGGAATTTCTTACTGCGAGTTTAGTTATCAACTTTTGCAAGCTTATGACTTCTTGTGGTTATATAAGAACAAAAACTGTGTTATGGAAGTAGCTGGCCAAGATCAATGGGGTAATATTACCTCAGGTGTTGAGCTAATAAAAAAGGTTTTAGGTAAAGAAGCGTATGCCTTTACAATGCCTCTAGTTACTACAAAATCAGGTGTTAAATTTGGTAAATCAGAAGGAAACGCACTATGGTTAGATAAAGAAAAAACTACTCCATATCAAATGTATCAATATCTACTAAATTCTGATGATGAAATGGTAATTCCATATATTAAAAGATTTACATTCCTAGAAAAAGAGGAAATAGATGCCCTAGAAGAAAGTGTAAAAACATGCCCTGAAAAGAGAGAAGCAGGAAAACGCCTAGCTTTTGAGGTAGTAAAGTACCTTCATGGTGAAGAAGAAGCTATAAAAGCAAAAGAAACATCAGAAAAGCTATTTTCAGGTGAATTGATGGCTGAAAACATGCCTACTATTGAAATTTCAGGTGAAAGCAAAGGAATATTGGATATTATGGTTGCAGCCGAAATTGCACCATCTAAGTCTGAAGCTAGAAGATTAGTTCAACAAGGTGGTGTAACACTAGATGGCGAAAAGGTTACAGACGTTGCAATGCAAGTTGACAAAACAAGCTTTGTATTAGCGAAAGGCAAGAAAAAAATAGTTAAAATAGAGATTAAATAGACTTGATTTTTAATATGTTATATGCTAAACTACCTTTCGTAGATTTGGAAAGTAAGAAGGAGGTGCTAGTCACATGCCAAACATTAAATCAGCTATAAAAAGAGTTAATACAAGCAAAACAAATGCTCTTGAGAATACTATGATTAAATCTGAATACAAAACAGCTGTTAAGAACTTCCTTCAAGAAGTTGAAGCCGGAAACAAAGAAAATGCTTTAGCTACATATAAAGTTGCTGTTAAAGCAGTTGAAAAAGCTGCTAGAAAAGGTGTTATCAAAGATAATACATGTTCTAGAAAAAAATCAGCACTTGATAAGGCTCTTAATAAGATCAAATAAGTATTCTTTCTTTACTTAAATTGCAAATTTTGGAAGGAGGGAAACTTAAAATGGGAGTTAAAGTTAGAGAAAATGAATCTTTAGAGAATGCTCTAAAGAGATTTAAAAGAGATTGCGCACGTTCAGGTGTTTTACAAGAAGTTAGAAAAAGAGAACACTATGAAAAACCAAGCGTAAAGAGAAAGAAAAAATCAGAGGCCGCTAGAAAGAGAAAATTCTAATATCTAGCATTTATATAAACGTGATTTTTATAAGTTGCTACGAATTAGATTCGTGGCAACTTTTTGTTTTCATAGCGGCGACCATCAATCGCCAATAACGTTAAAATAACGAAGGGAGAATTGATATGAGTTTAAAAGAAAAATTGATGGAAGATTTGAAAGAATCTATGAAGAATCATGATGAAGTTAAGAAGAATACTATTACAATGATTAGAGCTTCTATAAAACAAATTGAAGTAGATAAAAGAATTGAATTAGAAGACAACGATATTATTGAAATCATTTCTAAAGAAGCGAAAAAGAGAAAAGATGCACTTGCTGAATTCGAAAAAGCAGGAAGAGAAGATTTGATAGCTCAAACTAATGAAGAGCTTGCAATTATTAAAACTTATCTTCCAGAAGAACTTTCAACTGAAGAACTAACTAAAATAATTGAGGAAACAATTGCTGAAGTTGGAGCCGAAACAATGAAAGATATGGGAAAAGTCATGCAAGCAGTTAAAACAAAAACTTCAGGAAGAGCTGATGGAAAAACAATAAATGAAATTGTAAAATCAAAATTATCTTAATCAAAAAATGGACCATTTTATGGTCCATTTTTTCTTTATTTCCGTAAGAAAAACGTAACATTTTATTAATTGACATTATTTTATAAAAAGAGTAATCTAATTTAGAGATATTTTGTTTGTTTTTAGTGTTTAATTATATATTTTTACAAAGGAGTAGAGTAATATGGGAGTCAATTTGGATGATGTATTAGGCAAAAAGAAAGATAATATTTTAGTAGATAAGGGCAAGAAGCAAATGAATTCACTACTTATAGTAATAGCTATAATAGTGGTAGTAATTGTTATTGTAGCCATTAATATCATTAAGAGTAATGCTACAAAAGCTGCTAAGCAAAAAGTCTTATCTATTAACCAAGAAGTTAATGCAATTTCTTTACAATTAAAAGCATATTACGATAAGCAACACTCTTCTGAAGCAAGTGAAAGACAGGGTTATGAAGCTTATATAGGAAAACCACAAGAGTCTGAGTCTCCAGATAAAATTATTAAAATTAAATATGATGGAAAAGAAATAGAGTATAGACATGGATATTATTTTGTTTCTCAAAGTGAAATGAATAACTCTAAGTTATTAGGAGGAGTTACACCCCCTATTAAAGCAACTTCATCAAAGGGATATGCTGTTAATTATGAAGATGGTAACGTAGTATATTTAAGCGGTATCTCTTATGGTGGCGTTACAGCTTATGAAAAAGATGATATTAATTCTTTAGCTAATAATAAAAAGCCAGGTAAAAGAATTTACATCAATAAAGCAGATGATATGAAACAAATGCAAGATCCTAAGAACTTAAATGCAAGATTTTATCTAAACGCAAACATAGATATGAAAGATTTCCAAGGTTGGGTTCCATTTGGTACAGACACAGATATGTTCACGGGCTCATTTGATGGAAAGGGATATAAGATTTCTAATCTAAAGATTAGTAGAGGTTCTATTCCAAATGCTGGTTTGTTTGGATTTTGCGATGAAAGTGCAAATATCTCAAATTTAGTTATGGAAAACTGCGAAGTAAATGGTGGTGAATACACAGGTTTAGTTGCAGCAGTATTCAAAGGAACTATTAGAAATTCAAAAATAAATGGTAGAGTATTTACCGATGGTCAAGATAACTGCGGTGGTGTATTTGGTTCTTTCTATGGAAGAGCTGATATGGTTCAATGCGATGTTAATGTAGTAGGTAATGAAAAAGTTGGTGGATTTGCAGGAACAATTCTAGGTGGTAAAACTACAAACGTATTTGTAAATAAAGGCGTTGTTGTTTCTGGAAAGAGAGAAGTTGGTGGATTAGTAGGTAACGTTTATGGTTCAAATACAGCAACGATAGATCAATGCTATTCAAAAGCAACTATATATGCTCGTAAAGGATGTGCAGGTGGTTTTGCTGGATACGTTGAATCTAGATCTTCAGATCGTAACACATTATTAACAATTTCTCACAGTTATTCAAATGCAGAAATAGCTGAGTGCCCAGAAGATGGTGGCGGATTCTTTGGAGAACTTTCTGCTAACAGTACTACTCAGGTTGAATTAAAATATAACTATGCAAATACTCAAGTAACAGAAAGTTGTAAATTAAATCGTGGAGGTTTTGTTGGTGTATCTAACGAAAGACCTACAATTAGTTCAAGCTACAACTTCTGGATGAAAGACAGTGGCGCTACTTTAGCAGGTGTTGGTAATAGTAATGGAGATGCTACTAAAGATAGCTTAGCAGGTGATTTAGATACAGTTAACCACAATCCAGATCAATTTACTGATTGGACAAGAGATGGTGTTTGGAACGTTCAAAAATATCCTGTAATTAGAGCCGAAGCCGGATTAAATTGGAACTATTAATAAATAATAGAGGTGCTTATGAAAAACAATAAAGGTATTAGTTTGGTGGCACTTGTTGTAGTTATTATTATTCTTGTAATTCTTTCTTCAATTGCAATAACTGCTGGTATGAATGATTATGACAAAGCACAACAAGCAAAAGAAAATTTGGAAAGAAGCCAAGTTATAGAAGCGGTTAGCACAAGGTATAATAACTACTTAAGAAATAGCACAGCTAATCCATTAGTTGGTGATAAAGTTCCTGATGATTACCAAACCGAGGAAGAAATAAAAGAATATTTGATTGGATTATTTCAATCAGAAAGTAGAATCAGTAATTCACCAGAAAAATATGCTACTTTTGAAAAAGAATTAGATGCTTTTGTAGAAGAAAACGTTAAGTTAATGAAGTATACAAGAGTACTAAGACATGATGATATTGTTAGCTTAAATGTAGACAACGTTTCGATTAGTGCAGTATTTTTAGTTAACTATTACACAAGTTCAGTTATAGGACCTGTTAATTAGTTTGGAGGAATAAGATGACAAATGACAAAGGTATAAGCATGATATCACTTATTATAACAATTCTGCTCATAATTATTTTAGCTGCCATTACTGCTCCTATACTTTCATCAATAATAAATGATAGTTTGGAAGCGGATGCAAAAGTTGAATTAGCAAACGTTCAAGCAGTTGTTGAAAATGCTAAAACTTTAATTATGACTGAAAAATTTATTCCAAATGAAGATTATATTATCTCAAACGATGAATTAATTAGTAAATTTGGACCTGTTTTATCAAGTGATGAAATTGATTGGATAGAAGATGTTAATAATGATCCAACAAAGCAAGCACCATATAAGTACTATCTAATGAATCAAGATGCGTTTAAAGATGAATTTGGAAGTGAATTTAATGTTAAGGGCATTAGAGAAAATAGAGAGTATTTAATAAACTACATGGATGGTTTAGTTGTTGTGAATTATAACGGTTCTAGGATTACAAACAAAATAGAAGAAGATCCTATTAAACCAGCTGAGCAACTAGTTAGAGGACAAGTAGATGTTAAATTTTCTCCAGATGGAAACTCGGAATGGGCAAGACAACAATCAACTACAATGGTATTTAGCGTTGGTGATGATACTACAATTTATGGTGTAAACTATATGTGGTCTGAAGAAATAAATGAACCAGATAGTTCTGCTTTTGATAGTGCTCCGGTGTTATCTGGTGTTGCAAATGGTACAACTCAAACATTTGAACTACAAGATAAAACTGGAAATGGTTGGTTCTTATGGGTTAGAGTTGATTATGATGATGTTGGAATTAGAAGAACAAAGACGTTTAGAAGCAACGCATTTTTCATAGACAACATTAAACCAAGTGCAGATTTTTCAGTTGACGAAATTCATAGATAAATTTTAATGAAGTGGGCTATATAGCCCACTTTTTTGTTTGTGTTCGCCTTGAAATCTCGATGTTTTTTTTGTATACTCATACAAGAATAAATGAAGAAAATAAGCTTTGAAGTTTCATTTGGAGGAACAATTTTGGAAATTAAAGGACAAATAGATAGTATCGTATACTATAACGAAGAAAATGGATATACGGTTTGTAATTTAGATGTTGAAGATCAGCTTGTTACAGCAGTTGGAACGATGCCTTTTATAAATGTTGGAGATATCGTTAAAGCTGAGGGTACGATGGTTAAGCATGCAGTATATGGTGAACAATTCAAGATTAATACATTTGAAAAAGTAATGCCATCAACTGTTGTAGAAGTAGAAAAATACCTTGGAAGTGGAATAATCAAGGGAGTTGGTCCTGCTACATCTAAAAAGATAGTAAATAGATTTGGAGAAGACACAGTCAATGTGCTTAGATTTGAACCATATAAACTTGCAGAAATCTCTGGAGTTACTAGTAGTAAAGCAACTCAGATTTCGGAAGAGTTTAATAAAGAATGGCAACTTTGGCAAATAGTAATTTTTCTTCAAAAATACGATATTGGAGCAACCAATTCAAATAGAGTATATAAAGAATTAGGATACAATGCTATTGATAGAATTAAAGAAAATCCATATATACTATTAAGCATATTATATGGAGTTAGCTTTGAAACGGTTGATAGAATGGCCATTTCATTGGGGATTGATTATAATTCAAATTTTAGAATTAATAGCGGAATTAAATATGCACTTGGACTATCTTCTCATAATGGAAATACATGCTCGTCAAAATCGCAATTAATTAATTATGTGGGAACTATTTTAAAAGTTCCATTTGAATTAGTTGAAAATGAGTTAACAAGTTTAAGTTATGCAAAAGAAATATATATAGAAGATGACTTTGTTTTTCTTCATAACTATTATGAAGCAGAAGACTCTATTGCTAGAAGAGTTATGATGTTATGTAATGATAAAGTTAAAAAGATAATAAATATAGATAGCAAGCTTAACGACATAGAGAGAACTATCAAAATGGATCTTTCTGAAGAGCAAAAAAAAGCTATCAAAATGGCTTTTAATAATAAAATTGCGATAATAACTGGAGGACCAGGAACAGGAAAAACTACTATTATAAAAACAATTTTAAAACTTACAGAATTAGAAAAATTGGAGGTTTCTTTATGTGCTCCTACAGGAAGAGCTGCAAAAAGAATAACTGAAACTACAGGCAAAGAAGCACGTACACTTCATAGACTTTTGGCATTAGGTAAGACAGAAGACGAAGGAATTTCAATTAATTATGAAGTTCCTAAATTAGATCAAGATATTATAATTGTTGATGAAGCATCTATGGTGGATACACTTTTGATGCACTTTTTGCTAAAAGCATTTAAGGAAAAAACAAGACTTATACTAATCGGTGATAGTGATCAGTTACCATCAGTAGGAGCAGGAAATGTTTTAAAAGATTTAATAGATAGTGATCTTGTACCTACGTCAAAATTATCACATATTTATCGACAAGCACAAGAAAGTGATATTGTCGTAAATGCTCACAAAGTTAATCAAGGTGAAAGAATAGATTTAACGGCTAGAGATGGAGATTTCTTTTTCATTAATGGAACTAATATTATTTCTAAAGTGTCTGATTTATTGAGTGGAAGATTACAAAAGTATGGAAATTATGATGCTTTTAAAGATATACAAATTCTTACACCAACAAAAAAAGGAGAATCTGGAACTAAATATCTTAATAAAGAACTTCAAAATGTATTAAATCCAGCAAATAAATTCAAAAAAGAAAAATCATTTGGTTCAGTTATTTTTAGAGAAGGCGACAAAGTTATGCAAACTAAAAATAACTATGATTTAGTGTGGGAATCATTAGATGGAAAAAGCTATGGAAGCGGGATTTATAATGGTGACATGGGCATAATAGATTCTATAACAGATGATGGTATGAAGGTAATATTTGATGATGACAAGATAGTTGATTATACTCAAGATAGTTTTGAGGAATTGGAGCATGCCTACGCTATTACTGTTCACAAAAGCCAAGGAAGTGAGTTTCCAGTAGTCGTTATGCCTATAATTAGTGGCCCACCAATGCTTTATACAAGAAATCTTCTATATACAGGCATTACTAGAGCTAAAGAACTATTAGTAATTGTTGGAGATAATGGAGTCGTAAACCAAATGATTGACAAT
>Ga0247610_10005220_pt1 | contig 13716 bp, 10 predicted proteins | sample 174DNAGHGhighgp2_FD_193483 | JGI IMG/M metagenome (GOLD analysis project Ga0247610, IMG submission 193483) | Sheep rumen microbial communities from Palmerston North, Manawatu-Wanganui, New Zealand - 1742 DNA GHGhigh gp2 | ecosystem: Host-associated > Mammals > Digestive system > Stomach > Rumen...
ACTATCTAATGGGTCGAACAAGAAACCATTTATCCCTTCTTGTACGTAAAGGCTGTTGTCGCATACATTACTGCATATTATAGGTAATCCGCTTGACATCGCCTCACACACGACATTCGGTGTCCCCTCATAGATGGATGGGAGACAGAAATAATCAGTTTCCCGATATGCCAATGCAATGTCTTTTGTTTTAGGCAAGAAATGGAACACATCATTCAAGTCATATTCATTAATCTTTCTTTGACATTCCTCCACGTATGGAGTAGTCTTTGGCAAAAGTCCATACCATTTCACATCAAAATGAACGCCACGTGACTTCAGTAGTTTTATGGCTTCTATGAATCTCAGAGTGTTTTTTTGTCCCCATATTGTTGCCGCAACGGTAATAACTGGTATCTCTTTGCGTTGGCGTTTCGTGTAAGAGAAATGTTTTAGATCAACAAAGTTTGTAATTATATTAATTTTGTATGAAAGGTTGGGGTAGTGGCTCTTGATAAATTGGCCTTGTGTGTAGCAATTGGGAACAATTACATCAGCCCAACGATAGAGGAAGAACCGAATCTTATCTATGAAGCACAGTTTCTGAGTCGTGTTCCTTTCTGATACAATAATATGGAAACTTCCACCAAAGAGTTTTGCAAGTGTCGCAACGAGCGATGGCGTTTCTTGGTAGGCAATAACCCAATCAGGCTTTTCTTGGCGAAAGTACTTTATTACGGCAGAAATCCTTTTTATGTGGCTGCTTGCTGATGGAATCAATTCGTGCTGCACACCTCTCTCATCAAGATATTCATCATAAAAAGGAATGTCATGATAATAGCATACTTTCACATCTATGCCCCTTTGATGAAGCATAGATGCCAAGCCAACCAATTGTCTTTGTGCGCCGCCAGCCCCTAAATAGTCTGTAAAACAAAGGACTTTCATGAATTTAATAAGTCTTCTACCATCCAACCGCAAAAATCTATATTGTTTGAATCATGCCATTGGTAATCTCTTGTATAGTAACCAGGACAATGAGCTAGACCTTTTGTCCCAAAACAGTAGCTCATTTCTACTATTAATGGTTTTTTATTGTCAAAAATAAAATCAAATGCAACTGTTTGTAATTTGAGCTTTTCAGCTGTCTCAAATGCTATCTCTAGAATTTTTTGAGGTACTTTCGTATATTCAAAATCCCCACTGCCAGAGGCGCGAAAATCTCCTTTTCTTACATAACGTTTCTCCGCGAGTATTTTATTTCCAATAACGACGACACGAAAATCAGAATCGTTATCTGGTATAAAATCTTGAAAATATATATAACCTTTTTCTTTCGCATGCATTTTGGCATATTCTGTTGGAATAAGTAATCGGCCTAAACCTTTAATGACTCCAACAAAAGAGTCTCCACCATTTCTCCATTTATAGTATCTTTCTTTCAAATATTCAATTCTATCGAATTGGGAGAAACCTGAACCAAATGCTTTTCTTATGAATTTTTTTGCTTCTTTTGCTGTTTTAGCCAATTTTACATTGGCAGCACTGGCTCCTCCTCGTAGTTTGAAGACCTTGGGGAAGGTTGTTTGTGCAATCCACTCCATAGCTTCTTCCTTTGCATAAAACACGTATGAGGGAACAAGAGGAGCACCAATAGCTTCAAGAAGATACTTTTGTCCAACTTTATCATCGAAGTGCCAACAGGTGTGCCAGTTCGGAAAAACCTTTTTACCCGCTTCCTCTAGCGAATAAAGAAGTTGTTTTGCAAAAAGGACATCTTTATAGTTGACATGGAGATGATGCCACATGAACATATCACAGTCAGATATTTTGTCAACAATATCGGAATCATATGCATTGACCACTTTGTAGTCAATCCCTTTCTCTTTACAATAATCAATCCAGCGGTCAGAAAATAACCCCGGGCTATTATGAATTGCAATCCTCATTTTAATTCATTTTTTAAATACTCTATCAATATGTCATGATGTGCCTCGCATTGAGAATAGGCAAGAAATGATATCATTTTGTTGCGATTAACAAATGAAGGGAGGAATCCTCTAGATTGTAAGCCTTTCAAAATTCTAGAACTATATGGCGACAATAATGTTTTGATTATCCTTTCTCGTTTCATTGCCATCTCATGGAATGATTGATGGAGCGTATTGTCGTCATCGATGATTTTGTTTAACCTTTTTATGTCCTCATCAAATCTTTTGCGGTCGTCTATTATCTGTATAGATGGTGTTTCTGCACATTGAACGTAGGGCGTAAGTTCAAAATCAAGTCCCTCTTTTTTCATGTCAAGCGTTACCAGATACCCTTTATGCCAAAAAGAGTGCAGCAGTTTGCCCTTGTCAAAGCAAAAGTTGCCAAGGCCATAAAAGATTGGTTTGTCATGAAATAACTCATACCCGCTATAACAATGCTGATGGTGGTTTATGACTGCGTCAGCACCTGCGTCAATAAAGAAACGATATGTTTCTTTCATACGTGGGGTCGGTAAATTATACCATTCAGTCCCACCATGTACAATAACGATTATGTAATCTGCTTTTTGTTTTGCTCTTTGGATGTCATAGTATTGCTGAATTGGCCTGAGTGGATTAGAGCCTGCTGTGTTTGGAGATGCGATACTGAATTCATTTTCGCAGCAATTGATGATGGCAAGTACCTTACCATTGATTTCTTTATAGAGAGTTTTTGATGCGTCTATAAGATTCCTGCCGCCTCCTACATAATCAATACCCGCTTGATCCAATTCTTCAAGAGTGTTCAAACATCCCTTGTAACCATAATCACGGAAATGATTGTTGGCTAATGTGACGCAATTAAAACCTGCCAACTTAATGGCTTCTATACCGCTTTTATGGCTCTTAAGATTAGGTCCAAACTTCTGTATGGGAGCTTCGTCACTATGACAAACGGGACACTCATAATTAACTATTGAGTAGTCTGCCTTCTCTATCAGAGTCTTTACCTCTCCTAACACTAAGGAAAAATCGCCTTGCACAAATAGCTCCGCGACGCGATGCTGTGGACAGAAATCACCTGCTACAAGTACCTTCATTATTTCTTCAAAATGATTATGCGTTAGTCATTCCGTTAATTATCCCTTTTCCGATTAATATCCGTTGTGTCTGTTAATGGTTTGATAATGTCTCGTAATTTTTCTGTCTCCGTCAAGTAATTAAAATAAATTTTGGCAACAGCCCTTCCTCGCTCGCCAATCGTTTGTGCCTCATTCGGGTTTTCTATAGCCCAACAAAGTTTGTTTGCGAAATCCTCTATATCATCTGGCGCAGCAATTAATGCACTCTCTCTGTTTTTTAAGAACAATGAAATGTCGCCGACATCTGTAACTACAACAGGATTTCCCGTTAACAGATATTCCCCTAATTTAGTCGGGAAACCACATCTTGCTTGCAGATTGTTTGGACGGTCAAGGGCGAGGATTGCGGCATTTTTCAATAATTGCGGCATCCGTTCTGCAGGAATAACCCCAGTAAAGACTATGTTGTCTTCTATCCCAAGCTCTTTTGTTAACTCATAATTACCGAATCGCTGCTTTTTTGATGGCGTACTTCCCATGATATAAAGTTTATAATTGGGGTGTTTCTTAACAACTATTGCAAAAGCCTTAATCAGTTGGTCAACTCCATCTTTATTATTAGAAGCAGTTCCGCAATATGCAATATACGGTTCGGTAGGCTGTTTCTGCAATCCATCAAAGCGTGTTGTGTCAACAATCATGTTTACTACATGCACACGTTCGGGAAGGCAGCCATTGTCTATGTAGTACTGCTTCAGACCTTGAGAAATAACAATCATACCGCTTATTCTTCGGCATGCTTCCAAGTAGACTGGAATAGGTGTTTTCTTGATGTTACAAATTAATGATACATCATTATGTTCAGTGCGTTCTTGAAAGACATATATGTCATTTCGTTTTGATAGTGCAACTACCAATTCAGGGAAACCATATACATATACTATGTCACCTGACTGCAAACTGTTCACAAATTTTCTCAGATACAACCAAAATGATATTCTCCACAATTTTGGTATATTGATAAAGCCTTTATCCCACAAATAACGGAATTCTATATTAGGCAAGTATTCCTCTACTTTACTACGCTTTTTATCTGGTCCGAAGAATACCACATGTGTTTGCACGCCCAATTCTGATAATGCCCTTATAATAGCCATTGTCCGATTGGTTGAGGCGGTATTAGGTGAATGAGAAAATTTTACAAAGTAGAACATAAATCTGATAAAAATGATTATCCTATTTTTTTCGTATTTTAAGAAGTAGAACCTTGCCTTGATTGAAGAATCTTGCTAACATAATTAAACTTCATGAGATACATCAATTAATAGAAAAGGGCATATAGTTGTTCAAAGATTTCATCGTTATTTCCTTTCCACTCATAATTCTGGATAGATGATATAACTTCAGGTTGATTGGTGAGTTCTATCAACTTGTGTGGTAACAACTTCAGTGAGGAGATGTAACCATCTTTGCCTTGTTCAATGAATTCGAAAGCGGAACCGAAGTCGACAGACAGAATGGGTACATGCAGAATCTTTGCTTCGTTGAATATCATAGGACAGGCTTCGGATTTGGAAATTGTAACCAATAAATCGGCAGCCTTTAGGTAAGGATAGGGGTTAGACTTCCCTCCAAGGTATATTACATTCTCTTCCATACCATAGCTATGTATAGCATCCATTAACCGTTTTAACTCTGAGGGAATGTCTGAACTCCCCAAGATGTACCATCTGAAATCCATATTTTCTTTCTTCAATTGAGCTGCTATTTCTGGAATCAAATAAAACCTTTTTACATCATGCACGCGTCCTAAAGAAATGATGGTAAACTGAGATGTGTCAAATCTCTGGTCATCAATTGTTGCTTTAGAAAGTCTCTCTATATGCTCCGCATCAAAAAGATTATGGATGGCTATAGTCTTATCTGCCAAAGAAGGATAGCATCCAATGAACCCCTGACGTGTGAATTGCGAAACGCAAACAATTTTTTCAAAATGGCTATATATGTCTATCTCATCAACTTCTTTCCCAAAGGTTTTCGCATAGTCGCAATGAATCCAGGCTATCTTGTGAGGGCATGAGAAGTGGCTTGCAAATTGTGTGGCCTGACCTTCCTGAAAACCAACGACAACATCATAATGATTGTGGCGTTCTATTTCCTTGATTGTCTTTGTTATCACCCATTTTTCAAGTTTCTCTATAAAATGCTTATTTTGTTTTAGTAACTTGATGAACAGATATTTTAGCTTTTCTTTTGTGTTGAACCGCGAAAAGTCTCCATAATAGGCTGTCGTCAAGCCATTCATGCCAATGTCATACGATATGAGGGGTTGTTGGCTATAATTGCGTTGGCATATAGGAAACACATCAATGTCAAAATATTCGGATAACCCACAATTAAACATACTAGCAAGAGCCGTGGTGGTTCCTCCTAAGCCAAAGCCGGGAATAATGAATAAAATCCTACTCTTGCTCATAAGTATCAAATTCTTCTTCAAATTCTTCGACTTCTTCATCAATTAGCTCCTGTTCTTGACTATAACGAGCAAAAACTATAATATATAGCAAGAATCCCCAATAGACAAAATTACCGTGTGCTAGTGGCTCAATCGTCATGCTACAAATCAGTAGATATGCTAATAGGGTAATAACCTGAGGGCGTACTGTTTGCTGACATATTCTCAAAGGGTATGCAATTACGCTAATGAAAAGGGATATGCCTACAAAACCATAATAAATTAATAATGATATATAGTCATTATGTGTCGAAAGGGCACTATAAGATGTGCCAAATAAATGACCTAATTTCGCACCCTCACTCTGTCCGACTCCGAATATCCAATTAAGCGGATTATCCATTAAGAAAAAATCATTGATCTTTGAAGCCCATATTTCTGTTCTTTGGCTACCTGTACCATCTTCTGCTTCGACACGAGCCATGACTAAATCAATATATTGATTGGTGTACAAAAATATAATAAATATAGCAGCAAATATTACTGCTAAAACTTTAGTAGTTTTCTCAGTCTTTGAAATAACAAATAACAGGGCTATCGTCAAGATGACCGATAGTATAGCTCCGCGGGAGGCCAAAATTAACATAGAAATTGTTGATCCCCCAACCATCATTGCTAGAAAGGAAGAGTATGTAAACTTGTTGCCCCCTTGAAGTAAATCCTTGACAGCTAATACTAGACCCATTCCTAATACCGCGCTCAAATAGTTTGGGTCACTCCATCCTCGTTGCTCCATGTCGCCTGCTTTATTATAGCTATTTATTTGCGCTTCTGGACAAAATATTACCCAATAGCTTATAGTCAATGAAATGAGGATGAATGAAAAAGGTAAAATTTGATTAGCAATATCTAGGTTATCTTTCATACATATATAAAAAAGGATGCAGATAAAAAAAGCTATTGCCATATTCGAAAGTTCGCCTTGCAGGGATATGTCGTTCAATGCTATGTATGCAAATACAAGATAAAACAGAGGATTGACGCCTATGACAAGGTCACGACGATACATTGCAAAAAGAGCAAACAATAAGGCAAGAACAATATAATAAGCAATGTCTGTGGGCATAAACGGATAGGCAAATGTGTTCTTAGTAATACCCAAAGCACAGATAATGACCGTGGGGAATACATATTCTCGGTTTATTAACGGGAGTACCATAGCTGCCAAGTATCCCATTCGAATCATCATGTTGGGTGATTGGTTCATATTGGTGTATAATGCCAAAATGAATATCAAAGCGCAATAGTAAATGTATAAAAATTTATTATTCATCATTACACTATTCTAATTAAATTACCTGCGGTATGCTTATTCCCCTCCTTGAGTTTCTTAATATAACTATTTACAATCCCTTTTTCGGAGTTGTCCAAAAAACAATAATATAACAGCGTTACGGTAACAACCAAACTGGATGAACTTACTAATATAAGACGCAGGAACGAATCTGGCATAAAATATGTTATTGCAGTTGGCAATAGTGGAACAAGGATTGTCATTGCAATACATGGCATGATGGTGTTGCATACGTATTCCTTATAGCTATAGTGAAATACGTCATGCATTACCACAAGACATGTTATTTGGCAAAGAATCGAAATAATAATTGTTAATAAGAATGCAATCCATGCGTCAAAACCCATCTTCAGAAATATCCAACATAATGGAATCAAAAGGATGTTGATTATTGTACTCCAAATTTGATACGACCTTATTTTCCCGGTAGCAAACACCACCTGAGTCACAGGGGCATTTAGTGTGTTAATCATAGCATCGATCAGAACTAATGATGCAAAAATGTTAGTGTAGTTCGGTACTGCGTTGCCAAGCCACAGATGCAAAAGATAGTCCATTTCAAGTATTATAGGAGTAATCAACATGAGTGTAATAACATAGCATAAACGAGATTGTGAAGAAAAAAGCGAATATGTTCGTTTTGTGTTTCCCTCTGCATAACTATGTACTAATTGTGGTCTGAACGACATTGTCAGATTGCTTGAAAAGCCCATTACGGCACTATTAATTTGAAAAGCTACGCCGCGTGCTGCATTAATTATCGTTCCAAAAAAAGAATTTAAAACCAGATTAACGCCTTGTCCTTTAAACATGAAGGCAAAAGATCCAACTAAAGTCCATCCTGAAAAAGATAACATCCCCTTTAATAGTGACTTGTCAATATCTTTTGTCCATCTTAGACATTTGAATTGTAATTTGGCATAAGAAACATACAATGCAAAGTTTATAATCTGAACAGTTAATTGAATTGATGCAAAAGCAATCAGCTTGTCGAAAGAAAGATAGGGTAAAAGAATGATTAGAATTAGTTTCAGCACAACATCTACGATGCTAACAAGAGCATAAAAATCCATTCTCTCTTTTGCTATGATAGCTCCGCAGAAAGGGATTTGCAAAATAACTAAGATTAAATTGATAATAGTAAGCTGATACAGTATATTTGCCGCAAATAACCTTCCCTCTGGTAATACCATGACATTATTAACATACCATGTTCCAAAGGATTCTAAAAGAATCAAAATGGCAAGGGATAAAATGATGTGAACGCGGAGACCTGCAGAATATACTCGTGTAAAACCTTCGTCACCAAATTTCCCTCCTTCGTAATTATAAAACCTTTGTATGCTGGACGAAAAGGTCGCATTGAGAAATGCGAACAGAGAAACGAACCCTCCTACAACATTTGATGTTCCGAAATCCGAAGCACCAAGAACATTTAGAACTACTCGTGAAGTATATAACCCCACGATTAGTACAAATAACATCCTAATATATAGAAATAAGGTGTTTTTTGCTATTCGATTATTTTGGGATGTGTTATCTGCCATTGTCAATTTTCAATCACTACTTCGAGTTCGTGGCAAAACTTCTTTGCCACCTCATTAGGCAAGAACTGATGCTGCAATTCCTTCCGGTCGTCTATGGACTGTCCTATCATTGCTGCTGTTTTCTCCATCGCAGTGAATATCTCCTCTGCATTATGATGAGAATGAACAACAGACTCCATCCCAGTCAACATTGCCCGTACAGGTGAACCATCTTGCGAGATGGTCAGGATAGGCTTGTTATACGACAAATAGTTGCATACCTTACTTGATAGGAACACATCATTTCTTATGTCAGCATTAAGGTCTATCAGAATATCTGCTTTCTTGTAAAAATCTGAAATATTCGTTGTGAAGTCGTGGCGTTCTATTGCACCTGAATTCAAAAGATATTCAAAACCCGTAAAATCAGTGTTATATAATTTTCCCACAAAAACAAGTCTGGATTGTGGTTGTTTATCGTGGAATTTTTCAAAGCCTTTTAACAACGCATTTGTATTACGCGGACCATAAATGCAACCGGCATACAGGAAAGTAATAGTGCTATGATGCTCTGTGATATGGGTGTTTGTTGTTTTATCATCGCATGGGGTAAGCAATACTCCTGAGTAACCTTGAAATTGGGCAAAGGTGTCTTTCTCATATTTCATCATAATGGGATTGGCCGAAAAGAACGCATCTGCTTTAGTTATGTACTTGCTCAAGTGTCGATATAGCTTGTTTCGTAACACTTCGTTGGGCTGCCAAGCTATTGGAGCCGGAATAGCATCAACGGAATATATTATCCATGGGAGGTTGGTTTTTTTTGCGAGTTTCCTTCCAAGGTGTAAAGGCGCAAAATTGGCGGCATACACAAATGAGAGTATAGCATTGTATCCACTTCGGCTTACTGCTGATTGAACTTTTAAGTATGTGTGTTCTGCCCAATAGGTTTCGGAGATTCTGTATCCTTGGTAATCTTGTAATCTTTTTTCGATGCGATATGGTAACCGTTTATATTTGGGACATGGGATGCAATTGAAACAGTCCCATATTTCTTCGTCAATATTCGGACAAATTATATCTAAGTCGGCATAATTCTTCATAGCAGTAATGATTCGCTTGAATACTATGCCAGCAGCAAGGTTGCCCAAGTCCATTGCTAAAACTACATATTTTTTCATCATAAGAAATTTGATGTGCCAGAATCTGCTAATGAATAAAACTTTGATTAGTTGAAAATTCGCTACTCTTGTTATGAGGAATAGAATAGGATAATGTGCAAGTGTTTGTTGAAGATGTTGTCTAAAGTTGATAAGGATATCCTCCAAAATTTAAATATTATTAATGAAAACTGCGGAGGATGGCTCATAATATGTCGCTAGAACGTTCTTATTTAGCATCTTTCTAATACGATGTTGAGCAGTTATTTTTTTATTTCCCTAATAATATTATTCTTGTTATTTTGCTTCTATCAAAAACATTGTATAAAGATGTTGCGAGGATTATTGTAAAGATGGTAAACAAGAATGGGATAGTGTAATTAAAATCCCAATTAATATGGAGTAGAAATAGGACTCTTGTATATATGGTATCAAAGAAAACATTGAATCCATAAACGAAGAGTGAAATTTGTCCTAATCTTATGAGTAAAACATGAGTAACACTCTTGATTAGATTTGACCATATGTGTACATACTGCATGAATGTATATGAGGTTATTAATGCGATGACTATTCGTTTAGTATTTAGATATAGATGTCCCATGCAGTCATTCACTATGCAAAAGCCTGTGGTGTAAATGTATGTGTCTGTATCAAACCAAGATATTGAAATTATAGATAGCAGTGTTAGAACAATAAGCGTGATTTGGTTATTAGTTCTATTATATAGTTTAATTTTTTTCTCCTTAATGATATAGCCCATGCAAAAAAAAGGAAACATATATTTATGGGAACTCAGTAAAATGGTATCAGGAATTAACATCGTCAAAATAAAAACGACAAGTATTAATAGATATTGGAGTTTTATATTTCTAATGCTTCTTGTAATTATTGATATAACTGTCATGTTAAGGAGCAGTGAAAACAAAAACCACATTGTCCCTCCTCTATAAACTTGATCTATAATATAAAGAAATAGACCTGTAAAATCATAGTCCCTTAAATATTTAATTTCTGTATAAAAATTACATAGGATTATAAAGGAGATCATTGGAATTCCAATTGCTATCAGTTTAGAAACCATAAGTGGCTTGAAATCCTTTTTATTGCTATTATGAAATAGGTATCCACTTATAAGCATAAATAAGGGCATGTGAAAAGAATATATACTCTTAAAAACAATATTTGAAAAGAAGTCTCCCGACTTCGTGTATTCTATGCCGAAAGAATATTGAATAGCATGACCTAAAACAACAAGAATAATCAATAGACCCTTTGCCATGTCGAGCGTGGTGTCTCGATTATTGCTGCATAAAAGGATTGGTTGAGAAAAGATCATTAGCTTTTGATATGTATTGTCTTATTGTTTATATATTGGCACTTCGTTGAGTAACTGTGTTAATGTGGCATGAATTACATCCATAGAATAAAATATCCATGTAATCCTGTCTCTTATGTTGGGTTAATGGTTTACTCAGTTGTGCTCTTAACCAAAGCTAAAGGCTATGAAAGCTCTAGCATTGCTGAGAATTACTTCGTGGCTTGTATGTTTTTATGCGTTTCCAATATATTAATCAATTCTTTCTGGTGCCTATGCGTCCACCTTCTTCGAGAACTTATCATAGGGAGTAGGAACAGACACAATGTACATATCTGTCTTTTGGTACTCGGTGGTAAAGCGTATGCCTGCCTTGACTGCGGCCTGGAAGAGTTCATCAAGACCATCTTCTTTGAAGGTCGTCTTGCCCGCGTTGAGGGTAGCAACGAGTTCTTTGTTGTAATCAGTGCCAATCACTTTGACACCATGCGATGCCATCATAAGGGCTGTCGGAAGGCCAATGTAGCCTAAACCAATTACATTTATCATTTTCTTTAGTTTTTATCAAATGTCTTTAATAATTTGTGCCATAGTACCCAGCGTACCATTGGGCGAAGGCGCGGAGGCCTTGGCGTGTGGCTTTGCAGGAAGCGTAAATTACTAATCTCCAATCACTTAGGTTTGTGGTGTGTGATTTGTTGTGCTTTGTGTACTCGCCAAACGCACTTAAAATCATTGCAAAGTTATGCTTTTTTCTAAAAATATGCAAGTGTTTGGGGAGAAAAAAGTGAAAAGGTTGGCGGATTCGGAAGGTGCTTTCCTAAAACACAAGGTGTCTCACTCTAGAGTTAGGCTCGCCTAGTTTGCCAATTAGCCACGCCTAGTTTGCCAATTAGGCTAGCGTTGTTCAGTAATTAGTCGTAAGTTATAGGCTATCAGTTCTTTTGCCAGACGCGAACATAATCCACCTCCATTGTGAGGGGCAGAGCTGTTTCGTCAATACCTTTATAGCCTCCCCAGTCACCTCCCCAGGCTATGTTGAGGATAGGGTAGAAGGCTTTGTTGAAGGGCCATGTGTCGTTGTTGCCTGTCTTGTCGTTCTCGAAATAGAGTTGCTCTTTGCCGTCCACATAAGTGAGGATGTAATCCTCTGTCCATTCCAAAGCGTAAATATGAAAGTCCTCCTCGGCTCCTTCGCAGTAGAGGTGATGTGTCTTTTGTGTCTTGGCAGGATGGTTGTATGCGGTACAATGGATGCTGCTGGAGACGTCGTTAGCATCAACGCCCACTTCCTCCATGATATCAATCTCTCCACAAGCCGGCCAATGGCCTCCTGCAACGGGCATCATCCACCAGGCAGGCCAGGATCCTTTGCCTTTTGGTAGTTTGATGCGAGCCTCGATGTAGCCGTATTTGAAGCCTTTATGTCGATTCCCATATATACGGCCACTATAGACTTTGTCGTCTTCCTTGAATGTGTAAATCCTCAGGGTGCCTTTTTTGCTCTCTGCCACCTTCCTGCCTTTAGGACTTTGACCTTTCACATAGGTCTGCAACTCGTGGTTGACCCAACCGGCTTGCGCTTCTTGATAGACCCAGAGGTTGGGGTCGAGTTCCGATTTGGAGAACTCATCGTGCCAGACCAACTTATAGTCAGGAAAAGGACAAGATCTTATCTTCTTGCTTTGGGCCGCAAATGTAAGCGAGCAAAGCATGAGTGTTAATAGACTTCTGAATATGTGCATAATCCTGAAAAGCTTTATGGTTAGGTTAATCTGCCTGTTTTTTTAGTCCAACTATCTGCGTGGGAGGAAGCATGGCTCTGCGTTTGTCGGTTTCTGTCACAATTTTTGCAGCCAATTGAAGGAATGCCTGACCTGTTATGCTGGCTGGATTTGTGGCAGCAGGCATGCCGTTGTCGCCACTCTCGCAAATGTCTTGTACGACAGGAATTTGTGCTAAAAGCGGCAGATTCATCTGTTCTGCCAATTCCTTGACGCCTTCCTTGCCAAAGAGAAAATATTGTTCTTCAGGGTGTTGAGCGGGTGTAAACCAGGCCATGTTCTCCACCAAGCCGAGGATGGGCACGTTTATCTTCTCTTGTTGGTACATGTCGATGCCCTTCTTTGCATCTGCTAAGGCTACTTGTTGAGGCGTGCTGACAATGACGGCACCTGTGATGGGTATGGTCTGTACGAGCGTCAGATGAATGTCTGAGGTGCCAGGAGGTGTGTCGAGGATGAAGTAGTCGAGGTCACCCCAACTGGCATCGCCAATCAATTGTTTTAAGGCATTGCTGGCCATTCCGCCACGCCACATGATGCCTTGGTCTGGGTTGACGAAAAAACCGATGCTGAGCACCTTGACGCCATGCTTCTCTACTGGTACGATAAGGTCGCGCCCATCGATGTTCTCGCTATAGGGACGCGCATCTTCTATCTGCAACATCTTTGGCACGGACGGTCCAAATATGTCGCAATCGAGCAAGCCTACCTTCATGCCCATCCTGGCGAGTGCTACTGCCAGATTGACAGCAACAGTGCTTTTGCCTACACCTCCCTTGCCGCTCGAAACGGCAATGATGTTCTTTACGCCCGGCAGAAGGTCGGGCAGATCGGGCCTCGGGGCTTGCAGAGCCTTTGTCTTGATTTCCACTTCGGCATCCTTCGAGGCGTAGGCATGGATGGCAGCTTCTGCCGCTTTCACAACGCTCTTCATAAATGGGTCGGTTGGCTTGTCGAAGATGAGGGTAAATGAGACGCTGAGGCCGGCGATGCGCATATCGTCGTCCACCATCTTCATCTCTACAATGTTCTTGCCTGTTCCCGGGTAACGAACAGTTGAAAGTGCATCAAGTATAAGTTGGGGGTAT
>Ga0247610_10005221_pt1 | contig 13711 bp, 10 predicted proteins | sample 174DNAGHGhighgp2_FD_193483 | JGI IMG/M metagenome (GOLD analysis project Ga0247610, IMG submission 193483) | Sheep rumen microbial communities from Palmerston North, Manawatu-Wanganui, New Zealand - 1742 DNA GHGhigh gp2 | ecosystem: Host-associated > Mammals > Digestive system > Stomach > Rumen...
AAAATCAGGGTGAAGAACTATAAGTTCATCGTTTAAATAAGCTATCAGCCGATAGTGGATGAATGCTTATAATGTCAAAATTTTAGTAATCTCAGAGGGCAGTCATTGTACACCATTTGTTCAGCCTGTTAATTTGTAAGCATGAAAAAAGGAGTTAGATTGTCTATAACTCCTTGTTTTTCAGCCTTTTATGTGGCGTTTCAGGATGGGCTTGAACCAACGACCCCCTGATTAACAGATAGGCCTTATAGAAAACGGTACTTAAGATGCCTAACACAACAAGCAATATTCTGCGGAGGAGGGATAATACTACATAAGCGATACCAATCCAAAAGGCCAAGCTCAAAATGTCGCCCCATCCAAAGGAACTACTTCCATTGGACGATGAGCCGCTGGTGGCTGATAGTGATGTGGCTTCAGGCTCAGAGTGGGTAAGGTAACGGGAAGCGCAATAGGCTGTACGGCCATAATAGTCGATTTCCGCCCAGCCGCTGTAATTGATGGAGCGTACTTTGAGTCTGGTGCCTTTGGGTACCGTTGTGATTTTACGTCCGTTTTGGCTTGCTGTGGCGCGAATGTTGAGATTGGTGGTTGTCGTGTACCACGCAGGGAAGGCCCCTTGGTCGACAGCCCAAGAGGACGATACAGACAAGAGCAAAAGAGCTCCTGTCAAAATGAGTTTTGCGGTTAGTACTTTCACATATAGTTTCATAACTGGGACAAAATTACAAAAAAAAAACGTAAAAGAATGAAGGTTTTATCCTTTTTTTTACTATCTTTGCCTGCGAAAAGATCTAAAATATATGGCTATACTACAAACTAATCAGAAGATAGGTACATATGAGATAAAACGTCTCATCAAGGAAAATTTCTACTGTGAGACGTATCGTGTGGAGGACGAGCAGGATCGCATACAAACGCAAATAACAAAGTTATAGGCATATCTTATTACTTCTAACAAATAACCAAAAGCGTATGTTCAAGGTATTTATAACAGAGAAAATTCTGAGGAATATCATTCAAGCAGAGAGTCAAAGGCCAAATGATTCCCGGTCGAACCTGTTCAAGATTCTTAAGTCTGCCAAGAATCTATATGTGGCAATGGATGCTCCTGATTTAGCATGGATTAAACAGTTAAAAGACGATTTTGGTCTTGTGGCTGATACAACGAGGACTGAATATATCAAGAATATTCCATCCAAACCAGAATCAGTTCTTAAGAATCCTTCTTCATTATTTATTCTTGACATACCACTTGCAGAAGCAAAAAAGATTCAGGTAGAATACGGAGTGATTTGTCGGAGTGGTGTAGATACCAACGTATCGACGTTGGTCGACATCAACGACGAACATACGACAGACAAAAATAAGCCTCTAGGAAGAGGATGGGATACTGTGCTGGATAGTGTAGAGCCCTTACCCTCTAACGCACTCATTCTAACAGATCGTTATTTGTTTAAAACCACCAATGCGAATTATGGTAATGGCTTTGATAATGTGCGCAGTATTTTAACAGAGTTACTGCCACGTGAATTGAATACCACCTATCATATTATGGTTGTTTTTGATAAAGACAGCATAGATGCTCTTTATGACTTTCAGACAATTGCAAAGCGGCTGAATGACATTAAGGAAGAATTTAAGCGTCCTTATCCCATAACGATGGAAGTGTTAGGTATTACAGGTAAAAACGAAACCTATCATAATCTCCATAATCGGCGCATTGTTTCCAACTACTTCGTGGTGAAGATGGACTATAGGCTGGCGGCATTTAACAAGACTGTTGGTACGGCAGATCAAACAATCACGCCACAGGTATTATTCACAGAAGATAGTCTGAATCGTCATTCTTCAGCCCCATTAAAATCTATGGAGCAGATTATCTCAACCCTTCGTGAATTCTCTAACTCTCTTTCATCGCCATATACCAAACACGACAGCTACTATTACGCTGTTAATGGTGAATGGATGGAAAAGTGTATTGCTATTAGGAATAGATTAATAAAATAATAATTTTTCATTATGATATTACTATTTTCATTAGGCAATGTAGAAGCGCTATACACTATTGGAGTTGTATTAGCTGGCGTTATACTATATGTTATTACTAAGGTCGTTAGGACTGGCAATCAGAAACGTCAAGATACGCAAGAGCAATTTAACAGGGTTGTTGAGCAGCTGTCTAAAGACAATGAGACAGCCCAATTGTCAGCTGCCATTATTCTCCGACGTTTTTTCACTGCTGTGATAGACAGAAATCGGTTTAGACAAGAGACCATCAACGTAATATCATCTATGCTTAAGATTCATCCCACAGGGATATACCAAAAAACTCTAGGTGATGGATTGGCCTATGCAGGAAATCTGAATTATGCAGATCTTCAGCGGACGAACATGCAGGATTTGTATCTTGGCAAGAAGAACGAGAAGGATGATGCCCTGGAAAAGAAGGGTAAGGCTCCCAAAACAGACAAGGATGACTCATGGAAGATTACGATGGACTTCACAGACATGTATGGTGCGAACCTGTCATATGCACTGGTTGAAAACATTATTGGTTTTGGGACCATATTCAATAGTGCGATTTTTAATCATACCAATATCAAAAATTGTACTTTCAGAAAAGCAGACTTTAAGTATTCGGATCTTACTAATGTCTATTTCGAAAACGTCATACTCGAAGGCTCTGACTTTAAAGGAGCCAAAGGTATCCCTAAGGAAATGATCAAGCATTTGAAATGGATTAACCAAGGGACTAAAGATGAAGCCTATATCTACGAAGGCTCTGATGTGTTCATAATGGACAAGTCGAAAAAGAAAGGTGGCGGCCATAAAATGGTATTCTTCAGTATGCCTGGAACTTTAACAGCCTCAGAAGAAGCTTTGACACTTTACTACAAGAAGATATTAGAAGGAAAAGGTATCGAGGCTATCATATACAAACGCGATCATTATCCTAAAGACAGTCAGCTAACGAAGGTTAAGGAGTCTATTCTACAATCAGACGCCATGATTGCATTTGGTCTTAAACAGATTGAAATCAAATCCGGGCGTTTAAATCCAGACAAGAAAGAAATCGAAGAGGGAGTATGGCTTCCCACACCATGGAATGAGATTGAAGTGGGTATGGGAGTTATGGCCAATCTGCCCATTCTTCTTGTCAGAGATGACAAAATTGAAATAGGTGTATTTGACAAAGTGATTAGCGAATACCAGATAAAGTCATTGTCATCAGCCACGCCATTAGAAAATATCGAAGCGAATGATGAATTCAAGAAGTGGATAGCAATGTTTACAAATGAAAAATATGAGATAGAAATAACAGATGAAATGAAAGAACTGGCAGACCGGTTAGCAGAACACGCACACAACACGTTGGCAAAAGAAAAGATAAGTCTGGATTGGTCAAACGGCGAGGTTCATGACGATGTTCAGATGCATCATCAAGACCATGTTTCTTATAAAGACTTGTCCGAAGAAGAAAAGAAATTGGATAGAGAAATATATATAAAAACACTGAAGTCCATACTTGAGATGGGATTCAGAATAGAAAAGTAGTAAGTTTTTTAGATATGAGAAGAAGAAAGATTTGGCTTACTGATTAAGAATAACAAAAACTAAAAATATGATGGAATTAAAGAACTTGAATCAACAACTATCAACTAAAAAGTTGGAAAAAGCCTATACATTTTTCATGGTGCCTTTTTATTATCATGGAAATGAATGGGATGAGATCCACCAAGAAAAACTTGGTAAGTGGATTCCTGTTAAAGAGGAGCTTTACAATAAAGATGATGTATTGTACCCATACATTATGGATTTGTTTAAGCAAAAGAGCGATATTAAAAAGACTCGTTTACAGATATACGAGTTCGACGCAAAAGATAATGGTCCGTCTTCTCAGTTATTTGTTGAACGGGTTCTTGGCAAAAAAAATGTAGCAGTTATCGCCAAGAACGCTAAGGAACAAAAGAATCCAACAACCATTTCGTTTGTCCTTAAAAAGGATGGTAACTTCGCGCCACATCTTACTATTTCTCCATCAGCAAATATAGGCATTCTGACCTTTGCCATAGAGTTGGAAGATCACGAGAACATTGACAATCTAAAACTGCTGAACTATTTTTTGCAGAAGAGGGATGAGGTGGAAAAATATCAATGCGTTTGCGTTAAGCCTGACAATCAAGAGGAAATAGAATCCGTAAAAGATTTACATGATGCAGCCTGCAACATACCCGACTTATGGAAGAAAAACAAATTTGGAAAGGTTTGTAATCAATTCAGGACCAAGAGCAATATAGATTTCGTCTGCTGGGACATTAAAGACTTCGTGGACTGCCTTTTGGCAAATATGAAGTATGAACCAGGCAAGCCTCAACTTAAGTATTTCAGTAAAGACCGCATTCATACTTTTACCTTCTGTTCATTGGATGACCCTCAAAACTCCTTAGACGAAAAGGCTATTACCCCCGACCTGCTCAGATTGTCGCGTAGTGTCGTCGACAGTTATATGTTACCCTTCGATTTGTTGGAAAAACAGGGAGCCGTCCTAAGAACCTACGACAACATTTTCTTCTCGTCTGCTATCGAGGGAAGCGCAATGCTTTGTATCGCCAAAGCAGAAAACAAGAGTTTCATTGCTAATATACACAATACATTCAATCGACAGTATTTCCTCATCTATTTATTAGTGCTCATCCAACGATACACATTGCTAAGTTTAGAGCAAAAACTAACAGAATTTGAATCAACAGAAAAGGATGATGATGAAACTATCAAGAACGATGATGAAACATTGTGGAATCTAATTAATGTTATTTGTCGTATCAAGGTTAATTGCTACTATACCGATGTGTCAATCTATACACATCATAGCCAGTTCTATCAACATTGCTGTAAGAATCTTCACATTCCTGAAACGTTTAAGGAAATTGACGAGAAGGTCGAACTTCTAAAACTGACTACTGACCGTAAGATGCATATTCTGATGGAAGCTCAACGCGAAATCCAAGAAGAAGAAGCAAGAAGACATCAGGAAGAAATTGAGCGTATCAAATTGAAAGAAAAGGAAGATGAAGAAAAACGCAGAATAGAAAAAGAACAAGAGGAACAAAGATTGGCAAAAGAAAAAGAAGAATATAATAAAAGAATAAATGAGGCAAAAGATGAAGCTGAGCGCAGACAGCATATCCTCAATTGGGTGGTTGCCATTTTGACAATTGCTCAAGTCATACAAGCTTCATACGAAGTCATCAGTCATTTTGGCGAACTAAAAATGTACCTTTCGTTAGGCATTGGATTACTTGGTATTGCATTATTGGTTTGGTTAATGTGGAAAGATATTATTGACTTTATTATGAGAATAAGAACAAGATAATAACAATTAAATAATTACAATTATGGCAAACAATCAATTCAGATTAGTCCCTGTTGACTATTCAAGACCTTATGACCAACAACCTGAGTGCAAACGTCACGTCATTGGCGCTTATGCTAATCTAGCTCGTCACAATATGACAGTCACTATCAACGCTATCATGCAGGCTATTGGTTTGGAACTCTTCAATGAAAATAACATTGACGAAGCTTTCAACAGCAGCCACAGAAAGATATTGTCACAATTGGACAATATCCAGAAAGTAAACCTGCAAAAACGTATTTATCGTCACTTCCCTTTCTTCAAAAGGATGAAGCTTGAAGATGAGAGTAAGAAAAGTGTGCAGCTTAATAAGCTATTAGAGATCATGTCCGACTTCACCAGTTGCATGTCAATGATTAGAAACTATTATACACACTATCATCCTTACAACTCGCCTGCAGAACTTGCCAATCAACTGGAGTTAAAAAAGGAAATGGGTAAACGTCTTCAATACCTTTTTGAGAACACCAGCCAGATGTTCAAGTCTTACGAGAATCTTGATCATGAAAGTAACGAGGTTTTTGCTGCGCTTAGAATTCCAGAGGATTATATCGAAGAATTCATGCCTGGCGATAAGGATTATCAAAAACTTGAGACGCTACTAAAAGATCCTAAAGTCAGCAGGTTTAAAAAGCAAGGGCTTAAACTGGACATGAAGACGCTAAAGATAACAAAGAAGGCTGTCAGATATATACGAAACCCAGAATATCAGGCTTATATGATGGATAAAGAAAAGGGTATGTCTGATATTGCCGTCATCTACTTCCTTTGCCTGTTCCTCGAAAAGAAGGTTTCGTTTGAACTCATGGAAGAGGTTGGCCTCACAGAGCAAATCAAGTTTAATGGAGAAAATGCCGACCAACAACTATTGTTTGTCAAAGAGATTCTATGCATGAACCGTATCCGTATGACGAAGACAAAATTGGATAGCGAAATGACGGATACAGCACTTGCACTTGACATGATTAACGAACTGCGCAAATGTCCCAAGCCTCTATATGAGGTATTCTGTAAGGAGGCCAGAGATGAATTCAAGGATGACTCCACTGTACAATGGGAAAAAGAACACAGGACGGAAACCGTAAACACAGAAGAGAATACTGATAGCGAGGATGAAAGGACTATAGAAAAGGATACGCCTCGTAGCACTTTTGTTCGCTGGGAGGACCGTTTCCCACAGATGGCTTTAAGATACATTGATTATCAAGGTCTATTTGATGACATACGCTTTCAACTGAATCTTGGTAAATACCGATTTGCTTTCTATCAACACGACAAAGCCTACAGCGTTGATAATGAAGAACGTCTTCGTATTCTTCAGAAGGAAATGCATGGATTTGGACGCATTCAGGAAGTACAGGCCAAGAAAAATGAGAAGTGGGCCGTTCTTTATGACAAGAAATATGTAGAGGAAGGACTCACGAAGAAGAAACCTGATATGGCTGGACAGGCTCCTTATGTCACAGAACAGTATGCCCAGTATGCTATTGACGAAAAGAGTCATTCCGTCGGACTGCGATGGGAAGGATGGAAGGCAACAGGAGATTCCAAGAAACACTATGGCGATTTGGACAACCAGAAAATGTTTATTCCTTATCTGCCAACAAAGCCTCTACCGGAGGGGAAACAAACGAACCAAAGCGAGCCTTTGTTGCCTCCACAAGCATTGTTGAGCCTGTACGAACTTCCAGGTTTACTATTTTTTCAGTATTTGTTGGTAAAACAGGAGAAGGACATATTTGAGGCTGAGAATATGATAAAGAAGTATTATCACAGTCTATACAGGTTCTTCCAAGACGTTAGTACAGGAACCTTGAAACCTGTAGCAGATAAGGACGAAAAAGACACTTTGGAAAAGCTTGCAAAAGTGTTAAGTGCTGAGCCCTATTGTCTACGTCTCACTGACATCCCTGACAAACTCAAGAAATATCTTTTAGGAATTTCTGTTGACAACTGCCAACGCATGGAACAGTCAGCTATCTATCGTCTTGAGGAACGAAAAGAAAGAATACAAAAGGCACTCAACAGCTTCATCGACAAGAAAAAGAAGATTGGCAGCAAGGAGAACAAATTTGATAAGATGAGGGCTACCATTAAGACTGGTTCTTTAGGCCAGTTATTGGCCCGCGACATTATGGAATGGCTGACAGACGAGACTAAGACAAGAATGAAACTGACTGGTCAAAACTATGTTGCCATGCAGACTGCCCTTACCTTGCTTGGTCAAAGTTTTAGAGGGGACAGAGATCATGAAGTTAATTGTACAAAGTTAAGGGAGATCTTTTTGAAATCGAATATTCTTCCCGAAAACGATGATGACTACGATGCCGACCTGCACCATCCCTTCCTGCTTAATGTCCTTGACGAAGAACCTTCGTCTGTTGAGGAGTTCTATGAGATCTATTTGGAGGAGGAACTCAACCATATCGATTATATGATAACATTCCTCAAAAAGCATAAGGCAAAAGGCACAGCTTTATACATCCCATTCCTGCATGCCAACAGGTCAAGATGGAAGAACGCAGATGAGGATACCATGAAGAAGTTGGCCACCCGCTATATGGAACAGCCACTTCAATTACCAAATGGAATGTTCACGGAATCCATCTTCAAGCTCTTGATGGAGATAGACAATCCTGACTTGCACGAAGAATTGGTGAAGGCTGAAAATCCTGATGCAGATAAGAATCTGGCGAATAACGTTTCTTATCTTATGAGCATTTACTTCAAACATGTTGAGCGTGACCACTCTCAGCCTTTCTATAATACCACAGCCATTGAAGGAGAGCCGAGTCCATATCGTCATGTCTATCGCATCTTCAAGAAACTATATGGTCAACAAATCCCGCATACGAACCAGACAACGACTCCTGCCTACACTGTTGAAGAAATCAATGGCTTACGCAAGCAGGCTTTGACAGACATTGCAAAATATGTAGAAAAAGACATCAGCAATTGGAAAGATAGGCAACAATTTAAATTTGAGCAGAAGCTGAAAAAGAAGCTGAAGAAGGAGAACGACAGACGTTATAAGAACCATGAACAACAGCTGAATGTTTATGAGGAAGTAAACAAAGTTGTTCAACAGGAAATCAATACGATGAGGACAACCACTACAGCCAAGTTGATACGTCAGCTGAAGAAGGTCTACGACAATGAGCGTACTATTCGACGCTTCAAGACACAAGATATGCTGATGCTAATCATGGCACGTGAAATTCTCAAAGCTAAAAGTCAGAACAAAGACTTCACCAAAGATTTCTGTCTTAAATATGTCATGACCGATTCTCTACTCGACAAACCCATTGACTTTGATTGGAGTGTCAATATTGAGAAAAAGAAGAAAAATGAGGAAGGAAAGATAGAAAAAGAAATCATCAGGAAAACTATTAGACAAGAGGGTATGAAGATGAAGAACTATGGACAGTTTTATAAGTTCGCTAGTGATCATCAGCGATTGGAGTCTCTTCTGTCTCGCCTCCCTGATGAACTTTTCCTTAGGGCAGAAATAGAAAACGAGTTGTCTTACTACGACACCAATCGTAGCGAGGTGTTCCGTCTGGTATATATTATCGAGAGCGAAGCATACAAACTCAAGCCTGAACTTGCAAATGATGCCAATACCGACAAAGAATGGTTCTACTATGCTGACAAGAAAGGGAAGAAACATCCAAAGCGCAATAATTTCCTAAGCCTCTTAGAAATACTTGCAGCAGGCAAAGACGGCATACTTAACGAAGATGAGAAGAGAAGTCTTCAGAGTACTCGCAATGCTTTTGGACATAACACCTACGATGTTGACCTACCCACGGTCTTTGAAGGTAAAGAAGAGAAAATGAAGATTCCTGAAGTTGCCAATGGTATTAAGGATAAAATTGAAAATCAAACAGAAGAATTAAAAAAGAGTTTGCAAAAGTAATTTGTAATCATGCCCGCCCAACTCAATGCCCTGTGTCAGATTCCCCGCCTTTACCTTGCTTGGAACACGGAAAGGCGAAGGGATCTGTTGGGGGCGTTGATGGGCTTTCGATACTGTTCGCGCGATCTTTGACTTATTGATAACCCAACCCGCAAAATCATTTGCGAAAAACTGGTTTTTGATTATGGTGCTCATTTTGAGCAGTTTACCTTTTTTTCGCATTTTCGAGAATAGTGTATTTTTTTCGCAAGACAGAAATAATCGACGTTTTTCTTGGAATTCTTGCGAAAAATGACTAAATTTGCACACGGATAAAGGCAGGATTTTAGGGAGCTTTTTTCGCAAGAATCCAATACGGAGAAATCAAGCGAATCATTTGCGAACTTTTTGAATGTATGGAATCCACTGAGAATAAGCAAGTTAGATGTAAAACGGAACTATAAAACCCAGCATTTGAGTATGAAAAAGCATGGTATTTGCGAAAATCATGTTCGCGAGATTGCTAAGTCTTGCGAAATCAGTGCTTTAGGGTTTAAAGGAACGTCATCCTATGGTCAGACGACTTCTTCAAAGTCCTTTAGACAGGACTGTTGTAGAAGCTTATCGTTTGGATAGGTATGACAACTTTTCTCCATGTCGAAATCTGCCAAGATTGTATTGGTTGTAGAAGCTTATCGTTTGGATAGGTATGACAACCGACCGGTATCATCGAGATCGTCTGCGGAGCAAGGTTGTAGAAGCTTATCGTTTGGATAGGTATGACAACTCGTTCTCAAACTCGATAGCGGCGCCCACACCCGTTGTAGAAGCTTATCGTTTGGATAGGTATGACAACTTTACTCAATTCTTGCGACATCTTCTTTTGAAAGTTGTAGAAGCTTATCGTTTGGATAGGTATGACAACTTTCTTCTTTTTCTTCTTTCCCCTTGAGTTTTAGTTGTAGAAGTTTATCGTTTGGATAGGTATGACAACTCCCTCATCGTCTACAGCAATGATGCTGAAGTATAAGTTGTAGAAGCTTATCGTTTGGATAGGTATGACAACTTTATGGTCGTGCTTGAGGTTGATGTTATCCATCAGTTGTAGAAGCTTATCGTTTGGATAGGTATGACAACTTTGTCATCGTCGTCACACGGTGTGTAGTTCTGAGTTGTAGAAGCTTATCGTTTGGATAGGTATGACAACTTTCGTGTTCGCCGTTCGTAAGCTCGTTTACGCTGTTGTAGAAGCTTATCGTTTGGATAGGTATGACAACTTGTCCTACAATCAGCTTCTTCTCCCACCTCTGAGTTGTAGAAGCTTATCGTTTGGATAGGTATGACAACTTTTACTCCAGAACTTGTACGCATTTCCACCTGCCGTTGTAGAAGCTTATCGTTTGGATAGGTATGACAGCAAAAATACTCCCCAAAAAACGATCAGCGCGCAGCGTTGTAGAAGCTTATCGTTTGGATAGGTATGACAACAACCACTTCAACGAAGGTATTACCTTTACGTTGGTTGTAGAAGCTTATCGTTTGGATAGGTATGACAACTTGTTGTTCTCAATAGTGGTATCGCTCCACATAAACGTTGTAGAAGCTTATCGTTTGGATAGGTATGACAACTTTGGGTTAATAACTTGAGACATGAAAGAACTTGTTGTAGAAGCTTATCGTTTGGATAGGTATGACAACTTTAGTAGTAGGAAGCCCTGCTTTCAGATTCTTAGTTGTATAAGCTTATCGTATGGATAGGTATGACAACGATTAAATGAAATGAAAAATCCCCACATTGCAATATCATCACAATGTGGGGATTAAAGATTTCTAAGCGCACTGGAACACTTTTGGAATGTCTTATTTAGAAAGATTTTTTGTTTATTTCATTCTTTTTTGTATCTTTGCACTCGATAAAAACAACTATTATTATGAAAACAGTCAATGGACAACAAGTAAGAGATACTCTTTCTAAACAAATACGAGTATATCTATGTGGCGATTTGGCGGAACCCGAAGCTTTTGAATCCGTAAAAACAGATGGGCTTGAGATAGGTGTAAGTCATTATGATGTGAATACTGCAGAAAAGGCTCACTTCCACAAGTGGAACCATGAGTATAATATTATAAGGAAAGGTGCCGTTAAAGTATATGTTTTCAACGAACATAAAGAATACGAATTTCATCAGGACGACATGTATGTGATAGAGCCAGGAATGGAATACGTAACAAAAGCTATTGCTGGAACAGAAGTGTTGTTCGTGAAGTCTCCCGGAGGTAATGATAAGGAGTTGTTGCCTATCACTGACGCTATATTGTCATGGGGGAAAGACTGGAATTCATTAATGGAAGAACGATAGAAAAGAATTGTGATTATGAAACGAAAACGGTCCGAAAGGCTTCTGACGTTTGTTTATGCTGAGGAGGCTTGGCATCATTCAAAAAAGAGTATTTTGGCTTTTACTGGTGTGCTGGTTGGTATATGGGGTGTTATTAATTCTTTATTGAATAAAGATATTGGCTGGCAAGTTTTGATGGTATTAGTTGTTGTTGGTTTGCTTCATGCAATATGTGTGTTCTTATATTGGTATGTCCATATAAAAAATGGCCGTATGTCGATCAGTCTTTTTAGAAAGCGTGAAGTGACACTTCTCAGGAATGATTTCCAAGAAAACATGAATTATGTATTACACAATTTGTCACACGAGGATTTGGATAAATTTGCATTTGTCATGGGCATAGATAGAACCGGTAATCTTAGCATTAGTTCAGAAAGCGGTGTCGTACATTGGGTATTGAAGTATCTTAATGATAATTATAGGTGTGGAAAGGAATTGCCTTTAGACTTTATTCAGAAAGAATTGAATAATTATTTGGATAATCATCCTCAAGTAGAAGAAACGAACAAACTTGCATACGGAACTTGCGTTGAAGTAAAATTATTGTTGCAACCAATCGATGCTTCTACAAAATTGAATGACATTCCTTGCAATTTAATTTTAATAGCAAATTCTCGAAAGGAAATCCCCAATGAGAAGAACCATGAAGAATGGATGAGTGATGATGACAAATCAAATATCATTGTGCCAAAGGTCTTTGACTATCTGCTGAGTACAAACTGGTACAGAGGGGCTATGCTCGGCGTTATGGGAACAAATGGTATGCGACAAGCTTATCAAGTGATTTTTTCTCAGATAATTAATCAGTATGCCCGTATCTGCTACAAAGATGATCTAAATCCTCTTTTACACCTTTACATTTCTATTCGTGAAAAAGATTATAGCAAGCGTATGACATTGAGTCAATTGGAGAGATTTGTTCGACAATGCGCCCGTTATTACACCTCATAAAAAAGATAGAAACTCTGATTAGGATTCCTTATTCAGTTCAATTCTGGGGAGATTTCCCAACGTGTAGTGAGGCAAGTCGTTTCTTATGCCGGCCTCGTGCAGTCTGTCTATAAAAGCGTTCAGATGTTCTGAAAGCGGTATGAGGTTGTTGTTCCGATAGGCTTTCAACAAAGCCATAGAATTGATTTCTAGTGATTCGATGTCAATGTTCAGTTCTACGAAAGAGATTAGGAAGAGTTGGAGGTCTTGGTCCTTGATTTCTTCGCAGACATTTAGTAGCTTTTCGTCACTATCCAGACAGTTCAGGAATTTCTCGTGTATGGCTGAGTCAACATCCTTGACGGACAACAAGGCTCTGAAGCCCTGTCGTCTTAAAAGAGCCAAATCAGATACTTTAATATATGGGTACAGCCTTGAAAAATTCAGAGAAGAGATGTGTTGGGGCTTTATTCCATATTTTTTGCATATAGCCGCATAAGAAGAAGTGAGATTCACAATACACTGAAGCAATTCGTTCTCATCCTTGCCCAACAAATCAGTGTCATCGGCTTCTATTATATCATCATATAGCTGTGTATCGCTTGTTATTGGATCATAGAGATGCTGAAGAAGTCTGTCCTGTGACTCTATGTAAACTTCTGACCTGTTGTCACCGGTACTCAGGGTGAAGAGAATGTCGGCATCTACGGTATGACGGTTGTTCAGAATGTCAGAAATGGCCTTTTCCCGGTTATACTCAGGGTAAAACAAGAGCAAATGCTGACGAATTCTTGCAAGATTTCCGATGTTTCCAGCTATCCGCTCTTTTTCAACCCTTACTTTTAGTTTTGCAATCGTCTCGCGAGAGACGTCATTCGCATCTCCAATGAAAGCATTGATCTCATCGCCAAAGTCTTTAATACCCGATTCATATTCCAACTTCAGGCACTCCTCTGCTTCCTGACATCCCATATCGAGTGCCTTCTTTATGAAGTATTGGGCAAGCATTTCATCTTGTGTAGTACCGATGCCTTGGGCATATAGCAGACCAAGGTGAAGGAAAGC
>Ga0247610_10005224_pt1 | contig 13704 bp, 23 predicted proteins | sample 174DNAGHGhighgp2_FD_193483 | JGI IMG/M metagenome (GOLD analysis project Ga0247610, IMG submission 193483) | Sheep rumen microbial communities from Palmerston North, Manawatu-Wanganui, New Zealand - 1742 DNA GHGhigh gp2 | ecosystem: Host-associated > Mammals > Digestive system > Stomach > Rumen...
CAAATCATTTCTTCAGATGCTTTCGTAATTCGTCAGCGTCGATTGAATCACCGCCGCAATACATGGTGTTGCCAATCAGAATGCCAGCGTCGTCATTCAGTTCGATATATACGCAATTGCGCTTTTCGCGTTGCTTTTTCTCTGCCTTTTTGGGTTCGACGCCCCAATTTGCAGCATCAACGCCCCAATTCGCCAATTTGGTTGCGTCCCAACCGTTTGCAAGCGCGTCCCAATCATTGTCACCGTCATGCTCGTTTTCAAGTATGATGATTTCTTGCATGGTTTCCGCGTCTGTGTCCGGCGGAACGATGATGCAAGGTACACCGGACATCTTCAACTTCTTTGCAGCGCGCAAACGCTGATTTCCGCCCAATGCGACGAATTTGCCGTTGAACTCAATCACCTTCAGCGGAAACACGCCCAACAAGTTATTTTCGGCGATGCGCTTTGTCAGACGGTCGAATCGTTCAGCGGTGATCGTGCGGGGGTTTGCCGGAACATCGGGAATTTGCCCGCTGTTGTTCACTATTTTGCCCGTCGGAACGATGCAAATTGATGTGTTGTCGATTATATCCATGTGCCTTGCATACAAAATTCGCTGCAAAATTACTATTCATTTTGAATACTTGCAAATTTTCTTGAATATAACAGCACAAAAAAAACGCCGGTGCGGGGCGCACCGGACGTTCGGACGTTCTGTTGTCAGAATAATCGGGGAGTGTATGCGGTCAAGACTTTTTCGGTTGCGGCTTTGTAGAAATCTTTTTTGATTTCGAAGCCGTATGCACGGCGTCCGGTCTTTAATGCTGCAAGCAATGTCGATCCCGATCCGGCGCACGGATCAATGATGACGTCGTCTTTGTCTGTGAAGATCTCGATCAGACGCTCCAGCAACGGAACGGGCTTTTGCGTCGGGTGAACTTTCGGCGTTTCGTTGTCACGCACCCAATCGAAACAATTGAATATCATGCGACCGTCGTTGTTGAATTTTGGGAGTTTGTCCTTGTACAGAACCAAACCGTATTCGCAATTGCCGACAATCTTCATGTTCGCTTTCAGCACTTGCGCCGAAAAGTTCTTGCGGAACACAAGCGGGATATAGTGCATGAACCCGTATCGTTGCCCCAATTCGATGTAGTATTGCAGTTGTTCGAAGGCGCAAAAGATAATCATGCACGGTGCTTTGCTCTTTTGTCGCGTTTGCGGCGTCTTTTCGTCGTCGGTGGTAATACCCCCCCCATTTTCCAATTCAGCGTCGGAAATGCCTTGTTTTGGCTCTTTAACAAGCATTTGCGAACAGAAGTGCATGAACTCTGCCGGTCGAAAGTCTTTGTCGGTGTCGAAAAACTCTTTGCCCGCCAATTCTGATTCACCGTTCTTGTTGTCACCGTCCTTGTACCATGCCGGATTCGATGCGTATGCGTTTTTGCCCAAATTGTACGGCGGATCGGCAATGATCAATTGGGCGTGTGGTATTCCATAAACCTTGAAGTTTTGGAAATGATCGTTGTATAATTCAACTCTTTTCATGTTAAAAATGGATTATTTCTGCGAAAATCTGCGTGTATCAAATCGCATTCCCATGTGTTTGATTGCCGCCATGCGCAAAATTCATAAAATTTACATTGATTGCATTCCATATTGATTCAATTTATAATCAATTCCGGATTGTCATGCACATTGCCGACAATTTCTTTTCCGTATGTGTCCAACCAATTTTGATCGAAACGGCTTGCAAGGTCTAATTTTCCGTCGCATAATGCGACAAATGAACCCAACTTTTCGTCATAAAAGATCACATGTTTGATAAATCGCGAACTTTGCACGATGTCGCCTTCGAAGATGTCTTTTCCGTGAACGTCGTGCATTCCGGTATATTGCCCGACCGAATCCGGAATAACATGATACGTTGACGTGCAATGGTCGGATTGTGCGTAAATGATCAGCGTTTCGCCATTTTCACATTGTACGCACCCACCTTCCACCCATTCGCCCGCATATTTGCTTTCGGGAACGCATTTCCCGCGAAATAAAATTTTCCGTTCCATGATCAATATGCTTTTCCGTGTTTTGGTTCGCGCGTCAAATTGTATTCGGCTTTCATGCGTATGTGCTTTTCGATGTCGATGTTCATCGCACCGCACAAATCCATAAGCCGCAAAAAGGCGTCGGCAATCTCATCTTCGAACGAATCTTTGATGCCGCGTTCAAACGCTTCGCGATACGCTGTGCGTTCGGGGTGAATAGTGCCGCCCCATTCCTCCAGCGCGTCAATGTAAACAGAATCATAGCATTCAAAATCTGCATGATGATTTTTCCGGTCGGCTTCGCACGCTTCGCCCAATTCGGACACAATCAGCATCAAATTGGTCGCGACCGGTTGCGGGGTGAACCCCTTTTCAATGACGGCTTTGTGCTGTTCCGCGCAAGCCGCGTTCAAATTCAAAGTGTCAAACATAGTTTTTCGGATATTTAGTTGTTTATTATTGGATTTTCAATCTGAATTGGTTTGTCGAACAATGAAAGTGCAGTTGCGTCGCGTGGACGTGCGGCACATTCGGATTCTTTTTGTCGTCGCATACGCAAAGGGTTTTACCTTTCATCAGTCCTTCGCGTGGGATCACAAGGTTGTCGCAATTCTTGCAGATTTGTTCCATGAATGCGACCTTCTTGATTTTGAGATCTTCCGGATCAACGTGTTGCATCTGCTTTTTCATTGCTTCGATGAACGCCGAACGGCTGTGCGAACGTGCGTGTTGTATTGCAAATTGGCTTTTCATATCAGTCAAATAATGATGTTTGTTTGATAATTCGTCCGGCGATTTGGATTTCACCGTGACATTCTTTTCTGTATCGCGTTTCTTGCGCTGCATAGTATTCGGCGTCGATTTCGCAACCGGTGAAGTCGAATCCCAATTTGTATGCGGCGATGCGGCTTGAACCGCTACCAACAAACGGGTCGAATATCGTTGCGCCCTCTTTCGCGTAATTTCGCAATATCCATGCGTACAATTGCACCGGCTTTTGGGTTGGGTGTATTCGCTCTTCCTTATGTTTCATGTCGCCTTGCAACATGCCTTGCCAGCGGAATGCGAATTTGCGCACCGCCGACGGGAATGACGTCCATGCCAATTCACAATCAGCGAAATCAGTTGCGCCGTTTTCCTTATCCCATACAATCCAACACGGCGACGGGTACGGTATGCGGTCGATGAAATGGTTTGCGCCGAAAATGACTTGATTGCGCGATACTCTGATTATTTCGTCAAACACGGCTTTGTCCGGTGCTGATCTGTCCCAATCTTTCGGGGTGTATTCGCGTGATTTGGCAATGCAGCCGCGCGAATGGTTTTTCAAACCGTCCTCCCCGATGCCGTATGGCGGATCACAAATCGCAAGGTCGAAAGCGTTGTCCGGTAACGTGCGCATGAACGTCATGCAGTCGGTATTATGTACGATGCTTTGCGTCATTGAAATTCAAATAGTGCTAATTGAATTGGTTTGTTGTTCTTATTCGGGAAAAACCCGCATTTGCAATTTGGATATTGATCATTGACACCGCCATTCAGCATGTCGAAATCAATCTGTGAATATGGGTTTTCGATCTCTCTGCGACCATGCAATCCGCAAAATGAATGACTATAATCGTATGGATCAGCGCACCCCTTATTTGCGAGTAAGAAATCCCAACACCAATAATGGCAGTTAATACAGATCGTTTGCATGATCGGGTTTATCTGAATAATTGTTGTTGCGTGTCCGGATTGCTCAATTGCTTGCGGCGGTCAATCTCTGCATCAATTTCGCGTTCCAATGCCTTTGCGCGTTGCAGGGCGATACCGTCACGGTTGCGAAAGTATTTCTTTTGCCATTCGCGCATTTCAGCAACTTTGTTGAAAAATAGTTCGTCATTCATAATCGTTCGCGTTTTGCGCCGTGCGTATGTGCGCCGGATAAATCCGGCACACTATACGACGCGGGGCGGTTATACCTCGATGATTGCAATTTCCGGCGCGATTTCGCGAATCTGCGTCAGTTGTTCATCAATGGCGGTGTTCCGGATTGCTTCAAGCGATTCATTCGCTCCAGCGGACAACAGCGCAAACGAAACGTCACGACCGTCAACACTCGCAAAGAACTCCACTTCGATGTTTTCAGCCGCATAGCCCTTGAACATCGGCATCGTCAGCGTAATAGACTCCGGCAAATTGCTGTTCACCACTTGTTCGAAGTTGTCTTTGCTTGATCCATTTTCCTTGATTGACTGTTCGATTTTCTGATTAACATCGGCGGTGAAATTCATCAACGTCGAAACGATCTGCATACCCGTCATGCGATCTTTGAACCAATACCGGTGCATCTTCAGAAGTTTCGCAAGTTCGGTCGGCGTCCATGCGTGGCGTTCGTTGATGTGCAGCAACGCGAAATCGGGGTGAAACTGCAAACGTCCGGACACTTGACCATGATTGTATTCGTCGCGTTCGTTGAAATTCAGCGTCAGCGTCACATTGTCACGGTCAACAATGATGTGACAGTCCTTTTGCGCGAATTGCTCTTTGTTAATACGCTTTTTCAGATACTCCAGCACCGCGCCCAATGTTCCGGATATTTTCACCGGCATCGGGGCTTTCGGGTCTAATACTTTCGGCGCATCGCCTTCACGGAGAATCACCTCCGTCGTGCCGTTTCCGGCTTGAATCACTAATTTGTCGTTTTCCATAATGAATGATGTTTTGATTGTTGTTGATTATTTATCGTCTGTTCCGGTCTTTGAAAGACGCATCGGTTGGAACACCGTTTTTTGCAGTTCGTCAGCGGTACATTGACGCGCTTCGATGCAATCGCCGTTTTCGTTGTAGAAATACGTCATGCGCTCTTCCTCGTTGATGAACTTGAAACATACTTCCGTCACCAATTCGGCTTTCGCACGTATGTTCTCGATCATGCGTCCGCGTTGCTCTTTCAGCGGTTTCAAACGCTGCTTGAAATCATTTGCAATCGCTTTCGCTTCTTCCTCGATGTCGTTGATCTCGATTGAGGTGTTCGCAAGCATTTCCTTATGTCCTTGCAACTCCTCCGGCGTAAACGGTTTCATGTACGTCTTTTGTTCAACTGCATCGGCGTTGTCTTTCAGAAAACGCTTCCGTTGTTCGGGGTCGGCATACTCTTTGCCTAATCCCTGCATCATTTTTTTGTCTTTTGCCATAGTTTTATGAATTTTAGATTGTTATTTACTTGCGCCGTATGCGCGGTTTGTGTGCGAATGTTCCGGTGGTTGTCAGTTGCAGCAATTTAGCATTGAACGTCTTGATCTTGATGCGCGGGTTCGCTTTGATCCGCACGAAATCCGCTTGCGTCAAATTCGGGTTGCGGTGTTTCAATTGCTGATATTCTCTGCATACATTCAACCAAAATTCATCGGAATGGTGGAACACGTCATGCGGTTCGGGACTTTTGCGTTTCAGTCCGGTTGTCAGCCGTTCGCCGTTTTCGTTGGTTGTATCGACGTGCGAAAACAAATCCAATGTCGGGTGCGTGTCAACTTTCGGAACTGAATGCGCTTTTGCTGCGGCTATTTCCGCGAATGCTGAATTTCGTCCGGCTGCATATCCTTTTTCATACGCTTTGTTGATTTCAATCCATACGTTCGTGCGGGTGAAATCTTTTTCGTCATGTAGGACTTGCAAGATACGGTGCTGCATACGCTGTTCGGCTTCGTTGAATAGCACGTTTAGCATTTGCGCCATTTCCCGTTTTTCCGGTGTCAATGCCGGTTTTTGTTCCGGTTTCATTGTTGCTACTTTTTAGCCGTCCAACGTTTCACGGTGTTTTTGCCGATGCTGAAATGACGTGCAACGCTGTTCACACTATCTTCGGGGTGTTCCTCGACGTATTTGCACACTTCTGCTTTGAAAGCGTCGTCATACTTCGCTGTTTTGCCCGTTTTCTTGCCGTTTGCGGGCTTTTCTTGCGCCGGACGTACATTTTCACGTTCGATGTGTTCATGTACCGTCTGCATGAATCCTGCAAGCGTTTCCGCAAGATGTTTGCCGAACTTCAAATCGCGTTTCAGTTTCGCCAATTGTTCCGGCGTGAAATCTTTTGTCAACTCTTCCGGTATGATCGGTTCACCTTTTTCGTCGAACTCGATTTGCTTTGCAAGACGTTTGATGCGCTCGATCTCGGCGCGTTTGTCGTTCTCGCATCTGATCCCCAACACCTTGATGATTTTGTTGATCACCTCGATTTGGTCGTCTGCGATGCCGTACAAGTCATCGACACCATTTTCAGCGTTGTTCGCTTTGTACAATGCGATAATACTGAATGAAATTGCGATTGCCGCCAAAATCAATGCGACGATTGCGATGATGATTGTTGTGTTCATAACTGTTTAATTTTTTTTGTTGTTTGACTTTGATTTGTTTTGTTGCCGTTTCCGGCGTTGATATTCTTTTAAGTATTCAAGGCGTTTGCGCCGTCGTGCCTTGACCGCTTCCGGTTGTTCGTCGTATTTCTTGCGTTCGCGCAAGTACCGTTCATATTCCGGCGATGCGTATGTCGGATTCTTGACCGGTTTGCCCTCTGCATCGAAATTCGGCACTTCGCCATGATACCGGATAATCTCTTGACCTTTCGGATATGGCGGTTCAAGCGTGAACTCCTTATCGCGTCCGATGACATACCGGTTGATTGACACCAATTCGTTTTCATAGATGATTTTGCCGAATCGTTTGCAACCGTCACGCCATGACACCAAACGCATTGTGTTGAAGATACGGTCGATTTCCGGAATCAGCGGTCGCGAATATATCTTCCCGTTCGTAATTGCATGATAGTACAACACGCCGTCCGCGATGCGGTACATACATTTGATATTTGTTTCATAGTACGACACTTGTTTGTATGTGTTTAATAGATTACGAAATGCAGTTGTTTCACCTTCGGATAAACCTTAATCAATTCTTCAAAGGTGGCAATGTTCACATTCTGATTGTCGTTGATTGCCTTTTGGAACTTCTGATATGCGCGCCGGTTCGTGTACAGAAAACCGATGTTCGTATCATCGCCGTCGAAACGGAATCCGCGAAATGCGTTGATGATGTCGGCGTTTTCCGGTCGCAATCCGGTGCGGCGAATGATGTTTGCCAGCAATGCTCCGTCAGCGGGCGCGAAAATCTGTTCATTGTGTCGTTGCCAACCGCTTTGAATCCATGCCAGCCGATTGCGTATTTTCTTTTTCGTGACGTTGCCTTTCGGATCGGTTTTCTCGCTTTCCCAATCGGTCGCGTCGTTGTAGTTGTACGCTTCGGTTGCTTCCTTGTATGCGTTCGGGCGTCCTTCTGATAATAGAATCAATGAAAAGTCAAAAATGATTTTTTCTTTTTTTTCAGCGTCAGCGGCACTAAAAAGAAAAGAATTATTTGATTTTACTCCTAATTGTAAATCATTATCATGTACATTATCATCTTCATTATCATTATTGCTGCCTTTTGCCGATTTTGCCGCCTTTTGCCGACTTTTGCCGTTTTTGTCGTCCGCAATTCCGGCGTTTTGTTCGGTATTTTCGGCATTTGCCGATTTTGCCGCCTTTTGCCGATTTGTTGCGTCCGCGCCGCGACGTCCGGCGGCGGCACGTCTTTCGCTGATTTCAGCATATTTCGCTTTGTCGCGTTCAATATCTGTCAGAATAAAACGTACTGCCATAGACGTTGCGGACATCGGATCAATTTCCGGTTCTTTACCTTCAAACACATACATACAAACAGCATCGCACACGTCAGCGCGGTTCGTGTTCGGCAAATTTTTGATATTCAGCCACCACGATTCGCGAAATACGAATGATTTGAATTTGTCAGATGCTGCCATTGTTGCACGGGATTATTGGTTGTTTTCGTCAGTTGGAATTTGCGTTTGTGCGCCGTCTTGCGGTGCTTTCAAACCCATGTTTTGAAGTGCCTTCTCCAAATACGGATTTTTCGGCTTTGCCGGTTGTGCGCCCGCCGTTGGTTCAACGGTGATTGCGACAATCGGTTTCGGTTCGTTTGCAGGTGCTTGCGGCGCGGGATCGTTCGCCGGTGCTTGCGTACCTTCAGCGGGTGCAGCGTCATCGTGATTATCATTCACGACTTTCGCTTCTTCGGCATTTTCCTTTTTGCCCGTCAATGCGTCTTTCAACGCTTGTTTCGCGCGGTCGCTTTTCTCCTTTTTAGTCGCCGCCGGTTGTGCGTTCGCCGGATTTGCTGCAACCTCTTCCGCAACAATATCTTCAACCTCATATTGGTCTTTGATACCCATTGCGATGTTCGGACAATAGGCGCGAACCCAAAATGCAGCCGAACGATAGCGAAGCATCTGTTCCGGCATGGTCTGCCATTTTGCGCCCCAATGCTCTTTGTTCGCCATTTCAAGCGATACCCATGAACCCGTAAGAACCTCGCCCGTCGCCAATTCAACGGCGCGCGCTCTCATTCGCCATGCAGCCGTGCCTTCGTGTTCTGATTCCCATGTCAGCGTGCTATATTTGCCGCAAGCGTTGACACGTCCGATCAGATGCGACGCGAACCATGACACGCGACCTTGAACGATAATAAGATTCTGAAATACCTCCATGACGGGCAATTGTCCGCGTTGCGCGATCTCCAGCGCGATCATGCAATTGCCGATGTTATCGTCACCGCGAAAATGCGCGGGTAACATTCCGGCGGTCGAAAGGCACTTGCACATGCGTTGTGCATTTTCGAAGTGTTCGATGTTGTCAAACACCAATGCCGGTGTGTTTTGCTGTTGTTGAACCGCCAATGCTTCGGACGGTTGATTGTCTTGTTTTGCCATGACTGTTTGAATTTAATAGGTTGAACAATTATTTGATTTGCACGTATGCTTTCGTCGTGGAAACCTTGTTGAAATACTTTGCATACAATTCCGGTTCGTCACGCTTGAATGCGGCGGAGTCGAATGATGTTTTGGTGCTTTCGCCGACATACGTGATCCGGAATGCGTCACACTTGATCGACTTGATGCCGTGCTTTTCCATTTGCTCTTTGACACCCTCTTTGAACTCTGCGATTTCCGCTTCGTACTGCTTGATCGTGTCGATCTTGTGTTGCAGGGCAACCAATGCTTCTTGCGTTTCGGCGGGCAAATCGTATGCTTCCAACTCTTCCGGTTGATGATACTGAAACCCCGCGCCGATTGCGTTCGCGATGATTGATAATCCGACCGTCAGTTGCGAAATGTCAGCCGATACCGTTTCGCGCTTGATTTCCACATGACGCAATTGATCGGTGTCGTATGAATCCGCCGTCATCATTCCGGTCGTCGGATAGTGCAATAAGAACAGACGCGGCGTTTTCTTCAGATGCGTTGCTTTTTCGTCCAGCAACAGCCAATGCCATGCCAATTGCGCGTTGTACGTTTTCAGAACGTCGGCGGTGTCAAGTTTCGACGCTTTGACCTCAAACCATAACAGTTCATCATCGGTTTCAACCTCAATGTCGATGTGATTCAGAACGTCGAATCCGTATTCAGCCGCCATGACTTGCGATTTGTACAACGGATTTGAAACGGCGTTTTTGTACATGTCTTTGAAATCGTCAAAGACTTTCATTTCGATGTCGTCGCCTAATACCATTGCATGATTGCGGTGAAAGTCCGGCTTCTCGATGATGCCTAACATAACCGCGATGCGTTGGTTCGCGCCGTCATTGATTTTCATGCTGTTTGCGACCTGCAACACCATTGCCGCGTCGCTTGAACCCAAACCGCCTTTGCGGGTGTTCACGATGTCTTGCTTGTAATCTTCCATGATTGCAAAAATTTAATTGTTGATACTTGGTTTTGTTCGCATTTTGTGAACGGCTTTGACACGTGCAATCTCTTCGCCGTCGAATCTTACTATGCCGCCGATTTTCGTCGGAATGATGCGGCGGTCTGCAATCCATTCGTCAATGTTCCGGACGCTTGTTTTGAATATGTCCGCGACATCTTGTTTCGTGAACACCGGTTCAAACATTTCGTCGTGTTGTCGTTTCCATGCCGCTTCCGCTTCGGAAACCGCGATCATCGCGCATTGATGTCCGAATGCTTGCAGTTGTTCACCGCTGACAAAGTAAAATACATTCGGGGCGGGTGTGATTGATTCGTTTGCCATATTTGCCGTTTTTAGAGTGTTTCAGCGACTTTCGCCGCGCGTTGGGACGTGCGCACCTTTGCGCTGATTCGATTCGATACAAACGATGTGAATGCGTCGTATGCCGCTTTCTCCGTCGATGTCAGTTCTGTTGCGTCTGTTTTGCGCCATGCCGAATATAATGTGTTCGGAACACAACCGGCACGTTCACAAATCTTCGCGATGTCGCCTTTTTCAAGTTGGCTTCGCAACTTTTCTGTGTTTTGCTGAAATTCTGTCATTGTTGTGTTGATTTTGATTGTTGATATTGTTGTTTACTATTTGCCTTGTATTGCCGCGTCAATCGTGAATGCAAGTGCCGCCGGACATGCTGTGTAATATGCGATTGCGGCAATCAGACTTTCCGCCCCGCAACCTTGTGCGTGCCATTGAAGGCACACACCGATGCAGGTTGCTATTGATACCGCCGACCAAATTGCGGCGTTGATGATACGTTTTGTTTTCATATCCGGAACTAATTATAAGTTGCTGATATATTCTTTCAATTCGGCTTTGAATTGGATTTCCTCACGCTCTTCGCGTGCAATCAATTCGTCGTGTAAGTTATAATCAAAGATGTCGTCAATCGCGTTTTGCAGAAGCGTCATCAACTTTTCCGGTTTCACCGCGTCCAATTCGACTTGACCCAATCCCGTCCAATGTACCGAACGGCTGTCAGTATCTTTCGTCGGTGCGGGCGGCAAACCCCATTCGATGACTTGTTTTTCGTTCAAGCAGATGCGCCGAACCTCCAGCCCCTCATCGCAACCCAACGCAATCAGATTGTCACGCAACGCGCGGGGTATATCCTCACCGCTTGGATCGTAATCGCCGAAATACAGAATGATCGGGCGTTTGCCGTTGTATTCAGCGTCTTTGATCCGGAGCGAAATGTCGTGCAAGAATGTCAATGACGGATAGCCCTTGCAAGCACCCAACGCAACGCCGTTGCGCAAACATGTCTTGTGAAAAACACCCTCCAATGCCTTTTTCTCGATCAGCACTTCCGGATAGTACGGTTGATTTTCCCAACGGTTCAACGTGTAATTAGAAGCCCAAAGTTTGATTTGCGTTTTCGCTTCCTCAACCTTGTTTTCATAGATCGTTTCATCGCCGCGCGTGAAACATGCCATTGCACGTTCGCGATCGCTGAATGCGTCGAAACTAATGATGCCGTCCCAACGGGCTTGACCGGTTGCAGCGACAACACGTTTGTAATGCTGAATGTCGTTCGTCATGCCGCGCGATACTAATTGATAGTGAAGTCCGCGAATCGTCAGAACGCCCGCTTCGTATTGCGACAACACGTCAACCGCGTTGTCAATGATCCATTGCTTCGTGAATTGGTCTTTGATTCTTGTTGCCATAGTTTTATGAATTTAGAAGTTGAACATCAATTGTTGTGGTTGTTTCGTCCGGTTCGTCATCGTCCTTGCGTATATCCGGCAAACGTTCTTGTATGCGCATTGCCCGCGTTTGGCTTGTGCGAACCGTTCTGTGTAATCTGAACCGTCTTTGAAGATGAACCCCACCAACTCCATGCAGAAAAATCCGCGTTCGGTGCTTTTTTCGTCCACCATTTCAATCAGTCCGTTGCCCGTCGGTTTCATAGTATAGCCAACGCTTTTGTGAATATGCAGCGCATACCGGATTTTTGACCAAAATTTTCTTTCAGTTCGTTCACATACTGAATTTGTTTGTTGCGTGATGAAAATGCACGCATTGTTGATTCAATGATCGAATCTGTCTTCACATCGACTTCCGCGACAAGGTAAATTGCTTTTGCCATGATTTTTGTCGTTTTTTATGGGTTGAACTTTCAAATTTTACTAAAAAATTCTATTTTTTATATTTTTTCTGAATTTTATTTGCTCATTCAGATTATTTTTTGTATCTTTGCACGCTTTTTGCATTCTTGCTGAATTTTTAGTGCTATTTTTACGCGCTTTCAGTACGTTGCAAATGCGTTGTTTTTGAAAAGACGGTGCAAAGGTAATACATTTTTGGCAAACCTCCAAATTTTTTTGGAAAAAAATGCAAAAAAAGTGCATTTTTTCGGCGATTTGCCAATTTTAGGTGCTTTTTTCGCCCAAAAACAACCCAAAATACGAAAAATTTATGGAAACACAAAAGTCAAGATTGCAGCAACTTTATGACGTTGCACGCGCACATGGTCTTGCGCATTCAAAAGGTGAATTTGCAACCCTCATCGGGGTCGAAAGTTCTTCATTGTCACATGCTTTGAAAGATGACGGGAAAATCAAAATCGAAAACGTAATCACAAAAGCAGAACACGCATTGATGAAAGCCGGTGTCAATATCGGCAATCTTGCAGTCGGTGACGACAGCATTCAGAACGTCATCGGAAACAACAACGAAATCGGCATTCCGCCAAAAAAATTTCAACACGAATCAGAATGGTTCGCGCTTGTTGCGGAAAAAGACAAACAGATTGATCGCTTGTTGACGATCATCGAAAATATGCAAAAATAATGTTTAACAAACCAAATCAAACTATTATGAAGAAGCATTTATTCCTTATTATTTTGTGCGCGATGTGCGCATGTGCAAGCGCGTATGCGCAAGGGCGTTCCATTTCGCTTGCAAAGAAAATCACAACGCCGTATGTCACCGATGACGGCGACACGCTTGCGGTCAAGACTACAACCATTCAATTGCTCGATTGTTCCGGCGACAATAATCAATATCGCTATGTGCAACTGTTGAACAACGCGAATGAACCGATCCAGCCAGCAACCGCGAAACAAGCGATGAAAAAACAACCGATCAAATTTTTCAAGGTGCAAGACGATGTCACCTATGCGTTCACCGAATACTTCTGCATCAATATCGAAGCCGCGTTGTACGCAAAGGAAATCCGCATTTTGCCCTCAAAATAACAATCAATATGAACCCGAACGAAGTGACACAACGATTCGTGCAATCGTATTACAACCTATATGCAAACCGGATCGTCGCAACGAAAAAGCAGTTTTGCGATGCGTGCGGCACGTACTCATACAATCTGAATATGATGGCGAAAGGGCAACGCACATGCACGCTTGACATGCTTTGCAGGTGCATCGCGAAATACAATATCAGCCCCGTTTGGCTGTTCACCGGCGACGGCTCTTTTTTCCGTGAATAGGTCATGGCATCGGTCGTATTTCGCACATCGGCAAAAATCATTGCAGGCAAATCCGAATTGCTTGTGCGGTTCTATGCACCGAACAACGTCGATTTGCGCGCCAAATCGCGCATATACGTGCCGCATGACGATTGGAACACACAAACCCAACGTCTGAATATACCGCGCCGGAACATGAACGAACACACAATCATGCTTTCGGAACTCCAGCAACAAATCGACGATTTGCGCGCGTTCATTCTTGAACGGTTCTTGCAAGATTATTACGTCAGCAAAGATTGGTTGGAACAAACCATTGCGGATTTTCACCATGCAGCCGAACCCGATTCGCGCGTGCTGATTTCCGACACCGTTGAACAGTACATTGCAGCGCACGACCTTTTGGAAA